>Ga0067045_1028968_pt1 | contig 25291 bp, 22 predicted proteins | sample TerdegcTABiofilm_FD_59184 | JGI IMG/M metagenome (GOLD analysis project Ga0067045, IMG submission 59184) | Combined Assembly of (Gp0054472, Gp0054536) Wastewater bioreactor microbial communities from Singapore -Terephthalate degrading... | reverse complement strand
CCGCCGACTGCCGCAGTTCGTCGAGCAGCACCAACACCAGCCGCAGGCGCGCGGCGTCGAGCCCGGCGTCGGCCGGCCAGTCCAGCGCGCGCTGCAGAATCAGCGCCACCAGCGGGTTGAACGCATAACTGGCCGGGGTGGCAGGCAGGTCGCCGCACAAATGCGGCACGAGAAAGCCGCCGACTCCGGCGGTCGGCCCGTAAGACTGCACGGCGTGTTCCACGCCCGGCGGCATCCAGCCGATGGTCTGCGACGGCGCGAGCTGGCGGCCCTGCGCCGTTTCCACCACCACCAGGCCTTCGGTGAGCAAGAACAGCGTGCCGCGCGAACGGCAATGCGTCGCCGGGTCCAGGGCGACCGGATTGTGCACGTTGACCGCGATGAGTTCGGCGCCGTCCAAACGGTCGATGCGTTCGAGCAAGGCCGCTTTGCTGGCCTGCGGCTCGGCACGCTGGCGGGAGTGGGCGGCCATGTTTGGCAAGTTTGCGCTATTCATTGGCATGATAAAGCAACCCGGCCAAATCGCCGCCGCCTACGATGCAGTCCTTCACCGCGAGGAGCAGGGCGCTGCACGCACATCTTTGCCGCGGAACAGATCCCTGCTGCCGGGTACGGCCATCCCGGTGTGCTCGAATAAGCACCGCGGCCGCCGGCATCGTCGCTACGCGGCGCTGACGTTTTGTAGGAATGCCTCTCATGCAATATCTGCCCGCGACTTCCCGCGTGGTGTGGCTGGCTCTGGGTTGTGCCGTGCTCGCCGGGTGCACCACCGTCGGCCCCGATTTCAAGACGCCAGCCGCGCCGACGGTGGCGAACTACACCCGGCAGCCGTTGCCGGCGCAGACGGCGTCGGCGCCCGGCCCGCAGGGGACGGCGCAGCGCTTCGACACCGCCACACACATCGCTGCCGACTGGTGGCGGGTGTATCGCTCCGCGGCGCTCGACGGCCTGGTCCAGACCGCGCTGCGTAACAGCCCGACGCTGGCCGCGGCCCAGGCCACGCTGCGCCAGGCGCAGCAAACCTACGCGGCGCAGGCCGGCTCGACGCTGTACCCGACGGTCGGCGGCAAACTCGGCGTCAGCCGGCAGCAGAGCAACGCTGCCAGCCTGGGGCAGAGCAGCAACGCCACCAACACCTTCAATCTGTACAACGTCGGCGTGGCAGTGAACTACAACTTCGACCTGTTTGGCGGCAACCGCCGCGCGCTCGAAGCACTGGCGGCGCAGGCCGACTACCAGCGCTACCAGCTCGACGCCGCGCGGTTGACCCTGGCGGCCAATGTGGTGACGGCGGCGTTCACCCAGGCACAGCTCGCCGCGCAGATCGCCGCCAGCGAATCGATCCTGCAGGCGCAGGAAAGCCAGCTCGACATTGCGCGCAAACGCTTCGAACTCGGTGCGGCCGCGCGCAGCGACGTGCTCAGCCTGCAGACGCAGGTGGAGCAGACGCGGGCGGGCATCCCGCCGCTGCGCAACCGGCTGGAGCAAACCGACCACCTGCTGGCCGTGCTGCTCGGCCAGGCGCCAGGGGAGGCGGACGTGCCGCGGTTCGATCTGGCCGGATTCACGCTGCCGCAGACCCTGCCGCTGGTCGTGCCCTCGGCGCTGGTGCAGCAGCGCCCTGACGTGCAGGCCAGCGCCGCGCTGCTGCACGCTGCCACCGCGCAATACGGCGTGGCCGTGTCCAACCTCTACCCGCAAATCAACCTCAGCGCCGGGCTGAGCACACAGGCGCTGACGGCCGGGGCGTTGTTCGGCCCGGGGTCTGCGGTGTGGTCGCTGGCGGGAAGTCTGGCGCAGCCGCTGTTCAACGCCGGCCTGAAGGCCGGGGCCAACGCCGCCGAGGCCAGTCTGCAGGCCGCCGGCGCCAACTACCAGCAGACGGTGCTGCAGGCGCTGCGCAACGTCGCCGACGTGCTGCGCGCGCTGGACAACGACGCGCAAACCCTGCGCGCGCAGGCGGCGGCCGACGACGCGGCGCAGCAGTCGCTGCAACTGGTCGAGCAGCAATACAAGCTCGGTGCCGCCAGCTATCTGCAGCTGCTCACCGCGCAGCAGCAGGCGCAGCAGACACGGATCAATTTGATTGCCGCGCAGGCCGCGCGGCTGACCGACAGCGCGGCGCTGTTCCAGGCCATGGGCGGCGGCGTCGTCGGCGCCGCGGTCGAAACCGCGGCGGCACACTGAACGGCCGACGGCACGGGCTGGCGCCCGCAGCCAGGCTGCATCGCATCACAACGGAGTTCACAGATGACCAAAGGCACAACCAAACGCATGATCATCATGCTCATCGTCGCAGGGGTGATCGTCGGCGGGGTGGTGTGGTTCCAGGGGTTCAAGACGGCGATGATCGGCAAGGCGATCAAGGGCATGGCCAATCCGCCGCAAACCGTGTCGACCACGGTGGTCGAAATGTCGCGCTGGCAGCCGACGGTGCAGGCGCTGGGCAATCTGCGCGCCAGCCAGCAGGCCAGCCTGAGTGCGCAGGTCGGCGGCATCGTCACCGCGATCCATTTCCACTCGGGGCAGAAAGTGCGCGCCGGTGAGCTCCTGGTGCAAATCAACGACGCACCGCAGCGCGCGCAGCTGGCGCAGTTGCAGGCGCAGCTCGGTCAGGTGCAGGCGCAGCTCGAACTGGCGAAAATCAATCTGCGACGCGATGAGGCGCAGCTGCGGGCGCAGGCGGTCAGCCAGGCAGTGGTCGACACCGACCGCGCCAACGTCAGCAGCGGCGAGTCGCAGCTCAAGGCGCTGCGCGAACAGATCAACGCGCAGCAGGCGGTGATTGCGCAGGCGGCGATCCGCGCGCCGTTTTCCGGCGTGCTGGGCATTCGCCAGATCGACCTCGGCCAGTACCTCGCCCCCGGCGCCACCGCGGTGACGCTGCAGCAGCTGGACCCGATGGACATCGATTTCACCGTGCCGCAAAGCCAGATCGGCCTCATCCGGCCAGGAATGCACGCGGAAGTCGCCACCAACGCCGCGCCGGGCAGGACGTTTGCCGCCAGGGTCATGGCCATCGAGCCGCAGCTCGACCCCAGCACCCGCAACCTGAAAGTGCGCGCGCGCATCGCCAACCCCGACGGCGCGCTCCTGCCCGGGGTGTTCGCCACCGTGCGCATCGACGACGGCCAGCCGCGCGACTATCTCACCCTGCCCAACGCCGCCGTGGCGTACAACCCCTATGGCGCGACGGTGTTCATCGTGAAGAACGCGGGCAAGGGGCCCGATGGCAAGCCCAGACTGGTGGCCGACCAGCGTTTCATCACCACCGGGCCGACGCGCGGTGACCAGGTCGCCGTGCTCAGCGGCCTGCAGGCCGGAGACACCGTGGTCACCGCCGGGCAGCTCAAGCTGCGCAATGGCACGCCAGTGCTGATCAACAACAGCGTGCAGCCGGCCAACAGCCCGAACCCGCAAGTGCCCAATTCCTGAACAGGCGGCCGACGATGAACAAAAAATTCACCGACATTTTCATCGACCGCCCGGTGCTGGCCACCGTGGTCAGTCTGGTGATCCTGGTGCTCGGGCTGCGTTCGGTCGGGCTGCTGCCGGTGCTGCAGTACCCGTACACGCAAAACGCCGTGGTCACCGTGACCACCGCCTACCCAGGCGCCGACGCCAATCTGGTGGCCAGTTTCATCACCACGCCGCTGGAAAACGCCATCGCCCAGGCCAACGGCATCGACTACATGACGTCGTCGAGCGTGCAGGGGGTGAGCACCATCACCGTCAACCTGCGGCTGAATTACGACCCGGACAAGGCGCTCACCGAAATCAACACCAAGGTCAATTCGGTGCTCAACCAGCTGCCGCCGCAGTCGCAAAAGCCGGTGCTGTCGGTGTCCATCGGTCAGACCATCGACGCCATGTACATCGGCTTTTACAGCGACGTGCTCAAGCCCAACCAGATCACCGACTACCTCATCCGCGCGGTGCAGCCCAGGCTGCAGGCGGTCGAAGGGGTGCAGACCGCGGAAATCCTCGGGGCGAAAAACTTTGCGCTGCGCGCCTGGCTCGACCCGCAAAAACTCGCTGCCTACGGTCTGACCGCCGCCGACGTCTACAGCGCGCTGGCGGCGAACAATTACCTGGCGGCCACCGGCAACGCCAAGGGGCAGATGGTGCAAATCGCGCTGTCGGCCAACACCGACCTGAAATCGCTCGACGGCTTCAAGAACATGGTGGTCAAGTCGGTGAACGGCCAGGTCGTGCGGCTCGACGACGTGGCCAACGTCACCCTGGGCTCGGACGACTACGACACCTCGGTGGCGTTCGACGGCAAAACCTCGGTGTACATCGGCATCCAGGTGGCGCCGGGGGCGAATCTGCTCGACGTCATCGCGCGGGTGCGCAAGGTCTTCCCCGACATCCAGGCGCAGCTGCCCTCCGGTCTGCACGGCACCATCGTGTACGACTCGACCAAATTCGTCAACGCGTCGATCGACGAGGTGGTCAAGACGCTGGTCGAAGCCGTGTTCATCGTCGCCATCGTGGTGTTTCTGTTCCTCGGCTCGCTGCGTTCGCTGGTCATTCCGCTGGTGGCCATTCCCCTGTCCATCGTCGGCACCTTCACCGTCATGCTGGCGCTGGGCTACTCGATCAACCTGCTGACGCTGCTGGCCATCGTCCTGGCCATCGGCCTGGTGGTCGACGACGCCATCATCGTCGTGGAAAACGTCAGCCGCCACCTCGAAGAGGGCATGAGCCGGTACGACGCGGCCATCCGCGCCGCGCGCGAGCTGGCCAACCCCATCATCGCCATGACCATCGTCCTCGTCGCGGTGTACGTGCCCATCGGCTTCATGGGCGGGCTGACGGGGGCGCTGTTCACCGAGTTCGCCTTCACCTTGGTGGGCACGGTGTTCATCTCGGCGATCATCGCGCTGACGCTGTCGCCGATGATGTGCTCGCGGCTGCTCAAGGCGCCCAACCCGCAAAGCCACAGCCTGCAGGACCGCGTGGTGCTGTTTCTCGACCGCACCTTCGAGCGGCTGCACAACCGCTACGAGCGGCTGCTGCACGGCTCGCTCGACTTTCTGCCGGTGACCGCGGTCATGGCGCTGATCATTCTCGGCTTCATCCCGTATCTGTTCACCACGTCGATGTCCGAGCTCGCGCCGCAGGAAGACCAGGGGGTGCTGATTTCCATCTCGTTCAACAACCCCACCGCCACCCTCGACCAGCGCGCGCTGTACGCCAAGCAGGTGTACGAGGTGTTCAGGCAGTTCCCCGAAACCGACCACGTGTTCCAGCTCAACACCCCCAGCCAGGTGATCGGCGGCATGGTGCTCAAGCCGTGGGACGCGCGCAAAAAGACCGCCACCCAGCTGCAGCCCGTGGTGCAGCAGGACCTCAACCACATCGCCGGCAGCCAGATCGCCGTGTTCCAGCCGCCACCGCTGCCTGGCGCACGCGGCCTGCCGGTGCAGTTCGTCATCACCACCACCGAGCCGTTTTCCAAGCTCTACGAGGTGTCGCAGAAATTTCTGCAAGACGCGCTCAAGACCGGGCAGTTCATCTTTTTGCAGTCGGACCTGCGCATCGATCTGCCGCAGACCCGCATCGAGATCGACCGCAACATGGCCGCGCAGCTCGGCTTGAGCATGCAGCAGATCGGTGATGCGCTGTCGGCCATGCTCGGCGGCGGCTACGTCAACTTTTTCGAGCTCGACGGCCGGTCGTACAAAGTCATTCCGCAGGTCGAGCAGAAATTCCGCCTCAACCCCGATGCCGTCAAGCACTACTACATCCGCACCGCCAGCGGGGCCATGGTGCCGCTGTCGACCGTGGTGCACCTGACGACCACGGTGCAGCCCGAAACCATCAACCACTTCCAGCAGGCCAACTCGGCGACCATCCAGGGCGTGCCCATGCCCTTCGTCGCCCAGGGGCAGGCGCTCGACGACCTCAAAACCCTGGCGCAGCGCACGCTGCCGGCCGGGTACAGCTTCGACTACGCCGGGCCGTCGCGCCAGTTCGTGCAGGAGTCGGGCGGGCTGGTGCTGACCTTCGCCTTCGCCCTGGTCATCATTTTCCTCGCCCTGGCTGCGCAGTTCGAGAGCTTCCGCGACCCCATCATCATCCTGGTGTCGGTGCCGATGGCGATTTCCGGTGCGCTGCTGTTCATCAACCTGGGCGTCGGCCACGCCACGCTCAACATTTACAGCGAAGTCGGCCTGGTCACGCTCATCGGCCTGATTTCCAAGCACGGCATCCTGATCGTCGAGTTCGCCAACAACCTGCAGCGCGAGGGCCTGAGCAAGCGCCAGGCCATCGAGAAAGCCGCCGGGCTGCGGCTGCGCCCGATTCTCATGACCACCGCGGCGATGGTGTTCGGCGTCGTGCCGTTGATCACCGCCAGCGGCGCCGGCGCCGTCAGCCGCTTCAACATGGGCCTGGTCATCGCCTCCGGGCTGTCGATCGGCACGCTGTTCACCCTGTTCGTCGTGCCGGCGATGTACATGATGCTCGGCGCCGACCATCACGCGCAGGCGCGTGCCGCGGCATCGCAGGCGCCGCAGGCACAGCCGCCGGGCCAGGGCACGGCGCATCAGGCCTGAGGTGCGCTGCCCGCCGCGCGGAGATGGCGGCGGCGCGGGTTCAGGCCGCAGCGGCAGGCAGCGCCTGCACCGCCACGGCCTGCAGCGGCCGTCCGGCGCGGCGTTCCCAGTCGGCTTTCTGATCTTCGCCAATGGGGCCGACGTTGAAGTATGTGGCCTGCGGATGGGCGAAGTAGAAGCCGCTGACGCTGGCCGCTGGCAGCATCGCCCAGCTGTCGGTCAGCGACATGCCGATGTCGGCAGCGCCGAGCACACGGAACATCTCCGCCTTGACCGAATGTTCCGGGCAGGCCGGGTAACCGGGCGCGGGGCGGATGCCGCGGTATTGCTCGGCGATCAGCTCGCTGTTGCTCAGCGCCTCGTCGGGGGCGTAAGCCCAGAATTCGGTGCGCACGCGCTGGTGCATGCGCTCGGCCAGCGATTCGGCCAGGCGGTCGGCCAGCGCCTTGAGCAAAATGGCCGAATAGTCGTCGAGATCGGCGAGAAAGGCTTTTTCCTTGGCCTCGACACCGATCCCGGCGGTGACGGCGAACACGCCGATGTAATCCGCCGCCACGCCTTTGGGAGCGATGAAGTCGGCCAGCGCGCGGTTGGGCCGCGGCACTCCGTCGACCACCGGGCGCTCGGTCTGCTGGCGCAAGCCGTACCACACCATCAATTCGGTGTCGCGGCGCTCGTCGGTGTAGAGCACGATGTCGTCGTCGTTCACGCTGTTGGCCGGCCACAGCCCGATGACGGCGTTGGCCGTGAGCCAGCGGCCTTCGATCAGGCGTTTGAGCATGCGTTGCGCGTCGCTGTAGACGCGCCGGGCGGATTCGCCGACGACGTCGTCGGTGAGGATGTCGGGAAACCTGCCCGCCAGATCCCAGGTCTGGAAAAACGGCCCCCAGTCGATGGTGTCTTTGAGTTCGGCCAGGTCGATGTTGCGAAACACCCGGCGGCCGATGAATTTGGGCACCGGCGGGACGTATGACGCCCAGTCGATGCGGGTTTTGTTCGCCCGCGCCACCGCCAGCGGCACCAGCGGGGTGACGCGCTTGGCGGCGTGCAGCTCGCGCACCTTGGCGTAGTCGGCCTCGATGTCGCGGATGAACGCCGCCGCCTGGTCCGACAGCAGGCTCTGCGCCACGCCCACGCTGCGCGAGGCGTCGGGCACGTACACCACAGGGCCGTCGTAATGCGGCGCGATTTTCACCGCGGTGTGAACCCGGCTGGTGGTGGCGCCGCCGATGAGCAGCGGCAGCTTGCGGCTGCGGAAGTACGCGTCGCGCTGCATTTCGGCGGCCACATGCTGCATTTCCTCCAGGCTGGGGGTGATCAGGCCCGACAGGCCGATGATGTCGGCGCCCTCTTCGCGCGCCTTGGCCAGGATGTCCTTGGCCGGCACCATCACCCCCATGTTGATGACCTCGAAGTTATTGCATTGCAGCACGACGGTGACGATGTTCTTGCCGATGTCGTGCACGTCGCCCTTGACCGTGGCGATGACGATTTTGCCCTTGGCGCGCACGTCGCAGCCCGCGGCCTGCATCTGCTGCTTTTCTGCCTCGATGTAGGGCAGCAGGTGCGCCACGGCCTGCTTCATCACCCGTGCGCTCTTGACCACCTGCGGCAGAAACATCTTGCCCGCGCCAAACAGGTCGCCGACCACGTTCATGCCGTCCATCAGCGGGCCTTCGATGACGTGCAGCGGCCGGCCGCCTTCGGCGCGGATGGCCTGCCAGACCTCTTCGGTGTCCTGCACGATGAAATCGGTGATGCCGTGCACCAGCGCGTGCGTCAGCCGCTCGCGCACCGGCAGGTCGCGCCAGGCGAGTTTGGCCGCATCGTCCCTGGCCGCGCCCTTGAACGTCTCGGCAATCTCCAGCAGCCGCTCGGTGGCATCGGCGCGGCGGTTGAGCACCACGTCCTCGACGCGCTCGCGCAGCACGGGGTCGAGGTCGTCGTACACCCCGATCTGCCCGGCGTTGACGATGCCCATGTCCATGCCGGCGCGGATGGCGTGGTAGAGGAAGACGGTGTGGATCGCCTCACGCACCGGTTCGTTGCCGCGGAAGCTGAACGACACATTGCTCACCCCGCCCGACACTTTCGCCCCCGGCAGGTTGGCCTTGATCCAGCGCGTGGCCTCGATGAAATCGACGGCGTAGTTGTCGTGCTCCTCGATGCCGGTGGCAATGGCAAAAATATTCGGGTCGAAAATGATGTCTTCGGGCGGGAATCCGACCTGCTCCACCAGCAGGCGGTAGGCCCGTTCGCAGATCTGGATTTTGCGCGCGAACGTGTCGGCCTGTCCCTGCTCGTCGAACGCCATGACCACGGTGGCCGCGCCGTAGCGGCGCAGCAGCCGCGCCTGACGCAAAAATTCCGCCTCGCCTTCCTTGAGCGAGATGGAGTTCACCACCGCCTTGCCCTGCACGCAGCGCAGCCCGGCCTCGATCACCTCCCATTTGGAGCTGTCGATCATCACCGGCACGCGGGCGATGTCGGGCTCTGCCGCCAGCAGGTTGAGAAAGCGCACCATCGCCGCCTTGCTGTCGAGCATGGCCTCGTCCATGTTGACGTCGAGGATCTGCGCGCCGTTTTCCACCTGCTGCCGCGCCACGGCCAGCGCCTTGTCGAATTCACCGGCGAGGATCATGCGGGCGAAGGCTTTGGAGCCGGTGACGTTGCAGCGCTCGCCGATGTTGACGAACAGCGAGCCGGGGCCGATGGTCAGCGGCTCCAGGCCGGAGAGCTGTAGCGGGGCGACGGTGGGGGGGACTGTGGCAGCGGACATGGCTCGGACGGGCAGGGGGTGGGTCGGCGACGCCGCAACCGGCGCCAGCGGGTTGTGCGCCGTTGATCCCCAAGCCTGACGCCTGCCGGCAACGGGGCGCGGCAGGCGCTGCAACGCACCTTGGATGCTGCGTATTGTAAAGATTGCGCCGCAGCGCCGTTTGCGGCTCTACCATGTGGCTGCACCCGTCCACTGCCCCATGTCTGCCGCCGCGCCGCCCTACCGCACCGATCACGCCGCCTGGGCGCCGCGCATTGCCCAATTGCTGCTGCGCCAGCCCGGGCACCGGCTCAGCGCCGATGATGCGGTGCGCGTGGCCGATTTGATGCAGGTGCGCTGGCTGCAGGCTGGAACCCGGTTCATCGAACAGGGCGATCGCGCGCATGACCATACCATTCTGATGCTGCTGTACGGTGAGGTCACCGTCGAGAAGGCGCCGCTGCACCAGGGCGACAGCCTGGTGGTGTCCGTTGCCCGGGCCGGGCAATTGTTCGGCGAAATGGGGGTGCTGCTCGATGCGCCGCGCAGCGCCAGTTGCGTGGCCTATACCGATGTCATGCTCGCCGTGCTGCACCGCGATTCGCTCGACCGTCTGGTGCAGGAGCATCCGGCCACCGCGGCGCGGCTGGTGCTGGGCATTGCCAGCCGGCTGGCCGAACACCTTCGTGACACCTCGGACAAGCTCAGCGCGATGTCGCGGCTGGTCAGCGCCATGCACCCGGCGATCAAAGCGCAGATGCTCGGGCCGAAGTCGGGTTTTTCTCCCAGCCAGCTCGACGACCCGCAGCCGCCGCAGTAAAGCGCGCAGCGTTCACAGCCGGCCGACGGCCTCTGCAGCCAGCCAGCTCACCACGCTGGCGAGCACGAACACCAGAAAGCCGATATGGCTTTCCATGCCCAGGCGTTCGACAAAAAACCGGCGCAGGCCGTACACGGCGAAGGGATAGACGATGAGAGAAACGAAAAAACCGGCCACGGCGTCGCTCCTGCAAACCGATGCGCACCCCGTCATTGTGTGGCTGGCGGCGGGTTGCAGGTGTATGCGGCTGTAAACGCGCGCTGGTAGACGAACACCGATGCCGGCGGCGCGTTGCGCCAGGCCAGACCGGCGCGGCGCACCTGCAGACCGAGTTCGCAGCGCAGCGCGCGCGACACCGGGCTGGCGTGGCCGTAGGTGAACTGGATGAAACAGCCGCCGGGGCGCAGCAGCGAGAACGCCTCGGTCAGAATCGCGCGCTGCACCGCCCGCGGCATCGACAACAGCCCCAGCCCGCTGATCACGGCATGCGCCGGCCCCTGCTGCAGGTAACCGCTGGCCTGCGCCGCGGCACGCAGCGCGCAGGCATCGGCCTGGAGGACCGTCAGGTGCGGAAAGCGCTGGCGCAGCAAACCGTGCAGCGCGGCGTCGCGCTCGACCACCAGCAGGTTGTCGGGGCGCAGTCCATGCTCGATCAGCGCATGGGTGAACGCGCCGGTGCCCGCGCCGAGCTCGATGACGCGCAACCCGGCGGGGTCGCTGTCGGCCAGCAGCGCCAGAGGCCGCAGCATTTTTTCGCTCAGCTGCCTGCCCGAGGGCAGGATGGCGGCCACGCCCATCGGGTCGCGCATCCAGGCGCGCAGGAACACACGGATCTGCTGCGACACGCCGATGCGCGTCGCCGGGGAGGATGAAGTGGAACGCATGCAAGTGCAGGACAATGGCAGGACAATGCCCGGAGCACCGCCGCTGCACGGCCTGCTGCCGGTTTTGTTGTCTCCCTGAATCTCTGGTCGAACAGTGTGGGCTGCGCCACTGAGCACAACCTTAGCATGAACCCCGTCATCCCCCCCGTCTCCGCTCCGGCGCCAGCCGGCGAGAGGGCCGCCGCGCCGGTGCCGGACGGTGCCGCACTGCGGTTGCAGTGGCTCGGCCGGCGCGACTATGTGCCGACGTGGGAGGCGATGCGCGCGTTCACCGCGGCACGCACGCCGCAGACCCCGGACGCGCTCTGGGGCGTGGAGCATCCGCCGGTGTTCACCCTGGGGCAGGCGGGCAGGCCCGAACATGTGCTGGCGCCGCACTCCATTGCCGTGGTGCACACCGACCGCGGCGGTCAGGTGACGTATCACGGCCCCGGGCAGGCGGTGATTTATTTGCTGCTTGACATCCGCCGCCGGCGCTGGATGGTGCGCGAAACCGTGCAGCGCATCGAAGAAGCCACCATCCGTGCCCTGGCGCGCTGGGGCATCGCCGGACAGCGCAAGGCCGGCGCCCCCGGCATCTACCTGGCCGGGGGCGAAAAAATCTCCGCGCTCGGCCTGAAGGTGCGTGGCGGCTGCACTTATCACGGCGTGGCGATCAACGTCGCCATGGATCTGACGCCTTTTGGCTGGATCAATCCCTGCGGCTACCCCGGGCTGCGCACCGTCGACATGGCCAGCCTGGGGGTGCAGGCCGGGGTGGAGACAGTGGCGGCGGCGTTTGCCGAGGAATTCGCCGCGATCTGGCAGGCGTTGCCGGCGGGGCCTACCATTGACGGCTGACTTTGCTCCGCCTGCCTGCCATGACCGCTGCCCCCCCGCCGCTTGCCGACCCGACGCGCAAGCAAAAAGGCCAAGCCAAAACCGCGCGCATTCCGATCAAAATCGTCGCCGAGCACGCGCCGCTGCGCAAACCGGAGTGGATCCGGGTCAAAGCCGCGGCGCCGACCTCGCAGTTCTACGCCATCAAAGACCTGCTGCGCGCACACAAACTGGTGACGGTGTGCGAAGAGGCCAGCTGCCCGAACATCGGTGAGTGTTTCGGCAAGGGCACCGCCACCTTCATGATCATGGGCGACAAGTGCACGCGGCGCTGCCCGTTTTGCGACGTCGGCCACGGCCGCCCCGACCCGCTCGATGCGGACGAGCCGGCGCATCTGGCCGAGGCGATCGCGGCCATGCGCCTGCGTTACGTCGTGATCACCAGCGTGGACCGCGACGACCTGCGCGACGGCGGTGCGCAGCATTACGTCGACTGCATCCGCGCGGTGCGTGCGCGCTCGCCGCACACCCGCATCGAAGTGCTGGTGCCGGACTTCCGCGGCCGTCTGGACAGGGCGCTGGAGCTGTTTGCCGCTGCGCTGCCCGATGTGATGAACCACAACCTGGAAACCGTGCCGCGGCTGTACAAACAGGCCCGGCCGGGGGCCGACTATGCGCACTCGCTCAAGCTGCTGGCCGATTTCAAGGCCCGCTACCCCGGCATTCCGACCAAGAGCGGGCTGATGGTCGGTCTGGGCGAGACCGACGAGGAAATCCTCGAGGTCATGCGCGACATGCGTGCCCACGGCGTGGACATGCTCACCATCGGCCAGTATCTCGCCCCCACCGGCCACCATCTGCCGGTGGCGCGGTACGTGCACCCGGAGACGTTCGCGCGCTTCGAGCGCGAGGCGCAGGCCATGGGTTTCACCCACGCCGCCGTCGGCGCGCTGGTGCGCAGCAGCTACCACGCCGACCAGCAGGCGCACGCCGCCGGGGTCTGACCCCCCCTTGCGCCTTCGGTGCGCGCTCATTTGCCGCTCGTTGGCCCTCGATGGCCATTTTGCGCTGGCGCATCGCGGCAGACCGGCGTGGCGCAGACAATAGCGCCAGGCCGTCGCGTCGCACGGCCGTGTCTGGAGAGCACCTGATGAAAGTCCCCGCCCATGTCCTTGGCTTTGCCGGCCTGATTCCTTTTCTCGCCCTCGGGCTGGCCGTGTGGATCGCGCCGTCGGCGTCGCTCACTGCCGTGGTGGTGATCCAGGCACAGTACGCCGCAGCCGTGCTGGCGTTTCTGGGGGCGCTCTACTGGGGCGCGGCGCTGGTGCAGCCGGCCGGGCAAGTGCAGCATCCCTGGCTGCTGCTCGGATGGGGCGTGGTGCTGCCGCTGTGGGCATGGCGCATGACCTGGGCATCGAGCTGGGTGTACGGCATCGTCGGGCTGTTCATCGGCCTGGCGGTGGCCTACGCCGTGGACGTGTCGCTGCGGCGGCAGCTGCCGTGGCCGTCGTGGTACCTGCGGCTGCGGCTGTGGCTGACGCTGGGTGCGCTGCTCGGCCTGGGGCTGACGCTGGTGCGGCTGTACACCCTCAAGCCCGCGGTTTGAGCGGTGCCTCCTGCGCGGCGCAGGCGGCGCACAGCCCCTGCACTTCCAGCCGCGCCCGGCTGGGGCGGAAACCACCGGTGGTCGCGGCGCGCGCGATCACGGCGTCCAGCTCGGCGTCGTGCAGTTCTTCCACCCGTCCGCAGCGCGTGCACAGCAGCAGATGCGCTGCGTGCGGACTGCCGGGATGATCGCAGCTGACAAAGGCATTGAGGCTGTCGACGCGGTGGATCAGCCCCTGCTCCAGCAAAAAGTCCAGCGCACGATACACCGTGGGCGGCTTGGCCGCGTGGTCTTCGGTGGACAGCTGCGCCAGCAGGTCGTACGCCTTGACCGCCTCGGTGCGCGCCTGCACCAGTTCGAGCACGCGGCGGCGCAGCGGAGTCAGCCGCACGCCGCGCGCGGCGCACAGCCTTTCGGCGTGGAGCAGGGCATCGGTGCGCGGACGGCCGTCGTCGATGGTTGGAACGGAAACGCGTGTCATGGCTGCAAGTATGCACCAGCGCCGCCTCGGCCTGCGCTCGCGTGCCATTTGCGGGTGCAACGCAGGACAAACCCCCGTTACAGTCATGTCATGACCGTGACATGCCGGTGGCATAGAGTGGCTGTCATCGCCGACTTTGACTTCATGGGGAATCGCTGATGCAACGCCGTTTTTTTCTCGCTTCCGTCACCGGTGCCGCTGCGGCGCTGGGCCTGCCCGCGTTGGCGCGGGCGCAAGACGCCGACATGGCGCAGCTCTACGCCCAGGCCAGGCAAGAGGGGAAAGTGGTGATGTACACCTCGGTGCCGAGTTTTCTGCTCGACCGCTGGAAAACGCTGTTCAAGGCCAAATACCCGGGGGTGGAGGTGGAATACTTCCGCAGCGGCACTGGCAAGGTGCTGGCGCGGGTGGAAACCGAATCGCGCGCCGGCAGCCTGGGCGGTGATCTGGTCTGGCTGGCCGATCCCACCGCGTTCGGCGGCATGGTCGAGCAAAAATTGCTGCTGTCGTACGAGCCGCCGGAGTGGAAGCACATCACCCTGGCGAAAAACCCCGATGGCTACTTCGTCGCCGGGCGGGTGCTGGTGGGCTGCCTGCTGGTCAACCCCAAGGCAGGCGGCGGCGGAGTGAAGAGTTTTGCCGATCTGGTCAAACCTGCGCTCAAGGGCAAGGTCTGCATCGCCTCGCCGCTGATTTCCGGTTCGACCAACGTGATCGACGGCACGCTGTGGAAAGACCCACGCTTTGGCTGGAAGTATTTCGAGCAACTGAAAAAGAACGACGTGCTGGTGCTGGGCGACGTCCCCGACGTGGCGCGCGCCGTGGCCAGCGGCGAGCGCGCCGCGGGGATCTCGCTCACGCTGTACAAATACCAGCCCGAGTTCGCCAATTCGCCCATGCAGGTCGTTCTCCCCGCCGAAGGCGCCATTCCGATGGCGTCGCCGCTGGGAATTTTCGCCAAAGCGCCGCACCCGGCTGCGGCCAAGCTGTTTTACCGTTTTTTGCTTTCGCCGGCAGCACAGACCGTGCTGGCCGAGGCCGGGATTTACCCCGCGCGCACCGACGTGCCGCCGCCCAACGGTTTGCCCGACTACGCGCAGTTGAAAAAACTCCAGCCCGACTTCGCCTGGATCGAGGCGCACCAGCGGGAGAACCAGGCCAAGTGGCGCGAACTGTTCGGTGGCTGATGGCCTTGCGGGCTGAGGCATGCAGCAGCCTCTCGGGCTGATGAGCGCGGCGCGCCGTGCGCTGCCGGCGCTGCGCGGCATGCCCATGGCCTTGCTCGCTCTGCTGGCCGTCTGTGGCGTCGTCGTCCTGCTGGCAGCCAGCGCACTGGGCGGATGGGAGCTGCTGCGGGCCGGTTTGCAGTCCACCGCGGGAGGCTGGTCGCTGCACCCGCTGCAACGCGCGCTGACGCAACACTACATGCTGCTGGGGCCGCTGAGGAACTCGCTGCTGCTGGCCGTTCCCGTGGCGCTGCTGGCGACCTGCGCCGGCGGCTTGCTCGCGTGGTTTGCCGTGCGCACCGATCTGCCGGCCGGGCGCTGGCTGCTGGCGGCGGTGGCGCTGCCGCACATCATTCCCGGCTTTCAGCTCGCCAGCGCCTGGGTCGAACTGTTTTCGCATGGCGGGGTGTGGCAGGCGGTGTTCGGCGCGGCTGCACCGGTTGCGGCGTATGGTTACGGCGCCATCGTTGCCGTGATGACGCTGCATCTCATGCTGTTTCCCTACCTTCTGGTGGTGGCCAATCTGCAGGCCGCCGATCCGGCGTTGGAGGAGGCGGCGCGCATCGCCGGGCTGTCCCCGGCGCAGGTGGTGGCGCGGATCACCGTGCCGCTGGCGCGGCCGGCGCTGACGGCCAGCGTGTTGCTGGTGTTCGCCTACGTGATGGAGGAGTTCGGCATACCCAGCCTGCTGGGTACGCCCACCGGGTTTGACACGCTGACGACGCGGATCTACGGACTGGCCACCACGCCGCCGCTGGATCTGTCTGGAGCGGCGGTGCTGGCCTGGCTGCTTGGCGCCGTGGCGCTGGTGGTGCTGTGGGCACAACTGCGGCTGCTGGGCGGGCAGCGGCTGGAAACGCTGTCGGGCAAGGCCAGCCGGCACAGCGTGGTGCGGCTGGGGCGCTGGCGCTGGCCGGCAGCAGTAGGCGTGTGGGGCGTGGTGCTGGCCGCGGCGTTGGCGCCGTTGCTCGCGCTCGGGTTGGTGAGCCTGCTCGACAGCTGGGGACAGGGGTATGGCCCGGACAACTGGACGCTGCAACGTTACCGCGCGCTGTGGCACAGCGAAGAGCTGCGCCGCGCACTGCGCAACACGGTGTCACTCGCCACGGGCAGCGCGGCGCTGGCGACGATGATCGCGGTGGCGGTCGCCGTGACGGTGCACCGCCTGCCGGCCGGTGGGCCGCGGCGTCTGGGCATCCTCGCCGACCGCGTGAGCTTCGTCGCCTTCGCCCTGCCCGGGCTGGTCGTGGGCCTGGCGCTGATTTTGGCGTTTTCCGGCGGTTGGATGCCGTTGTACGGCACCGCCTGGCTGTTGCTGCTGGCCTACGTGCTGCGCTTTTCCGGTGTGGGGGTGCGCAGCGTGGCAGCGCGGCTGATGCAAATCGGAGCGGAATTGGAGGCGGCGGGGGCCGTTGCCGGGTTGTCGCGGTTGCGCGTGTTGGCGCGCATCGTCCTGCCGCTGCTGCGGCCGGCGCTCGTGGGCAGTGTGGTGCTGGTGTTCGTCAATGCGGTCAAGGAGATTTCCGCCACCAGCCTGCTGGCCTCGCAGGGCAGCGAAACCCTGGCATACGAGGCGTATGTACGCTTTCAGGAAGGCAATTACACCCAGGGCAGTGCGGTGAGCATGGTGATGATCGGGATGGTCCTGTGCATGCTGTTGCTCGGTCGCTGGCTGGGACGTGGTTCCACCGCGGAGGTGACATGACGGCCATCACCATCGACCGGCTGGGCAAGCGTTATGCCGGGCAGCCCGTGCTGCACGAGCTGTCGCTGCAGGTACGTGCCGGTGAACTGCTGACTCTGCTGGGGGCATCGGGCAGCGGCAAAACCACGCTGCTGCGCATCCTCGCCGGTCTGGAACGGGCCGACGCCGGCAGCGTGCGGTTCGGTGACACCGTGGTGCAGGACGCGCGGGTGTTCCTGCCGCCGCAGCGGCGCGGACTGGGCATGGTGTTTCAAAGCTACGCGCTATGGCCGCACCTGGACGTGGCCGGAAATCTCGCTCTGGCGCTGCGCGAGCAGGGGATCGGGCGTGGAGAAATCACCCGGCGTGTCGATGAGGCGTTGCAGACCGTGGGGCTGGCCGGGATGCAGCGCCGCGCCATCCATCAGCTCTCCGGCGGTCAGCAGCAGCGCGTGGCGCTGGCGCGCGCCTTGGTGGCGCAGCCGCGGGTGCTGCTGATGGACGAGCCGCTGTCCAACCTCGACGCAGGGCTGCGGGACGAACTGCGCGACCAGATCCGTGCGCTGCAGCAGCGCCTGGGGATGACCACGGTGTTCGTCACCCACGACCAGACCGAGGCGCTGGCCCTGTCCGATCGCATCGCACTGCTGCACCAGGGGCGGCTGGTGGCACTGGGGACGCCCGAGAGCATTTACCAACAGCCGCCATCGGCTTACGTCGCGCAGTTTCTGGGCAAGGCCAACGTGCTGCGCGCGCGGTGGGACGGCAGCGCCCTGCGCATCGGCAGCGTGGTACTGCCGGCCAGCGTGCCCGACGCGGTCGCGGCCGGACAGGAGGTCACGGTCATCGTCCGCCCGCAAAACGTCTGCTGGGCCGATGCGGCGCCGGCAGACGCCGCCGTGATTGCCGCGCATGTGCTGCAGTCCCATCTGCTCGGCGCGGTGCGCGAATACCGTCTGGCTGTCCCTGCGCTGGACAATGACCTGACTATGACCGAACTGTCCACCCAGCCGCTGCGCGAGGGCGCGCAGCGCATCAAGCTGCCGCAGGCAGCATTGCGCGTGTTGCCAAGCCCTCAGACCGAAGGCGCCGCGGACGGCTGAACCGCTGCGCCTGGATGCGTGGGTGCCTCCGGCACATGCCCGACCTTGACGAAAATCGTGCAGCCTTCGCGGCTGAATGGATGATGCTGGCTCAAGTGTGGGCTGCGCATCCAGGTGCCGGCCGGATAGCGGCCATGTTCGTCCTCGAACACCCCGTCGAGCACGAAAATTTCCTCCCCGCCCCAATGCCGGTGCGGGGTGAACACCGTGCCGGGCGCCCATTGCACCAGCGCGGCGTGCTCGCCGGCAAAGTCCGACAGCGGCTTGACCTGCAGCCCCGGCACCAGCCCCGGCAGCCAAGGCGCGGAGGCGGTGTCGACGACCACGCGCTCGGCGTCGTCCGGCTGCAGATGCCGCAGCTTGACCAGCAGGGTGCAGCCGGTGTCGGTGAACGGCGCGTGGCGCGAATCCGGCGGGTTTTTCAGGTAAGTGCCGGCGGGATACACGCCGTGCTCGTCGGCAAACGTGCCGGCCAGCACCAGGATTTCCTCGCCCAGCGGATGGGTGTGTGCAGCAAAGCGGGCACCCGGCGCGTAGCGCACGATGGAGGTGGCGCGCGCGGCTTCGCCACCGTTGCGCTCGATCATGCGGCGCTGCACCCCCGGCGCGGGCGAATCGACCCACGGCAGCGCGGTGGTGTCGACCACCTCGGCGCGGGCGTAGTCGGCGCGCAGCCGCAAGTCCTCGGCAACCGCGCTCATGGCGACACCTGGCGGGTCGGCAGGATCAGCAGCTCCTGCGGGTTGACGTGCGGCGGCTGGGCGAAGGCGTAGACCAGCGCCTGGGCGATGTCCTGCGCGTGCAGCGCGGCAATCGAATCGCGCCGCGCTTTCATCTGTTCCGGCGGGACGTTGAACCCCCAGTCGGTGTACACCGCGCCGGGCTCGATCAGCGACACGCGGATGCCTTCGGGGCCGAGCTCCTTGCGCAGCGCGTCGTGCAGGCCGACGACGGCGAATTTGGTCGCGTTGTACACGGCCCAGCCTTCGATGCCGCGCCGCCCGCCCACGCTGGAGACGGTGTTGATCATCGCCCCCGGGCGGCCGCGCAGCAGCGGAATCGCCGCGCGGGTGCAGAACAGCACGCCCCAGAGGTTGGCGTCGATGGTGGCTTTCCATTCGGCGGTTTTGCCGTGCTCGAACGCGCCGTGATAGCCGACCCCGGCGTTGTTGAACAGCAGATCGAGCCCGCCGAAGCGCTGTTTGACCGTATCGAATAGCCGCTGCACCTGTGCCTCGTCGCCGACGTCGGTCGGCACCGGGTGGGCGCGCTCGCCCAGCTCGGCGGCCAGCGCCTGCAGCTTGTCGGCCGAGCGCGCGGCCAGCACCACGTGCATGCCTTCGGCGACCAAAGCCCGCGCGGCCGCGGCGCCGATGCCGCTGGAGGCGCCGGTGATCACCGCGATCTGGTCTTTCAGGGAACGTATTTGCATGGGGATCCTCCGTTGTGGTGAAACGACGAGAAACATGCTAGGCGTGACCGGCGGAGCTCGCAGGGGGCGCGGCGATGCGGCTGGTACCGGTGCGGAAATCGCCGCGAGCGCTGCACGGTGCGAGGATTTGTGCCATGCCGCTGCCCCATCGAAACGACCAAGCCGCCCGCAGGCGGCATCGTTTTTTCGCTTGCGCAGCGTGCGCCGTACCGTCGCGGCCCGTTACGGCAGTTCCTCGTACAGCGGCAGGGTGAGGAACTCGGTGAACGTCTCGGCGGTGGCCATGCGCTCGAAAATCTGCGCCGAGCGGTCGAATTCGCCCTTGGCTCCAGTAGCCTTGACCTTGGCCAGCTCTTCCGGAATCAGCGCGCGCACCAGCTCGGCGGTGACTTTGCGGCCGTCGTCGAGCACGCCTTTGGGGCTCTGGATCCACTGCCACACCTGGCTGCGCGAAATCTCCGCGGTGGCGGCGTCTTCCATCAGGTTGTGGATCGGCACCGCGCCGCTGCCGGCCAGCCATGCGCCGAGGTAGTGGATGCCGACGTTGATGTTGTTGCGCAGCCCCGCTTCGGTGATCGGCTTTTCCGGCTGGAAGTTCAGCAGGTCGGCGGCGGTCACGCGCACATCGTCGCGCCGCTTGTCGATCTGGTTCGGCCGGTCGCCGAGCACGGCGACGAATTCCTCCATCGCCACCTGCACCAGCCCCGGGTGCGCGACCCAGCCGCCGTCGTAGCCGTCGGTGGCGTCGCGCCGCTTGTCGGCGCGGATGCCTTCGATCGCGCGGGCGTTTTTCTCCGGGTCGTTCTTGATCGGGATCAGCGCGCTCATGCCGCCGATCGCCGGCGCGCCGCGCTTGTGGCAGGTAGCCAGAAGCAGCAGCGAATACGCGCGCATGAACGGCACGGTCATGGTGATCTGCGCGCGGTCGGCCAGGCAGAAGTTGCGGTCGACCTTGAACTTTTTGATCGCGCTGAAAATGTAGTCCCAACGCCCGGCGTTCAGCCCGGCGCTGTGCTCGCGCAGCTCGTACAGGATTTCATCCATTTCAAACGCGGCGAGGATGGTCTCGACCAGGACGGTGGCTTTGATCGACCCTTGCGGAATGCCCAGCTCGTTCTGCGCGAAAACGAACACGTCGTTCCACAGCCGCGCCTCGAGGTGGCTTTCCATTTTGGGCAGGTAGAAATACGGCCCGGCGCCGCGGGCGAGCTGCTCGCGCGCGTTGTGGAAAAAGAACAGCCCGAAGTCGAACAGCGAGCCGCTGACCCGCTGGCCGTCGACCAGCAGGTGCTTTTCATCCAGATGCCAGCCGCGCGGCCGCACCTGCAGCGTGGCGATGGTGTCGTTCAGCGCGTAGGTCTTGCCGCCGGTTTCCAGCCGGATGGTGCGACGTACCGCCTCATACAGATTGATCTGGCCTTCGATCTGGTTGCGCCAGTCCGGGGTGTTGGCGTCCTCGAAGTCCGCCATATAGCTGTCGGCGCCGGAGTTGAAGGCGTTGATGATCATTTTGCGATCGACCGGCCCGGTGATTTCCACGCGGCGGCGCTGCAGCGCCGGCGGCAGCGGCGCGATGCGCCAGTCGCCTTCGCGGATCGCGCGGGTCTCGGGCAGGAAATCGGGCTTTTCGCCGGCATCGAGTCGCTTGGCGCGCTCGGCGCGGGCGGCGAGCAGCTGCTGGCGGCGCGGCTCGAAGGCGCGGTGCAGTTTGGCCACGAAACCCAGCGCATCGGCGCTGAGGATGAAGTCGAAAGCGGAATGGGGGGCGGCGGTGAGCTGCACGCCGGCAGGCAAGGTGGTCTGTGACATGGCGATCTCCGTGAACGAATAGGGTGTGTGTCTGCCGCCAGGCAACGGGTCGCGCGGCGCAGCGGCAGGCAGCCATCTTTTTGGGATACGCGCAGTTTATGCTGCACTGCAATGTTTGGACAGGGCCGCGGGCGAAGGGCATGGACGCCGGCGTGCAGGGACTTTGCCGCCAATTTGCTGCAAAGCCGCATCAAACCATGCGCGGGCGCTGGCGGCTTGGGTTAGATTGCATCCTTTTGCGGATGCAATGTTGTGCAAATATGGACAAACTCAAACAGATGGAGACGTTCGCCGCGGTCGCGACCAAGGGCAGTCTGACCGCTGCGGCGCAGGCCGAGGGCGTCGCCCCGGCGATCATCGGCCGCCGCATCGATGCGCTCGAAGCCCGGCTCGGCGTCAAATTGCTGCTGCGCACCACGCGCCGCATCAGCCTGACCGAGGAAGGCAGCGCGTTTCTCGAGGATTGCCAGCGGCTGCTGGCCGATTTGCAAAACGCCGAGGCCAGTGTCAGCGCGGGCGGGGTGAAGGCCAGCGGGCATTTGCGCATCACCGCGCCGGCGGGGTTTGGCCGGCGGCATATCGCTCCATTGATCCCGGATTTTCTCGATCAGCACCCTGAAGTCACGTTGTCGCTGGACCTCACCGACCGGCTGGTCGATCTGGTCAACGAGGGGTACGACTGCGCGGTGCGTGTGGGCGATCTGGCCGATTCCTCGCTGGTCAGCCTGCGTCTGGCCGACAACCAGCGGGTGTGCGTGGCGGCCCCCAGCTACCTGCAGCGCTACGGCACGCCGGCCACGCCTTACGATCTGGCGCGGCACAACTGCCTGGCGTATTCGTCGGTGGGCAGCCAGCCGCGCGGCTGGGTGTTCCGGATCGACGGCGACATCACGCACATCCGCGTCGGCGGCCGCATGGACTGCACCGATGGCGCGGTCCTGCACCAGTGGTGCCTAGAAGGCCGCGGCATCGCCTGGCGCTCACTCTGGGAAGTGGGCAGCAGCCTCAGGGACGGCCGGCTGGTGGCGATTCTGCAGGACTACGCCGCGCCACCCAACGGCATTTTTGCCGTGTTCACCCAGCGCAAGCACCTGCCGCTGCGCCTGCGGCTGTGGCTGGACTACCTCAAAGCGCACTTTTCCCGCCGCCGCGACGACATGGGCATGCTCGTCCCCTGATCACGCCGGCTGCGCCAGCAACTGGTCGATCAGGCTGTGCAGCTCGGCAAAGTTGGGCGGGCCGACATATTCCTTGACGATGCGGCCGGACTTGTCGATGAGAAAACTCGTCGGCGTCAGCCGCACGTTCTGAAACGCCCTGGCCGCTTGGCCGCTGGCGTCGTAGGCGACGGAGAACGGCAACTGCCGCTGCTGCGCGAAATTGCGCACGAAGGTCGGGTTGTCATAGCTCATCGCCACGGCGACGAGGTGAAAGCCCTTGGGATGCAGCGCGTCGTAAGTCTGCACCAGCTCGGGCATTTCGCCAACGCAAGTGGTGCAGCTCGTCGCCCAGAAGTTGACCATCACCACCTTGCCGCGGTAGGCCGACAGATCGACCGTTTTGCCATCGAGCAGGGTGAAGCTGGCGTTGGGCGCGGCGGGTTTTTGCTCCAGCGCGGACCAGCCGAGATAACCGCCGAGCGCCAGAATGACGACGACAGCGGCGATCAACGCGGATTTGGGCAGGGATTTCATCGTCGGATTCGCAAAGCCTGTGTGCAGCGGGGCAATTTTAGGCGGCGACGCAGCGCCGCGCAGGCGCCCCTTCGGCCGGTACGGCATTGGCACGGCGTCTTTGCCGGCGCAGCCGGGTCGGCCCGGACTCAGTAAGGCAACTGCACGGCGCGCCCCAGCGCCCAGTTGCGCTCCCAGTCGCCCTGGTAGCGCGCGGCCAGTTGCGGCGCGTTCCACACCACCAGCACGTTTTCCGCGTTGCGCCGTGCCGCCGAGGAGGTGTAGTTGAAACTACCGGTCTGCACCGTGCGGCGGTCGATGATCATGTATTTGTCGTGGAACAGGGGGTAGGCGTCGATGCTGCGCACGGCGATGCCGGCGTTGACCAGAATGCCCAGCGCATGGCGGGCGTAGCGCGCATCTTCTGCCGTGTCGCTTTTGGCGTCGAGCAGCACACGCACCCGGACGCCGCGCCGCTGCGCCTGCACCAGGGCGCGCGCCACATCGGACGAGGTCAGCAGGTAAGCCGCCACGTCGATGCTGCGGTGCGCCTGGCCGATGACCTGCAGCACCAGCGCCAGCGCGCTGCCGTCGGGAGAAAACCCGGCGGAAACCGCCGTATCGCGCGGCAGCGCCAACGACTGCGGTGCGCCCGCCTGCGCGCTTGCGGCGCACACGGCCAGCAGCAGGCACGCCAGCACCCGCGCCCAGAGTGTCGCATGAAAAAGCCCGGCAGTGCCGGGCCGGTGGGAGCGGGCGCGCAGCGTGCGCCCGCGTGGCTGCCACGTCATTTGAGGTGTGCGCTGACCAGTTTGGTCATTTCAAACATGCTGACCTGGTCTTTGCCAAAAACCGGCTTGAGTTTGGCGTCGGCGTTGATCATGCGTTTGTTCGCCGTGTCTTGCAGTTTGTGCGCCTTGATGTAGTCCCACAGCTTTTTCACCACTTCGGTGCGCGGCATCGGCGCGGCGCCCACCACGGCTGCAAGCTGGGCAGAGGGGGTGAGCGGCTTCATGAACGCCGCACTGGGTTGACGGGAGGTTTTGGCGGCGGTGGCTTTTTTAGCCGCGGGTTTTGCAGTGGCCATATTCAATGACTCCGAGAAGTTGATTGGAGGGTCCGTTTGCACGCCGCCACCAGCCCGGTAGGCCGCGCGCAGTGCGGATTCGCCGTTGTCATGCTGGCGTTCCTGGACGGGCCAGGGATGCCGGATCATTGAGCCCGTCCGGCACGCGGCGATGGACGTGTTGAACGCCCCGATCGGCGCTGCACCGCCGCGGCGGATGGCTCAATGGCCCGCATCTTAAGCCGTGCACGCGCCAGATCGACAGCGAAACCGCATTTTTTTGCAAATCGACCCGTTGCATTGTCGCCAGATGGCGTCGTGCAGCCGTCAACACTTTTTCTTACACTGCCCCGGTGTCCATCCTCACCCTGTCAGGAGTCTGTCGATGAATCTGACCCGTTTTCAGCCGAAAACCCCGTTTGTCGCCTTGCTCGCCTGTGCGGCGTTGGCCGCGGCGCCGGCGTATGCGCAGTTTGCCAAACCCGAGGCGGCGGTGAAGTATCGCCAGTCGGCCTTCGTCCTGATGGGCACCAGCTTCGCCCGTCTGGGCGCGATGGTGCAGGGCAAGGCGCCGTTCGATGCCAAGGCGGCGGTGGAAAACGCCGAAATCGTCGCCTTCATGTCGCATCTGCCGTGGCAGGCGTTCGGCCCGGGCACCGACCTGCCCGACTCGCACGCCAAGCCGGCGATCTGGAAAGAAATGGACAAGTTCAAGGCCGATGCCGACAAGCTGCAGCAAATGACGCCCAAGCTCGTGGCCGCGGCCAAGACCGGCAAGCTCGACGAGATCAAGGTGGTGTTCGGCGAAACCGCCAAGACCTGCAAGTCCTGCCACGACGCCTTCCGCGAGGAGCTTTGAGCGTGGCGACGCAGCGCGCGGGGCGATCACCGCCGCACGGCGGACTGACGCATCAGGCGGAGCGGTGGCGGCGCGCCCGGACTGAAGCGGCGAGGTTGCGCAGCAACGGCACGGTGTCGTCCCAGCCCAGACAGGCGTCGGTGATGGACACCCCGGGGCGCAGCGGCTGGCCGGGCAGCAGGTCCTGCCGGCCTTCGCACAGGTGGCTTTCGACCATCACGCCGACGATGCGCCGCTCGCCGGCGGCGATGCGCTGCGCGATGTCGGCGGCCACATCCATCTGCCGGCGCGGCTGCTTGGCCGAATTGGCGTGCGAGCAGTCGATCATCACCTGCTGCCGCAGCCCGGCCTTGGCCAGCACCGCGCAAGCGGTGTCAACCGATTGCGCGTCGTAATTCGGCGCCTTGCCGCCGCGCAGAATCACATGGCAATCGGCATTGCCGCGGGTCTCGAAAATCGCCGCCACGCCCATTTTGGTCATGCCCATGAAAGCGTGTGGGTGCGCGGC
>Ga0067045_1028966_pt1 | contig 25299 bp, 25 predicted proteins | sample TerdegcTABiofilm_FD_59184 | JGI IMG/M metagenome (GOLD analysis project Ga0067045, IMG submission 59184) | Combined Assembly of (Gp0054472, Gp0054536) Wastewater bioreactor microbial communities from Singapore -Terephthalate degrading... | reverse complement strand
TGGATTATCTTTTGACAGCACCATTCCACTATACTCGGTTTTTCTTTTGAAAGAACCATGAGGCTAAACTCGGATTATCTTTTGATAGAACCGTTTCTCTTTACTCGGATTTTACGTGATATAACGCGCGCCCTTGCCCATCCCCCACTCCGGGGTACAATGAGCTCCCATGGAGGAATTCCATGGGAAGGAGTTCGCTATGTCCGACGAAAATGCGCCAGTCGCTATTCATCTGGTCGTGAGGGGTGAGGTGCAAGGCGTCGGGTTCCGCGCCTTCACCCGCATGGTGGCACAACAGCTCAAGCTGGTGGGTTGGGTCCGCAACCTGCCGGACGAGACGGTGGAGATCTGGGCCGAGGGGCCACGGGCCACCCTGCAACGGCTGCTGGAAGCCGTCCGGCGCGGCCCGGCCGGCGGCTTTGTAGAACACGTCAGCGTGGAGTGGCCCACGCCCCAAGGGAAGTTTGTGGACTTCAGCATTACCTATTACTGGTGACGGATGCCCAAAAAACCTGAAACAATCGCCTGGATTGTGCTCATTCTGTCATTTCTGACCTGCCTGCTGCTGGCAGTCGGCACCCCGGTTAGCATTCGCTGGTACATTCTAAACGCCACCCGCCCGCTCTCCGTCGCGTTGCAACCCAATTCGGGGACCATCGTCTACCAGCCCAAAGGAAGCGGAAATCCAGTTCTGGTCACTGAGGCGCTGACCAACAACGACTTGCCCCTGCACAGCCGGATCAAGCTGGCGGCGGACGCCGAAGCCCTGCTCCTGTTTTATCCCAGTGGGGATACTCAGGCTCCCGTCAGCACTGTCCAGTTATATGGCGAAACTGAACTGGTCTTCCTCAATGCCAGCACGCCACGTTTCCCCAACAGCCCGCTGCCGCACCAGATCACCCTCCAGGCCACGCAGGGACGGATCCGGCTCTCCGTTGGCGGCGACGAGCGCCCCACTACACTCCACTTCCAGACCCCCCAGGGAGCAGTGGACCTGGATGAAGGGGCCTACACGTTGATTATCGGGAGCGAGCGCACCGAAGTGCTGGTCAGCACCGGCCGCGCCCGCATTCCAAACCCGGCCAGCGGCGAGACCTTCGTCCTGACCGACCTGCAGCGCATTGAGTTGACCTCCCAGGGCTTGGGGGAGATCGCTGTCGGCGGGCGTAACTTGCTCCGCAATGGCAATCTGGAACAACCCCTGGACACCCCCTGGACTACGTATACCAAAGACATCCAATTTACAGATGAAAACGGCGGCACTATCCGGCAGACGGGTCAGGAACGGAAAATAGTGATCCTGGAACGTTATGGCCGGGGCCACGCTGAAACTGGCCTGGAGCAAACCGTCAACCAGGACATCCGGGGCGCGCAGTCGCTCAAGGTCACCGCCCGGCTGCGTGTGGACGTGCAAGACCTGCCACTCTGCGGCACACTGGGCACCGAATGTCCGCTGATGATCCGTATGACTTATACCGACCAGCAGGGCGGAACACACGAATGGCTCCAGGGCTTCTACGCGATGGAGGGCAATACCCCCTATACGGCCATCTGCATTCAATGCGAGGGCAACCCGGTCCACATCAAAATCCCCCAGGGCGCCTGGTACGCTTACGAATCGCCCGACCTGCTCCCGTTGTTAAAAGAGCGCGGGATCGTACCGGCCACCATCCGCACGGTCACCATCTACGGCTCCGGGCACACCTACGTCGCCTCCATTGACGAAATCGCCGTGCTGGTCACGGAGTAACTTCCTCTTGGAATTCAAACCATGCACCCTGTACATACTTCTTGTTATCCCATTGGCAAATTGCCCCAGGCCGATCTGGTGGACCTGTTGGCCCGCTACGCCGGCGGCCCTGATCCCCGCGTGATCCTCGGCCCCGGTTTAGGCCGCGACGCCGCCGTCGTGGCGTTTGGCGACCGCTATCTGGTCGCCAAAACCGATCCCATCACCTTCGCGACCGACGAAATCGGCTGGTACGCCGTCCATGTGAACGCCAACGACGTGGCCTGCCTGGGGGCGACGCCGCGCTGGTTCATCGCTACACTGCTCCTGCCGGAAGGGAAAACCGACTACGCGCTGGTAGAACACATCTTCGCCCAACTGGCCGAGGGCTGCCGGGAAATCGGAACGGTGATGGTCGGCGGCCACACCGAGATCACCTACGGCCTGGAACGCCCCATCGTCGTTGGCGCCATGTTCGGCGAGAGCAGCCCGGCCCAGTTGGTCCGCTCCGACGGGGCCTGCCCCGGTGACGCGCTCATCCTCACCAAGGGGATTGCGGTAGAGGGGACGGCGCTGCTGGCGCGTGAAGCCGCCAGCCGGCTGCAAGGACATGTGGCGGCGGAGCTGTTAACGCGGGCAGCCGGCTTCTTGCACGATCCCGGTATCAGCGTGGTGCGTGACGCCGCCCTTGCCACAGCGGCCGGCCGCGTCCACGCCATGCACGATCCGACCGAGGGCGGCGTCGCCACCGGTCTCTGGGAACTGACCGAGGCCGCCGGTTGCGGCGCAGTGATAAACGAACCGGCGCTCCCTATCTTCCCCGAGACCAGGGCCCTCTGTACCGCCCTGCAGTTAGATCCCTTAGGATTGATTGCCTCCGGTGGGTTGCTGGCCGCCGTCGTGCCGGAGGATACAGCGGCCGTCCTGGCCGCGTTGCACACGGCCGGGATCGCCGCCACCCGGATCGGCACCGTGCGCGCGGAACCCGGTGTGGTGCTGCGCAGCCCGGCCGGCGAACGTCCGTTGCCACGCTTTGCCCGCGACGAACTGGCGCGGCTGTTCGGGGCATAGGAGCGGCCCCCCGATGGATCCGCTGGCTTTGCCCGTCCCGCCCGACAGCCACGACGGCAAAAGTAGCCTGGTCCACCGCCTGCTGATTGCCTCCGGGCAGGTAGGCCGGATCAATCCAGTTGCGCTGCTCCCCTCCTGGATCGGCCTGGTGTTCATTGCAGCCTGGCCCTGGCAAGCGCTGCTCTGGCCGGCCGTGGGGATCGCCACGGTCGCCCTGGCAAGCGATGGGGCAATGTTAGCCCTGCTGCCGGTCACCCGGCGCTCCTGGGGTCCGGTGACGCCGCCACTGCTGGCGCTCACCCTGCTGCGTACCCTGCTTAGTTGGGCGCTGGCGTTGACCGGTCCGACCCCGGTGGCACTGGGCGTCCAGGCCCTGTTACAGTTAGCCGTGAGCGGCCTGGCCGTGTACGCCACCTGGGTGGAGCCAGCCCAGGTGAAAGTCACCCGGCGGCAGCTGAGGCTGGCTGGCGACGATCCGGCTGGAGCCGGGTCCGATGAGCCACCGGCCACGTTGCGCCTGCTGCACATCTCGGACCTCCACTACGAAGGCGATTCGCCGCGCGAAACTGCGCTGCTGGCGCAGGTAGCCGGGCTGCACCCGGCGCTGATTCTGCTCACGGGCGACTATCTCAACCTCTCGTCGGTCCACGATCCGGCAGCCCAGGCCGGGGCGCACGCCATCCTGGAACAGCTCCAGGCCCCGCTGGGAGTCTACGCCGTGACCGGCAGTCCGGTGGTGGACCGGCCCGGCGTCGTACCGCGAATCTTTGCCGATCTCCCCATCCGCTGGCTGGATGACGAGGTCACCCCGGTGCGCTGGGACGGTGGTGAACTCTGGCTGCTGGGCGTCCGCTGCACCTACCGGCCAGAGCGCGACGCAGCGGCACTGGCCCGGTTGCTGCGTCAGGTTCCCAGCGATGCTTTCACCGTGCTGCTCTATCACACCCCCGACCTGATGCCCGAAGCCGCGCGACTGGGGGTGCGCCTCTATCTGGCCGGGCACACCCATGGCGGCCAGATTCGGCTGCCGCTGTACGGCGCGATTTTCACCAGCTCCCGCCACGGCAAACGCTATGAAATGGGAGAGTACCAGACAGGGCGGACCACTCTCTACGTCAGCCGGGGCCTGGGGATGGAAGGGCTGGGCGCCCCCCGCGCCCGTTTCCTCACTCCCCCGGAGATCGTCCTCTGGGAACTCAGCGCCGGGAACGGCAAATCTGGTGATTGACCAAATCGCCCGCGCGTGGTATGCTTAGGGCGAGTCGGAGCAGGCCGGGTGGTCGCGCCTCACCCAGCGTGGGGCGAGGAAAGTCCGGACTCTACAGGGCACGGTGCCGGCTAACGACCGGGCGGGGCGACCCGCAGACAGGGCCACAGAAACAGACGGCCGACGGCCCGCAAGGGCCAGGTCACGGTGAAAAGGTGGTGTAAGAGACCACCGGCAGACCGGGTAACCGGCTGGCCAGGCAACCCTCACCGAGAGCAAAGCCAAGCAGGGAGGAAGGCGCGCAGCGCCGGGGGGCGGCCCGTTCCCTCTCCCTTGAGGGAGCAACTTCCGGGTAGGCTGCTGGAGGCGGCGGGCAACCGCCGTCCAAGATAGATGACCACCGCCCGCAGGGGCACAGAATCCGGCTTACAGGCCCGCTCCGGCTCACCGGGCCTGGGGTACGTGCCCGGCACAAGACGTATCCTCCGCAGTGTTTGCCAAACCCCCATTCTATGGTATCATTGACCCGGTTTGCTCAGACGGGCTTTCCGTTCCCGGGACCGCACCGGGAATAATCCCATGGAAAGGAGGACATCACCGTCTTGGCTACGCGGAGCTATGAGTTAATGTTGATCTTAAGTCCCGAACTGGACGAGGCAGCCACTGAAGCGCTGCTGGAACGGATTCGGGGTTACCTGGCACAGGCCAAGGCCACAGTCACCAGCTTCAACACGTGGGGGCTGCGCCGGTTGGCGTACCCCATCAAACGCCAAAAAGAAGGGCGCTACTATCTGGTGAATTTCACGGCCGAACCGCGCCTGGTCAAGGAATTTGAACGCAATCTGCTGCTGGCCGAAGGGGTGCTGCGCGAGCTGGTCATCCGCCTGGACGAAGTCGCAGGGGAAACGGCACCGGCCGCCACACCAGAAGTGCCCGTGGTGGCCGAACCACCGGCCGTTGAACCACCGGCTACTGAAACCACCGAACAGGACTGAAGCCCTCAGGAATAACCAGGGATGACGCGCGGACTCAACAAAGTGATGATCATCGGACGGCTGGGCCGGGACCCGGAAATGCGGTTCACGGCCAGCGGGCAGCCGGTAGCCTCGTTCAATGTGGCGACCACCCGGGGGTGGACCAACAATGAGGGCGAGCGCCGGGAAGAAACCGAGTGGTTCCACGTCGTGGCCTGGGGCGGGCTGGCGGAGCTGTGTAAGAAACGGCTCCACAAGGGCTCCCAGGTCTACGTGGAAGGACGGCTTCAGACCCGTTCTTGGGAGGACACGGACGGCCAGCGCCATTATCGCACCGAGCTGGTCACCCAGGAGTTAATCTTCCTGGATACCTACGAAGGGCCGGACACAACCGAAGAAGAATTGCCGACCGACGATGAAGCCGAGGAGGTTGCGGCTCCATTTTAAGAAATCGTCATCGTTGAGGGCTCAGCCGGGGCCGCAAACTGAAGTTTGCGTCACGCTCGTCACTGACTAAGCCACTGAGCGACTGAAGACTGGTGGACTAATTTTTAAAGAGGAGGAAGACTGTGCCAAATCCAAACAATCCCCGACCCGCTGGTGGACAGCAGCGCGGCCGGTTCCAAATGCGACGCAAGGTCTGTTATTATTGCAACGAGAGCAACGCCAGCGTGGACTACAAGCAGATTGAGGTGTTACGCCGGTTCGTCACCGAGCGCGGGAAAATCAAGCCCCGCCGCCAGAGTGGCCTGTGTGCCCGGCACCAGCGGCTTGTAGCCGTCGCCATCAAGCGGGCCCGGCATGTCGCGCTGCTGCCTTTCGTCTCCGAACCAGGCCAATCATATTAAACGATTGGGTATCAAACGATGGGCATAGGGCGTTCCCCTATGCCCTTTGCTTATCCTTTGGAGAGGTATTATGGCGAAAAAACCCATTGTTCAAGAAAAAACTCTCACCCGCAAGCAGGCAGCCCGCCATGAAAGGGATCTGCGCGCCCAGAGGATTATCACCGGGGTTGCCATCGGGTTAGCCGTCCTGGTGGTGAGCATCCTCGGCTACGGGCTGCTGACCGAGGTGGTGCTCAAAGGCCGCACGCCGGTCGCCAAGGTAGGCGATGTGCCGATCACGACCGATCAGTTCCAGGCCCGCGTCCGCTACCAGCGGGTGCAGATCAAATACCAGATCAATCAGTATCAATCCCTGTTGGACCAACTGACCTCCACTGAAAATCAATCTTACGCCCAACAGATTCAGATCAGCATTGCCAACCTGGAAAATCAGCTCTCGGCCGATATGGCAAACGTCCTGGGCGGTGATGTGTTAGACCAGATGGTGGAAGAAGAGCTGGTGCGACAGGCCGCGCCCGAATACGGCCTCCAGGTGAGCGACGAAGAAGTGACCCGCCAGGTAGAATCGTTGTTTGGTTACGACTCCACGGCCGTCATTACTTCCAGTGAAACTATGACCGGGACGCAAGCGCCGATCACGGCTGAGGAATATCAGCAAGCCTACCAGAACTTTCAAAACAATGTTTTGAAAGTCAGCGAGCTGACAGACGCGCAGTTCCGGCAGATGGTGGCCGCCGATCTCCTCAAGACCCAGCTCCAGGCGGTCTTCTCGGCCACGGTGGCCACGACGGCGGATCAGGTTAAAATCACCTATCTCGTGACCGATACGCAGGAGGTCGCGCAGGCCTGGCGAGCCCAGATTGAGAGCGGCGCCAACCCCATCAGCCTGACCGAGCAATTCAATACGGGCGGCGAGCTGCCCTGGTTGCCGGTCGGCTACCTGAGCAGCCAGCTGGGAGCCGATGTGGAAAAAGCGGCGTTCAACACACCGGTGGGCCAAACTTCCGAACCGGTGCTGGGCAGCGATAACCGGTACTACCTCCTTTACGTTCAGGGGCACGAAGAGCGCCCGTTGGATGACTATTTCCTGCAGCAGGCGCGCGACGAGAAGTACAATCAGTGGTTAGAGGAACAACGCCAGAGCAAACTCCAGACCTTTGATTGGCAAAGTGTGGTACCGACCACACCCTGATCTCTCAATACTCTCTTCATAATACCTTATACCTTCAGCACAACAAAACGGGGGCGGTAGTGAACCACCCCCGTGACGTTTCAGGCCCCAGCGCCCTCAGCTGACCCGGCGAGCCTCAATGACGTTGGGGATTTGCTCTATCTTGCCCAGAATCCGGTTCAATTTAGCCAGGTTGGGCACTTCCAGCGTGATGTAAATGGGGATGATGTTGTAACGGTCGCGTTTGCCGGTGCTGACGGCCGACATATTGAGGCTTTCGTTGGCCACCACACCGGAGATGTCGTGCAGCAAACGATGGCGGTCATAAGCCATGATGAGCACCTGGGCGGCGAAGGTGTGCTCCTGCTGCCCCCACTCCACTTCAATCACCCGCTCATGTTCTTCACGGCTGATCCGCAACATGTTGGGGCAGTCCCGGCGATGGATGGTGATCCCGCGCCCGCGCGTCACATAGCCGACGATATCCTCGCCGGGCAAGGGGTTGCAGCAGCGCGCCACATGGGTCAACATGCCGCCGGTCCCCTGGATGTTGACTTTGCCGGGCGCGCTGACCGGTGGCGGCGGCGGGATTTCGCTTTCCTCCGGCAGCTCGGCCTCTTCCTCCGCCTTGCGCCGGGCATAATCCTCCAGTTTGGCGATGATGTGCTCGTTGGTCACATCGCCGACGCCCACGGCCGCCAGGAATTCCTCTTCGCGGGGGAAACGCCGCGCAAACAGCTCGGCCACCTCCTCCACCGTCAGATCCAGCCCCAGCCGCCGCAGTTCGCGCTCCACCGTCTCGCGCCCACGGGCGATGTTCTCTTCCCGGTCCTGCCGCCGGAACCACTGCTGAATTTTCGCCCGGGCCCGGTGGGTCTTGATAAAGCCCAGCTCCTCATTGAGCCAGTCCTGGCTGGGGGCCGCCTGCTTGCCGGTGATAATCTCCACCCGGTCCCCGGTCTGGAGCTGATAGTTGAGCGGCACCCAGAGCCCGTTAGCCCGCGCCCCCCGGCAGCGATGGCCGACCTCCGAGTGGATGGCGTAAGCGAAATCCAGTGGCGTGGCCCCCAGCGGCAGCTCAATCACCCGGCCCTTGGGCGTGAAAGCGTAAACCCGATCCTGAAAGAGGTCGGTTTTCATTTGCTCAATGAAGGACTGCGCGCTCTCCGCCTCTTGCCGTAATTCCTGCACCGCCTGTCGCATCCAGGTGACCTGCTGGTCCAGCTCGCGGCTCTGGGGTGCCTGCTCCTTGTAGCGCCAGTGGGCCGCCAACCCGTACTCGGCATCCTGATCCATCTCGCGGGTGCGGATCTGAATCTCAAAGGCTTGCCCGTCATCGGCGACCACCGCGGTGTGCAAACTACGGTAGAGGTTCGGCTTTGGATGCGCAATATAGTCGTCAAATTCCCGCGGAATGGGCGACCACAGACCGTGGACGATCCCCAGCACTTGATAGCACTGCGGGATGGTCTCCACAATCACCCGGATCCCCTCTACGTCATAAATCTGGCTGAAAGGGACATTCTTGCGCCGCATCTTGCGGTAGATGCTGTAAATATGCTTGGGGCGACCTTTGATCTCAGCGCGGATCCCTTCACGCTCCAGCGCCTGGCGGAGGAGCGCGACATGCCGGGCGACACTCTGCTCCCGTTCCGGCTTGCGGGCTTCCAATAAGTCCGCAATCTCCTTGTACATGGTCGGGTTGAGGTACCGGAGAGCCAGGTCCTCCAGGTCGGCTTTCCACTGCCAGATGCCCAGCCGGTTTGCCAGGGGGACGAAAATTTCCAGCGTCTCGGTCGCCATCGCGATTTGCCGCTCGCGGGATAAAGGTTTCAGGGTCCGCATATTGTGCAGGCGGTCGGCCAGCTTGATGAACATGACCCAGGGGTTATCGGCCATGGCAATGAACAACTTGCGCAAGCTCTCCGATTCTTGCTGGTCGCGGCTCTGGTCGTCGCTCTGCTGCCGGAACCGTTCCACATCCTCCAGCTTGGTCACGCCATCCACCAGGCTGGCGACCTCAGCGCCGAAAGACTGGCGGAGCAGCTCCAGGCTGGCCTTGTCCTTGCAATCCTCCAGCACATCGTGCAACAGACCGGCCGCGACCACGACAGGGTGCACGCCGAGATCGGCCAGCAGGTAGGCCACGTGCAAACAATGCTGCAGGTAAGGCTCACCAGACTTGCGCAGCTGTCCCTGGTGGGCGTCTTCCGCAAAGAGAAAGGCACGCCGCACCAGATCGCGGGCCTCAATGCCCACGACCCCTTCAGGCAATTTCTTCAGAATGTCGTCTATGGTGAGCGTCAGTGGTTCGGTCATCGCAGTATACCCATCATCCAAGGCGGGCGTTCTCCGGTCCAGCGGCCGTCCCCCAACCTGGTGCGCGTTATGATAATGCCGAGCCCTGGAATGTCAATCCCCCGGCAAGAAATATAAAAAATGGGCAAACGGCTCAACCGTTTGCCCATTTGATCACCCCGCAAGAGGCCAACCTCATCCTTCTACCATGGCCTTAATGTTGTGCAGCGTTTTATCGGCCAGCTCCTCAAAGCTCTTGATGACCAACCCTTCGGCCAGTTTGGCCGGCCCTCCCAGGTTGGCTTCAATACGAAAGGTCAACTTGGTCCGCGGCCCCATCTGCATGTAGGTCCACAGTTGATAGCCATCAGTAGCCGGGCCGCTAAATTCGGCCTTCCACCGTTCGTAGGGCACGGTCTCCACAATCGTGATCTTCGCCGGCAACGTAATCCCGGCCAGGGTCATGCCGGTTTCAACCACGGTCCCTACTCCGCCATCCCCCTGAATGGATTTAGGCTCGGCCGCGCCCTCAAACCAGCGAATCCAATCCACAGGATTGCTCAACATGGCCCAAATTTTTTCCGGGGGCGCATTGATAATGATACTTTTCTCTACAGCAGGCATGAGGTTGCTCCTTTCTAACGTCAAAATTCCAATTTGGAGGGAAAATTATAACTGGATTCTACTGCCATTTACCAAAAATGCAACCCCTGAAACGCTAATATCGGAAGATTTGCCTAATAGACTTGCGGGTTGACGCAGAACGGCAGCCGTTCACCGCGCAGACCGGCCAGCAAATTCCTGGCGGCGATCTCGGCCATCCGCGTGCGGGCGGTGACGCTGGCGCTGGCGATGTGCGGCGTGATCACGCAGTTGGGCAAGGCCACCAGCGGATGGGAAGGAGGCAATGGCTCGGGATCGGTCACGTCCAACCCCGCCCCGGCAATCCAACCTTCGCTGAGCGCCCGGACCAGCGCTTCGGAGCGGACAATGGGCCCGCGCGCGGTGTTGATCAAAATGGCGGTGGAGCGCATCCGCCGCAATTCGCGCTCGCCGATCAGCCCGCGCGTCTCCGGCGTCAGCGGGCAGTGGAGGCTGATGAAATCGGCCTCGGCCAGGAGCGTATTCAGGTCCACGCATTCGGCGCCCAACGCGGCCCCCCGTTCGGGGTGACAGTGGGGATCGGTGTAGAGCAGCCGCATCCCAAAACCCTGGCCACGCACGGCCATCGCCTGGCCGATCCGGCCCAGGCCTACCAGGCCCAGCGTAGCGCCCCAGACATCGCGGCCCAGGAAGAACTCCGGCCCCCAGGTCTTCCATTCGCCCTGCCGGACGTTATCCACGCCCTCTACCAGACGGCGGGCCACGGCCAGGAGCAGCGCAAACGCCAGATCGGCGGTGGCTTCGGTAAGCACGTCAGGGGTGTTCCCAATGGGGATACCGCGCGCGGTGGCCGCAGCCACATCCAGATTGTCAAAGCCAACGGCGTACTGGCTGATGACCCGGAGGTGCGGCGCGTGCGCCAACAGGTCCGCATCCACCCGGTCTGAAAGCAGTGTCAGCAACCCCTCCGCCTCCGCCGCTTCGGCGTAGAGCACCTCCCGCGGCACGGGCAATTCCCCCTCCCACAAACGCAAATCGCAGGTCTCACGGAGCAAGTGCAGGCCCGCTGCCGGGATTTTCCGGGTGACAAAAACACGCGGTTTCATCATTGCACCTCAATCACACCTCAATTTCAGCCACCGAGCCCAGGATATGGATCGGACGGTAAGGGTAGCGTTCCACGTCCTCCCGGCGGGTGACGCCGCTCAGGACCAGGATGGTCTCCAGGCCGGTTTGGACACCGGCGATAATGTCGGTATCCATCCGGTCTCCCACCATGATGGTATTTTCGGAGTGCACTCCCAGATAGTTGAGCGCGGTGCGCATCATCAGCGGGTTGGGCTTGCCCACGAAGAAAGGACTCTTGCCGGTGGCTTTCTCTATCAGCGCCGCCAGCGCGCCGCAGGCCGGGACGATGCCGTGTTCGGTGGGACCGGAGGCATCGGGGTTGGTGGCGATAAAGCGCGCCCCTTCCAGGATCAACCGGATCGCCTTGGTGATGACGGAAAAGTTGTAGGTGTCGGTCTCGCCCAAGACCACATAGTCGGGATGCTGGTCGGTGATGACGTAGCCGACACTGTGGATGGCGTCGGTCAGGCCGCTCTCACCGATGACGTAGGCGGTGCCGTTGGGCCGCTGCGACTGGAGGAAGCGGGCCGTCGCCAGCGCCGAGGTGAAGATCCGCTCCGGCGGGATCTCCAGCCCGCTGAGCTGCAACCGGTGCGACAGATCGCGTGGCGTCCGCAACGGGTTATTGGTCAAAACCAGGAATTTGATCTGGCGCGCGACGAGCCGGGCAATGAATTGGTCTGCCCCGGGAATCATGGTAGTACCGCTGATCAAAACACCATCCATGTCAATCAGGTAATTTTTGGGTTCCATTGGCTGCTCCTCCCTGAAAATAGAAACCAGTTAAGGAGTGAGCAGAGAGCAGTAGCAGTTCTTCTGCTCACCACTCACGGCTCACCTTTTTTCATCCCACGGCCGGTGAACGCCAGGGCATGGAAAATTCTCTTTTGCAATTGGGTCACTTGCTAAGCCGTTGATACCATTCCGGGCGCCGGTCGGCGATGGTATCCATCTCAAAGGCCCCCGCGCGGATGACAATCCGCTTCTGGCGGGCGCGCTCAGGCTCCACCTCAGCGTACCAAAGGCCGGGTTGATCGTCAGCCTCCACCAGCACCTTGCCGCTGGTGCCGACGACCTGGCTGCGGCCGAAGAAGCGAAACCCGCTCTCCTCCCCCACCCGGTTGCAGGCCAGCAGATAGACACGGTTTTCCAGCGCCCGCGTGCGGGTGACATACTCCGGCATCAATTCAGAGGTCTCCGGCCAGTTGGTGGGAAGCGCAATCAGGTCGGCCCCGGCCAGCGCCAGGACCCGCAACGCCTCCGGGAAACGCAAATCGTAGCAGATGGCGATCCCAATCCGGCCTAACGCGGTCTCCCAGACCGGGAAGCCCCGGTCACCGGGGATAGCAAACCGGTCTACGCCGAGGTAGGGCAGGTGGACTTTGCGGTAGACACCGACCAGCCCCTCCGGCCCGATGAGGGCAGCAGAATTGTAGACCCCGGTCCCGGCCTGTTCCAGCAGCCCGACCACTGCGTAGGTCCCGGTCTCCGCACAGACGGCCGCCAAAGCCCCGGTCGCCGGGCCGGGAATCGGCTCCGCGGCACGCCGGGCGCTGGCCAGGTCAGGGAAGCCGTAACCGGAGACGGCGCACTCCGGGAAGACCACCAATTGCGCTCCGCGCCCGGCGGCCTCCCGCAGCTGCGCGGTCAGGACAGTTTGGTTTTCAGCATTCTCCCCCAGGCGGGGATCCAGCTGGGCCACAGCCACGGTTATGGACATAGCACCTCCAGTTCCCCCAACGCCTACTGCTGGCTGTCCGCCGCCGGCTCGCCACTGGCCTCGGCCGGGAACTCCAGGCCGGACAGGAGTTCGTCAAGCGTATTGAACGCGCGGATTATCTCGGCACATTGCGCCACCGACAGGTCGTGAATCCAATCCACCAAATGCTCCTCGGTGCGACGGAGCATCGCCGCATATTCCTGGCGGCCCTGCTCGGTCAACGCCAGGACAATGCGCCGCCGGTCAACGCTGTCTTCCGTGCGGGCGACCAGGCCGCGCGCCTCCAAGCCCTGCACCAGCTTGGACATCGTCGGGAGGGAAACCCCCAAATACGTGGCCAGGTCGGAGAGGCAGCGCTCGCCCTCCCGAAAGAGGTGCGCCATCACGCGGAACTGGGGTTCAGTGAAGAGGCCAGCGCTGTGGATCCGCAGGTCCTTGCGCATGATCCGCGACAGGCGCGGGACAATTTCAATGATCGCGTGTGCGCATTCCAGCAACTGGGGTTCTTCGTCCATCCGTGCTTCTCCTGATTACAGTCGGTTGTCGCCCCCGCGGGCCGGGTCGGCCCAGCTGGGGACGGCGTAATTCCCCTACTCCAGAATCCCATTCCAGAAACTCCGGGGGCTCATCCGGTTCAGCCCCCGCCGCCAGCCGGGCAAAGGTGAAATGGGTCTCCCATTGTCCCGAACGATGGGCCAGCGCCGGAATCCAGGCCCCGGTGTTCACCAGCCAGGCCGCCCCCACCCGCTGCCGGCGGGGGATATGGGTATGTCCTAACATAATGGCCCGCAACGGCACGGCAGCGGTCTGGAAACGTTCTGCCAGTTCTCGCGCCACGGCCGGCATGTAGTCTATCCGGTCGTCGGAGTTAGCGATGCTGGCCCAGAGGCGGCCGGCATTCAGTAACAGCAAGGAGGTGGCCAGCAGGCGACCGCTCTGCCGCGTGCGCCGGGAACGGAGCAACGCCAGCAACCCGGCGATACCGGTCACCAACCCCAGCAGGCTCAGCAAGCCCACCACGGCCTGCTCCATGACCAGCGTCCCCCACGTCTGCCAGGAAAAAGAGGCCCGCTCCCGGCCCAACGACCAGATGGCGGCCACCAGCGAGGCCGGCAGGCCCCGGTAAGCCCCCAGGGCAGCCGGCCGGCTGTATTTTTGCGCGTGCACCAGCGCCCGTTGTTCCCGGCCAATAACGGCCCAGGCGCCGACAAAATCGCCTAACCGTTTGGCAAAGGTCCAGCTGCCCCGGAGCGGGTTATCGGTCAACATCCAGACGATGGCGCGCGTGCCCGGACGGACGTTATCGGAATAGGGATAGCTGTCTTCCAAGCGATTGTAAAAATAGCGGGTGAGCAACAACCCCTGCGGTAGCCGCAGCATGTCAGGTTGGCGCGGGTGGAGCGGAGAAAAGAGGTCCGGGAAGTGATTGGCCGGCTCGTACTGGGTGCCGTGCTCCACGTAGACCTGCAAGGCCGGATCGTAGTAAAACCAGGGCTCAAACTCCAACCGTTGCGCCAGAAGTTCCGGCGTCACCGCCGGCGCATCCGGTTGTTGCTGGCGATAACGCTCGTAGGCCGCGACCACGCAATGGTGCAGTTCCTCCTGCACCTGCGGCCAATAGAGATCGGCGTCGTGGTTGCCGCGGATGAAAAGCACGCGGTTGCCGTGGGCCACGAACCAACCCAACGCCGCAAAAAACCCCTCGTGCCCCTGCGCGATCTTGAGCAACTTCCAGGCACTCTCCGCTGCGGTGGTGCCCAACCCAAAGCGCCGCCGGTCTGCATCCAGCTGCTGGTAATGGGTGACATGACAGACCTGTTCCAGCTCCGCGCCCTCCTGCGGTAAGAGGGAGACCTGTTCAAAGTCAAACGTATCGCCGTTGAGGATCAACAACCAGGGCCGGTCGCCGTAACGGGGGGTCGCCCGGATGCGTTGATGGTAGCGCAAGAGGGCAAAAAAGTCGTCGTCAAAGTAAAAATCCTCGCGGTTGGAGTAACGCCCCAGGTCGTCCAGCCACCCCTCATTCAGGTGCAGGTCACTGAGCACCAGCAAATTGTGGGGAGGGGTTTCAGAGGAGGGCGTCATGGATTGCCTCCGGGTTACCCCTGAGCCATGCTAACAACCCGTCCGGGTAAAGCGGCGCAGTATCGGCGCCAAACTCCTGAAGCGCTTTCCAAAGCACTTTGATGGGTGTGCCATCATCCTCGTGCCCGACCAGTTCTGCCGTCGCGTAAAACGCCGGGTCGGCCAGTTCGCCGGCATAGAGCAACACAATCTCGTGGCCGTCCACCCCGTTACAGGTGAAGATGTTTTCCAGCGCGCCCAGATAGCGCACCCCCACGACCTCGGCCCCGATCTCCTCACGCAACTCGCGCACCATGGCCTGCGCCCCGCGCTCGCCAAACTGAATGCCGCCCCCCAGGGGCCGGTAGAAGGTCTGGCGCTTGTGCGCATCGTACCCTTCAAAGACCAGGAGACGGCCCTGGTGTTGAAAAATGCCTAACGCGATGGCACGAATGGAGCTCAACGTGGCCTCTTGAGATGGGGGTAACGGCACTCAGGCCGGGCTGCGCCGGTAGAGGATGGGGGTCTCGTAAGAGGTGAGACGCTGACCGCCCTTTTCCATCAGTTCCATCACGTCCAGACCCTCCGGTCCAATCGTTTCGGTCAGGGTGAAAACGGCTCCGTTGGGCAAAGGGGTGACCGATTGGCCCCAGAAGCCGTGGGCCGGATCGTACTCGTAGGTCAGGGGCGTGAAAGTTTTGGAGACGGTCAGCGCCGGGTAATCCAGCACCAGATCGGGGTTATCATTACGGAAATCGGCTTTGACAATGCCGGCCGGCAGTTCGTAAGAGATCAGCCGGACCTGGCCTTCAGCCGTCTCCTCAAACAAGAAAAGGTGCGGTGCCAGCAATTCGCGTCCGTCGGGGGTGACGTAATAGCTTTCCTCTATGACGAAGACTCCCTGAAAATCCGCCGGCAGATTGCGTATTTTGGCGTTGGCGTTGCGGTTGACGTGGCGCGCGGCCGGATGACGTTGGGTCCCGGCCTGACGCTCAGCTTCAATCTGCGCCCGGTTGTCAAAGTCGCCGATGATGTAATCCAGGAACAGAGATAACAGACCCATCACTCCCCCTTTTATGGCCAATCAGTTCTCAGTCAAGCAGTAGTGGCGCAAACTTTAGTGGCGGTTCTTGGACAAACTAAAGTTTGGCCCACATTTTTATCCTGCCGGTACGGTTTCACCGGTAGGACCGTCGTTTCCACCTTCATCACTGAACAAAAAGGCAGTCAGGGCTGCAACGCGGCGTCAAAGAAAGCCACGATGCGCTGTTCATATTCCTCCGGTGCTACAGCCGCATATTGGCCGTGTCCCGCCCCAGGAACGACCCACAATTCTTTCGGTTCACCAGCGGCCCCATACAGGGCCAGCGCAGGGGCATCGGCGCCCTCTTTTTCGCCCACGATGATGAAAACCGGCCGGGGGCTGAGCCGAGGGATCGCAGCAATTGGGCTGACCTCCGCGGTGGACACGCCAGTCCGTTTTTCAAAAAAGAAGAGAATCAGCTGCCGATTCAGCCGTTCCAGCCAGTTCCCCTCGCCCGGTCTGAGCAGATGTGCTCGTAAATTGTCGTAATTCGCCATCGCGACCACCGCCCGCAGCTCAGGGAAACGGTCTGCGGCCATAATCGCGGTCGCCCCACCCACCGAAAAGCCCAGCACCCCGAGGCGCTCCATGTCCGCCTCCGGCTGGAGGCGCAGGAAGTCCAGCGCTCCCCCCACCGCTTCTACCTCCAGCGCGCCCAGAGTGGAGGGCTGGCCTACACAATTGCGCATCTCCACCGCCAAGGCACCGTAGCCGTGCCGGTGCAGGAAAGCTGCCTCCTGGAGCATCCCGTCGCGGCTGCCGCCCCACCCCGACAAGAGCAGCACCACCGGACCAGGCGCTGGCTCCGGCGGGACCCACCAACCCGCCAGGTCCAGCCCATCCCACGAGCGAATGGTGACCGATTCGGCCGTCAGTCCCCACTGTTGCAGTGCTGAAGACGAGTTCCAGCAAAAAGGATGGATCAGCACCTGGACCAACAAAAAGTCAATGCCCACCACCAGGACCGGCGGCAGCACCACCGCCACCAACCCTACAATGCGCAACACCCGGCGCCAGCGAACTTGAACGCGGGCCATCGGGGTCAACCTTTGGCGCGCAGGCGCGCCTGGACCGCCTCACTCGTCAGCTCACGGAGTGCGTCGGCGGCGATCCACCGCGCCGGGCGCGTGCCGAGCGCCTGGATCTCACGCGCCGTGGCTATCGCCTGCGCGTTCAGTGCCAGGTTGCGCTTCCCCAGATTGCGCAGCGCCCAATTGACCGCCTTTTTGACGAAGTTGCGCTCGTCATTGGCCGCGCGCACGATCACCGGGAAAAACTGCGCCAGTTGTTCATCGGTCGCCTGTTTGTCGCGCACGGCCAGCTCCGCGATCAGGGCAAAGGCCGTGCGCTTGACGAACTCCTCCGGGCGAGTGCTCCATTCAAAGATCTTGGCATAGGCCAGCGGCGTTTTGGCGATCAACTCGCAGACCTGATCCACCACGTCCCACGAATCAAAATCGGCCACCCAGCGCTCCAGCTGCGCCTCGGTGACTGAGGCCGGGTCGTCTATGTAGCTGGCGAGGATGCGCGCTTCGTGCAGGCCGGTTTCCCACAATTGCAAAGCCAGCTCATGCTGGACCCCAATAATTTTGGCGAGTTTCCGCAGTTCGTAGATAGAGATTCCTAACGTGCCCTGAGGATTGATGCCGAATTTCGCCATGCCCGCGACGTTGGCCGGGTTGGCGCGAGCGTGGAGCTCCTGCAAGATCGCTGCACAAGTTGAGAGATTCATGCCGGCGCCTCCAGAAAGAGAATCGCTTCATACAAGCCCGGCTTGCAGTTCCGCAAACGCATCTTTTCTGTGGCGTTCAGCCGGCAACCATGGTGGACAAACAAACGCCCCAAAATCTCATCGGCCGGTAACTCAATCCCATAAAATCTGCTATTGCCAATGACGTAAGCCAGCGGAGCCCGGGGGCGCAGCAAGGGCAACAAGGACTCCAGATGAGTCTCCATATCGTTGAAATATTTGACCACATAGTTGCGCATTAACGGGCTGTGTTGACCAATCTGCTCTGGAATGGTTCCCAAAGCCTCATGCACCGCTGCTGAACGATAGGGCACCGGTTGAGCCAGAACTGACGTAGCCTTGCCCCATGTGCCACCAATGGCTTGGGTCTCCAACTCTCCCACCTCACGCCCATCGGCAACCAGGCCCAGGTAAAACATCTGGGGGCGGGTTTCACGGGCATAGCTGTAACGGTTGGGATAAGGCGGCGACGTCAGCACAGCCTCAAAACGGCTCCCGGGCGGTAACACGCGAGCCAGGTCTTTAGCATTGCCGCGCCAGATACGCGCCGCAGAACGCGACGTGGGAAAGGCCCGCAAATCAGCCGCCATCAGGGCCACCTGCGCTTGAAAGCGTTCCCAGACTGGCGCATCCGGCTTAGCGGCAGACGCAAACGAAAGGGAAGGGTGATTATACGCGGCATTGGAAACTTCAATCAAAAAACTGACCACGGCCAGGCGCAAAAAATCCTTGATTTCCTGCGGTTCAGCACTCTCCGCCAGCGCTTGCCGCAACACCACGATTTTTTTGAGCACCGGCAACGACCACCACCGCAGGACATCATGAATTCCAGGGATGACGGCCCGCCATTGATGCAAAAACGGCTCCGCATCTAAAGACTGGACTTCGAGCAGCAATTGTTCAGCGCGGTGGAGCACCGCTGCAGCAGCCAGCAGCAACCGTTCTGGTTCATGAAGCGGCGTCACTTTAACAGTGGAAACAAAGTGCAGCAGAGGGTTTAACTCCACAGCATCACAATTCAGCCCGAGGGCCTGGCAAACCACCGGCGTTGTACCGGCTCCACAAAAGGGGTCCAGGATTCGCGCCCCCGGTGGCACCGCCCAATGGCGCAAAATATCCTCCACGAGTTCCGGCGCAAAGCTGGGCGTCAGGCGGAACCAGCGATGGATCGGGGCTTCTATCCCTCCCTTGAAAGTCACCGCCGTAACCGGGCGATCCTTAAAACGCCGCTCGGTCACAAAAAGGGGTAATTGCCGCAGGGCGCTGCTCATAGCCGTTCCTGTAACGCGCGTAACATAGCAATGATCGGTTGCCGAAATTCATCCCGGTGGGCTTGCAAAAAACCATAAAAGTCAAAACCGGTCTGCTGTTGGAGCAAATTGTAAGAATCCAGCCCTTCTGTAACTATCCAAAGAGAACGGTACCGGTTCAGCACCATCCGGTTGGATTGACCGCAAAAGACCATCATCACCGGCAAAATGCCGGAAACCAGACAATGGCGGGCCATAGCTTCATCGGCCTGGACCCGTTTGGAATCGGCAGACTGGTAACAGTGCCGAACTTCCACACCGATAGCAGTGAGCTCAATACGCGGCGCCGGGCTGATGCGATGAAGCGCCTCGTGGGCGTAGCTTAACCAACGCTGCTGCCAGAGCGTGGGCATAGACTCCAAAGGCAGGTACACATCCAGACTGCGCTCATTCTGACGGTCTCCGGCAGCAATGAGCGCAGTATAGTGTAACGCTGTTTCGGGAATCCCATACTGAGCAGCAAAGATCAACCTGACAGCCGCTTCGTACACATCACCAAGTTTGCGGTGGATGCTGGTGATGGTCCCGCCGGCCAGGGCCGCAGCCACATACTCCGGCGAATCCAAACCGAAGATAGCGTACACCGGATCTTCAGCAAAGGCCTGGGCCAGCTCTGCCGCAGTCAATTTTGCCCCCCCGCGCCCATGAGCCGGCACATAGCCTTCCAGGCGGGCCAGATGCTTAGAAATGAGCTGCGACAGTTCCAGCTCAAGCATTAGCCGGTTCCCCCCTCGCTACTGGCTAAAGACCAACCCGCCAGCCGCGCCTGGAGTACCGCTTGCAGCTGCGCCTGCACCGCTTCCACCGGCCCGGCGGCATCCACCCTGACCCAGCGCTCCGGCTCGGCGGCGGCCAGCGCCAGATAGCCGGCCCGTACCCGCTCGTGGAAGTCCAGCGCCTCGCGGTCCAGGCGGTTATATTCCCCGCCCCTTTGCTGCCGGCGGCGCAATCCCACTTCCGGCGCGACGTCCAGGTAGAGCGTCAGGTCGGGGCGCAGACCACCGGTGGCAAATTCGGTGATCGCGCGCAGCGCCGCTAACGACAGGCCCCGCCCGTAGCCCTGATAGGCGTAAGTGCTGTCGTAGTAGCGATCACACAGGACGATATTGCCGGCTGCCAACGCCGGGCGGATCACCTCTTCCACGAGCTGCGCCCGCGCCGCCGAGTAGAGCAGAACCTCGGTGCGGGCATAGATCTCCGTATGCGCCGGATCGTGCACCAGCGCCCGCACCCGCTCGCCGATCACCGTACTGCCCGGCTCCCGCGCCGTCACCAGCGGATAGCCGGCCGTGCGCAGCCAGGCGGCCAGCAAGCCCGCCTGCGTCGTCTTGCCGCTGCCGTCAGCACCTTCTAAGGTCAGGAAAAAACCGGTCATAGGAAGTCACCTGGTAGCTTAACCAGCCGTCGCCAACCAAAGTTTGCGCCACTTGCTAACAGAGCAGGGCAAACTCCAATTACGGTCTGGAGATGCGCACCCGCCGGTTGGGTTCCTTCCCGTAGGAACGCGATTCCAGGTTGGCCTCGCTCGCCAGCTGGTGTTGATAGCGGCGGATGAAGGCGTTCTGGGGCGAGAGCTCCACCGCTTCCACGCCGGAAAGCACCCGCTGCACGGCGATCTCGGCCTCGCGCATCGCCCGGCCCAGCGCATCCTCATCCTGCTCCTCCGGGACTTTGAAGAGCTCGGCCAGGAACGATTCCATTTGTGCAAAGGTATTGGCCCGCAGGACGTAGACAGGGATGGCGCGCCGCTCGGCCTCCACAATAGTGCCGGGCCGCTTGCGGTAGAACTGCTTGGACGTGACCAGCACCGCCGCTTCATCCAGCTGATCTACCACCCGGATGGGGACGCTCAACACCTGAGCGGCGGCGACCAGCCGGTTGCGCGCCACGCCAAAGGGATAAATGGCGGTCTCTTTGAACGCCTCACGGCCCCTGGCCGCCCCGCGTTCCACCGGCAGATAGACGGTTGGCTCACTCGTGCCGTTGCGCTTCTCCGGCGCTGCGGGCCGGGGGGCAAAGCCCTCCACGTGGACCTTGCCGCTGCTATCGCGGTAGCGCAGATGAGCGCGCGGCTGTTGCCCGCGCACCAGCGCATCCACCGAAGCGGCCACGTCCTCGTGCACCAGGAGCCGTTGCCGGTCCTGGATCTCCACCAGCACATCAAAAGTGGGCGGGGCGCGCCGCTCCAGCACCGTCTTTTGGGTGCCGCGCCGCCGGGCCTCCTCGTCGGAGAGCGTGACGCTCTCAATGCCCCCCACCAGGTCCGAAAGAGTCGGGTTGAGCAGCAAATTGTCCAGGCTGTTGCCATGCGCCGTGGCGATCAGCTGCACGCCGCGCTCGGCGATGGTCCGGGCGGCTTCCGCCTCCAGCTCACGCCCGATCTCGTCAATGACGATGACCTGGGGGTTGTGATTCTCCACCGCCTCAATCATCACCTCGTGTTGGAGCGTGGGGAGCGCCACCTGCATCCGGCGCGCGCGGCCGATGGCCGGGTGCGGGATGTCACCGTCACCGGCGATCTCGTTGGAGGTATCCACGATGACCACGCGCTTCGTCTCGGCCAGCACGCGCGCCGCCTCGCGGAGCATCGTCGTCTTGCCCACCGCCGGCCGGCCTAAGAGCAACACACTCTTGCCCGACTCAATCAAATCCTGGATGATATCAATCGTGCCGAAGACTGCCCGCCCCACCCGGCAGGTGAGGCCGACGATGTCACCCTTGCGGTTGCGGATGGCCGAGATGCGGTGCAGCGTGCGCGCGATCCCGGCCCGGTTATCGGCGTCAAACTCCCCCACCCGCTCGTCCACGTAGTCAATCTCGGCGCGGGTGACTTCTGTGCTGCGCAGAACGATCTCCCCATCGGTATAACGAGCCGTCGGGATCCGCCCCAGGTCCAGGATTACCTCCAGCAGCTCATCCCGCCGTCCGATCTGATCCAGCTGCGCGCGGATATCATCCGGCAAAACCGCCAGGAGGGCGTCCAAATCATCTACAATCGTATGCGTTTCTGGATTCATAACGTTTCAATCACCTGTTACTGCACTGCCTTGAAGCAGACATGGTTACTGCCCCTAAGCATTGTACCACGAGACGGATCAGGAGAAAAGCAGCGCGCCAGATTGCGTCCCGGCCAGTTCGGCGTATAATGGCCCGGATCGTTTCCATCTGAATCTGCCGGTGACGAACGGCGGCGGGCCGCGTGGCCCCCACCGTTATCGCGCCAGATTTGCCAAAGGATTCAACTGTGTCCACCACACCCTCTTACCCTTTACCGGTCCGGTTCGGGCGCTGGCTGCTGCGTCTGGATGAACCCGTCCCTCCGCGCACCGAGGCGCAGCTGGCCGCCGAGGTGGAGCGCAACTACCGCTGGAATTTTTGGTTCAACCTGCTGGATGGCGCCAGCTTCCAGCTGGGGGCCACCTTTGCCTCATCCAGCACGATTTTGCCGTTCTTCATCAGCCAGCTGACCACCAGCACGCTGCCCCTCGGGATCCTGGCGGTGATCGCCCAGGCGGGCTGGTACCTGCCGCAGCTCTTCACCGCCAACGCGGTGGAGCAGCTACCGCGCAAGAAAGCGGTCGTCGTCAACTTGGGGCTGTTTCTGGAACGGCTCCCCTGCTGGGTCTTTGCCCTGGCGCCGTTGCTGGCGCTCCGCTCTTACTCGCTGGCGCTGATTGTTTTCATGGTGGGCCTGGCCTGGCACGTCGTGGGCGCGGGGGTCGTGGCAATCGCCTGGCAGGATTTCATCGCGCGCGTCTTTCCGGTGGAACGACGGGGCCGCTTTTTCGGGCTCACCAACTTTCTGGGGACCGGCCTGGGGGTGATAGGCTCGGCGCTCAGCGCGCGTCTGCTGGCAGCGGTCGCGTTCCCGTACAATTTTTTCTACTGTTTCCTGATCTGCGCCAGCCTCATCGCCCTCAGCTGGGTTTTCCTGGCCCTGACCCGCGAACCGGTCCAGCCGGTCACCGCCCCCCGCCGGAACGACCGTGAATACTGGCAGGCGCTCCCGCAGATTCTCCGGCAGGATCACAACTTCCGCCGTTTCCTGCTGGTCCGGATGCTGATGGCGTTAGGGGGTATGGGGAACGGTTTCATTGCCGTGGCCGCCGTCCACCGCTGGCAGGTTCCCACCAGCACGGCCGGCCTTTACACCGGGGCCCTGCTCCTGGGGCAGGCCATCGGGACGCTCGCCTTCGGCTTTCTGGCGGACCGTTTTGGGCACAAGCGTAACCTGGTGTTGGGGGCGGCCGCCAGCTGCGGCGTCTTTGCCCTGGCCTGGCTTGCTCCAGCGCCGGCCTGGTACTTTGCCGTCTTTGTGCTCCAGGGGATTGCCTACGCGGCCGGGCTCGTCTCGGGCATCCTGATCGCCCTGGAATTTTGCGCGCCGGAGCGTCGGCCCACCTATCTGGGCCTGGCCAACACGGGGATCGGGCTGGCGAGCGTCGTTGCGCCGCTGTTGGGAGCCGCGCTGGCCGCCCAGAGCTACAATCTGCTTTTCGCGCTCAGCGCCGGGGTGGCCCTCCTGGCGCTGACATTGATGCAAAGTTGGGTCAAGGAGCCGCGGTGGGATACCCACCCCGCGCCCCCGGAGGCAGTCTGAGCTCCGGCCGGCCGCCAGTTGACTTCAGCTCAGGCCAGGATATACTCAGGGCCAAAACGCGAGCCCTCTGCAGAAAGCCAAAAATCTCAAGCCAGGCCGCAAAGCCCGTCAAAGTTTTCTTCGTATAATGATTGTCTGGCGTCTTAACGACTTTGCGTAAGGCCTTTTTGCAGTGGGTTCAAGCGTGCAAACGAAAAGAGCGCCGCTTGCATCCAGTGATCCAACTCAAAACCAGGCGACCGTCTTGAAGGGGGAGCAGTTGGCAGCCAGGACACCGAAGAAAAGTCTGATCACCCATGGCGGCGACGTTGCCTTCATTGCCGTCACGGTCGCCGGGTACTTGGCCTGGTTCGCACAACTGCGCCCGCCCCTGAACCTGCCGGTCATCACTTTTTCCGTTGTGGCCGGCTTCATCTTCGCAGCGGTGGGGACGCAATGGTTTAACCGGATCTCCCAAACGCCGAAACTGCTGTACAGCATCCTCTACTTTTTGTTCCAGCTCACCCTGGTTACAGCCGTGACTTTTCTCACCCAGCCCTACGGCTCTTTCTGGTTGCTGCTCTTACCGTTGGCGAGCCACGGCATCGTGCTGCTGTCGCAGTGGGCGGCGGCAGGCTTTTGCCTGTTGGAAGTGGGCTATTTCATCGGAACATTAATCTTGTTGGGAGCATCACCGTTAGTCGCCGTCCAGAACGGCGTGACCTTCGCCGCCGGCGTGGTCTTCGTCGCCCTTTTCACCCAGATAACGCTCAATGAAGGAAGGGCCCGGCATGAAGTGGAACGTCTGGCCGCCGCCCTGGCCGAGGCCAACCAAAAATTGAGCGCTTACGCCGTCCAGGCGGAAGAGCTGGCGACGGCCAAAGAGCGCAACCGGCTGGCGCGTGAAATCCATGACAGTTTAGGCCACTACCTGACCGCCATCAACATCCAGCTGGAAGCCGCCCGTGCGCTCCTGGGGACCGAATCCGCGCCGGTGCGGGCGGCTGTGGAGAAAGCCCAGACGCTCACCAAGGAAGGGCTGGCCGAGGTGCGACGCTCGGTGGCGGCGTTGCGGGCCTCGCCGCTGGAAGGGCGCGCGCTGCCCACCGTATTGGATGAGCTGGTGCAGGAGTGCGAGTCCGCCGGGCTCACGACCCGGTTCACCGTGGCCGGCGCGCCACACCCGCTCCCGCCACCGGTGGAACTGACGCTCTTCCGTACCGTGCAGGAGGGTCTGACCAACATCCGCAAACACGCCCAGGCCACCCAGGTCACTGTGGCCCTGGATTATGCGGAGACAACAGTCCAGCTGACCATCCGGGATAACGGCGTGGGCGTCGCTGAGCTGGATGAAAGCGGCTTCGGGCTGGTCGGCCTGCGCGAGCGCGTGGCCCTGCTCGGCGGCCAGGTCCAGATCACCACCGGCGCCGGCCAGGGATTTACCCTGTTTGTGAGCCTCCCCCTGAACCATCCCGGTACCGGCGTGGGGCTAAACAACGACACGCAGTCGTGCGTGGATGATGTCTAAAAATAAATCGGCTATGGGTGCCGGCCGGCGATAGCGCAGCACCGTAGTGACGCCTTCAGGCGTTCCGGGGCTGGCCTGTAACGCAGCAGATTGTTTTGAAGAAGCGCCTGATGATCTTTGAGAAAATAATCCGGTCACGTGCGCGCTGGGCGCCCGGCGGTTAACCGCCGGCCTAACCAGCAACGCCCCGTGAACGGGGCTACGGCAGCCCGGTTTACCGGGCGTGGCTTGGGTA
>Ga0067045_1028965_pt1 | contig 25301 bp, 22 predicted proteins | sample TerdegcTABiofilm_FD_59184 | JGI IMG/M metagenome (GOLD analysis project Ga0067045, IMG submission 59184) | Combined Assembly of (Gp0054472, Gp0054536) Wastewater bioreactor microbial communities from Singapore -Terephthalate degrading... | reverse complement strand
CCTTAATTCAGGCCCATGCTTTTCCAGCAGTTCTATTTCGCTAAAGGCTTTCGCCCGCATTTTTGCTTCCAACGATAGCAGAAAATCCAGTACGGGAATATCTCCGTTTTCCTTTTTATAGTATTCCACCTGCCAATCCATGATACACCTCTAATCTTAGTATATGCTCCAACTCACCATCATGTTATCATATACGATAACATAAATCAAGGAATTTGTATTTTTTGTAAAACAGCTAAAGCAATCATTTTTCCATCCTATTTGGCTGCCGTATCCTTAATACAATCCTTAAATAGTCGTTGTAATCCTTCCCGCGCTGGGGCGGCTCGTCGGAAATGGTGTAGGTGGAGGGAAGGAGGGCCTTGATGGTCTCCGCCGCCAGCCTTCCCGGTGCGTCGTTGTCCAGATGCAGGGCAATTTCGGTTATTTGCGGGTAATCCTTGAGGTATTGCATTAAAGCGGCAGGCGGGGTGCTTTCCTCAATGTTCTTTTTCGGCTTGTAAATACCCGCCAGGGACAAGCAACAATCCTTTCGCCAATCCCTATTGGCCAGCATTTCCAATGTGCAGTAGGACAATAAATCAATAGCGCTTTCAAACAAATGCAGCTTTGTGGATTTATCCCTTGCCGGAATGGAGAAGGAAAAGTGCTTGTCGCTGCCGCTAACGTCTCCCATAAACCGGCTGCCGGATGTGCCCCGGAGCGCACCGTACCGGGGAAGGCCTTGCCGGTCGAAGCCGACAAAGACCGCGTTGTGTTGATACCGGCTTTCATACAGCCGTCCGGTTTGGATGCAGTAATCAATCAAGGTGCTGTGTATGCCGCGCCCGGTGAGATAGGCAACCACGCGGTCGTTGCTTTCGTTTTTCTCCGGCAACAGCAACCTTCTCGGCCCGGCGGGTCCCCGTGCCTTTGACGGGACCGGCTGCATAATAACTGCCTGTCCGTCTATCCGCATGACCGCCTCGGGGAGCGTCATGTCCCGGACTTTTATGAGATAATCCAGGGCGGAGCGCCCGCCGATGCCGCGCGACCACCAGCACCACTTCCCGTTGGATATTTTCAGGCTGTCATGGGTGCGTGTGCTATAGACATTGCCGGAAAAGCGAACCAGCTCCTGCGGTTCGTAATGCTGCAAATAAGTCAGCAGATCCATCTGTTTGGCGCGTTTAATCTGTTCCGGGGTCACATAGGGCATGGCGATCACCTCCGAACGTGAAAAAGCACCGGATTTGTCTTCCGATGCCTTTTCAAGGAAATTTTGCGGCGCGGCTATATCGCGCCGATTTTTTTGAGATAGGAGAAGCCGTCCGTATGCCCGCGAAAATAGAGCTGCATACGCTCCATGTCCTCCATTCGGGTTGCTGCATCCAGGTAGTCCGTAAGGATTTTATGTTCTTCCGCGCTCAGAGCAATCGGCCCTTCACCCTCCAGGACAGCCGAAATGAAAGGGTGTCGCTCCGTGAGTTCCCCTTTTCTTTGATGGAGTTGGCCATACTCGTCATTGTTATGCAGCAAGTCAATGGCGGTGTCGCTGTCAATTTCGGGGAACAGCGCCGCCATCCGTTCCGGCAGGGTCTGGAATATAAAAGGTTCGTTCATCACGCGCCTCCTTCCTGGTTTTTTGTTTTACTGTAAGCCTGGGAAAATAGAAAGTCAAAACTGCTAAAGTGCATTCAGCCATTACCGTTCATAGCCTACGGCCTTTTTTTCGGGAATATCCAGGTCCTGGTCCGGTCCGTCGTCCATGATCTCGTTTTCCGCCTTGTCCATATTCAGCAGGATGTTCAGTTCATGCAGCCGCGCGGATTTGCTTTGCAGCTCCTGCTCCTTTTCAAAGGGGATGTCAATTTCTTTCTTCGCCGTTTCCATCTGCTGGCGGAGAGTTTTTAGCTGCTCCCGGCAATACTCCAGTTTCTTCGGCATTTCGGCAAAAGCGTTGTTAAGCCTTATGATGTTGCCGTGAACGTCCGTGCCCAGCGACACCGTATGGCTGAGAGCGCCCTGGAGCGTGATTTGATACTTCTTGTTGAAGCTGTCAAAAGAGAACAGCATTGGAAAACCCAGATAGCTGCCCATTTCCTGCGGCTCCGGCGAGGTCATCAGCTTGCAGGCTTCCAGGATTGCCGCCCCCGCCTTGGCCTTTTCGGGGTAGGCAACGTCTTTGACCGTCATGCCCGCGAATTTGCTTTCCTCGGCATCCCCTCCGGCGGGTGGCAAGGCGCTGTGCCGTTGGTACAGGGCAATATCCTTTTCATAGCCTTTGATGCGTTCCTCAATGTTTTTGATCTGCCGGGGGAAGTGTTTGAGCAATCTGTCCTCCAGTGCATACCGCTGGCTCAGATGGTTGGCTTTCAGGAGCTTCAGCTTGGAGACCTGGATGTCTAAATCCATCTTTTCCTTGATGAGCGGGTTGCCCGTCGCCAGCGCCTTGACTTCCGCGTAGGAAAGGGCCGTTTCGTCAATGTCCTCGGCGCTTCTCACGGGAGATTTGCTGGTCATAATCTGGCTGATAAACCGCTGCTTGTTCTCCAATATCTGATAGAGGTAAGCGTCAAAGGTATTTTCCGTCACATACCGGAAGATGTGTACCTCGTCGTTTTTATTGCCCTGACGTACAATCCTGCCGCTGCGCTGTTCCAGGTCGCGGGGCCGCCAGGGGCAGTCCAGATCGTGGAGCGCAACCAGGCGGTCCTGGACATTGGTGCCCGCGCCCATCTTAAAGGTGCTTCCAACCAGGATGCGCACCTGTCCCGCGCGCACTCTGGCAAACAGTTCCTTTTTGCGGGTTTCCGTGTTGGCGTCGTGGATGAAGGCGATCTCGTCGGCAGGAACGCCGCGGGCCGTGAGCTTTTGGCGCACATCGTCGTAGACGTTGAAATTCCCGTCGTTCTTGGGGGTGGACATGTCGCAGAAGACAAGCTGGGTCAGCTTTTGGTCGCGGTGGTCCTGCCAGAAGCGGAAAATATTTTCCACGCAGGCGTTCACCTTGCTGTCTTCATGGTCGGGCAGCATGGGATTGGCCAACCGCTGGTCAAGGGCCAGCTTGCGCCCGTCGTTGGTGATTTTCAGCATGTTGTCCTCATAGGGCTCCACCATCCGGTTGCGCACCTTTTCGGCGCGCTCGCCAAGCTCGGCCACCATGTCCTGCTGAAACTTGCTGGGTTTGACCGCCACGTTGTGATAATTGGCCTTGGGCACGGGGAGGTCCAGCATGTCGGCTGTCTTGATGTCCGCCACCTCTTTAAACATGCTCATGAGTTCAGGCAGGTTGTAAAACCGGGCGAAGCGTGTTTTGGCCCGGTAGCCCGTGCCCTCCGGCGCAAGCTCGATGGCGGTCACGGTTTCCCCGAAGGTGGAGGCCCAGCAGTCGAAATGCTGGAGTCCTTGTTTGCGCAGGGCTTCGTATTGCAGATACCGCTGCATGGTGTACATCTCGGTCATGGAGTTGGAGATGGGCGTGCCCGTGGCAAAAACGATGCCGCGGCCTTCCGTCAGTTCGTCCAGATACCGGCATTTGGCAAACAGGTCGGAGGATTTTTGCGCCTCGGTCTGGGCCAAGCCCGCCACGTTCCTCATCTTGGTATATAAAAACAGGTTTTTGTAAAAATCCGCCTCGTCCACGAACAACCTGTCAACGCCCAGTTCCTCAAAGGTGACCACATCATCCTTGCGGCTGGTGTCGTTGAGCTTTTTCAGCTTCAATTCCAGGGTCTTCTTGGTCCTTTCAAGCTGCTTGATGGCGTAGCGTTCGCCGCGCTCCGCCTTGAGTTCCCGGATGCCGTCGGTGATCTCCCATATTTGTTCCTGCAATTGGCGCTTTTGCCGCTCGGCGGAAATGGGGATTTTCTCAAACTGGCTGTGTCCGATGATCACCGCGTCGTAGTCGCCGGTGGCGATGCGGGCGCAGAATTTCTTGCGGTTCTTGGTCTCAAAGTCCTTTTTGGTGGCCACAAGGATGTTGGCCGATGGGTAAAGCTGCAAGAATTCCCCGGCCCATTGCTCCGTCAGGTGGTTGGGCACGACGAACAGGCTCTTGTTGCAAAGCCCCAAATGCTTGCCTTCCATCGCGGCGGCGGCCATCTCGTAGGTCTTGCCCGCCCCCACGCAATGGGCCAGCAGGGTGTTGCCGCCGTAAAGGATGTGGGCCACCGCGTCCACCTGATGTTGGCGCAGGCTGATTTCCGGGTTCATGCCGGTGAATTTGATGTGGCTGCCGTCGTATTCGCGGGGCCGGATGGCGTTGAAGCGGTCGTTGTAGATTCGGGTCAGCCGTTCCCGGCGCTGGGGGTCTTTCCATACCCAATCCCGGAACGCTTCCTTGATGGCCTCCTGCTTCTGCTGGGCGATGGCGGTTTCTTTTTTGTTGAGGACGCGCGTTTCCCTGCCGTCTGCATCGTATCTGGTGTCAAAGATGCGCACGTCCTTGAGATTCAAGGTTTCTTCGATGATCTTATAGGCGTTGACACGGTTCGTGCCGTAAGTCATTGCCGCTTTGATGTTTGTGCTGTCGGCGTTTTTGCCGGAAATATTCCACATCGCGGTATAGCTTGAAAAGCTCACGTGAATTTTGGACTTTATATAATACGGAGGCTCAAGCAGCTCAAACATGAATTGCTCTACAACATCAGGAGGCAGCCAGGTCGCGCCCAAACGCACATCGATTTCAGAGGCGGACAGGTCTTTGGGCTGCACCGCTTCCAGCGCCTTGATATTGTGGGCTACCTTTTCCGCTTGTTCGGGGGGCAGGATTTTGGCAAGCCCTTGTACCTGCCTGAGCTTTTCCCGCACGTTGCCCGAAAGGTAGGCGTCCGCCGTGACATAGGGGAAAGATTCCACATTAAAGAAGGCGCGGGGGACGTTTTCCGGCTCCACCTTGCCGAAGTCCCGGAAGATCACGCCCTGCAGGTCGTCGGCAATCTGTTCCTCGGAAAGCCCTGTCAGGCTGTGCATAAAGCTCATGTCCACGCAGGCTTTTTCCGCGATGGAAATGGCCAGGGCTTCGGCGGGGGTGTCCACATGGGTCACGGTGGTACGCTGCCGGATGGTGCGCTTGGTAAACATATCCGCTTTGCGTTCCATCTCGCCATTTTCGTCCAGCACTTCCAAGGAGCAGAGCAGGCAGTAGGCGCTGTCATCGGCAAAGGCCATGTTGTTGCCGCGGCTGTTGATTAAGCCATATTGAGAGGTAAAGGCGTCGTACAGTCGGTTCAGCTTGCGCTGCTGTTGTAAAATGGCCTCATCATTGTAGTCCTCGGTCTGGTATTCGATCAGGTCGCGGACGCAGTCCCGCAGTTCGATCATGCCCTTGATGCGGCCCTGGGCTGTGACGGAGGTTTCCACCCGGTTCATCCGGCTGTTTTCCCGGTAGTAAATCTGGCCGTCCACCAGGCAATAGCTGAAATTGCGGACGCTGGGGTCCGCCGGGATGGAGGAGTTATCCGTATCCTCGTCGATGTCGTCCATCTCGTAGTCGCTAATCTCGGCGTGGATGTTTTCCAGCGCCTCCCGCAAAAGCTCGGCAAGGTCGGCGTCCTCATGGGGCAGGCAGGCGGTCTCGTTTTGGTTGCCGTACATACTTTTGTCAAAGACCATCGTGCCCAGCACCATGTCCGGGTTGTCGGCAAAATATTGGTTTACGGGTACGCCGTCCCCGGTGGCGGAAAGATGCACCCAGTCCGGCTCAATGTCGATGACCCGGTCGCGCTTCTGCAAAAAGAGGATGTCGGTGGTAACTTCGGTCCCGGCATTAGCCAGGAACGCGTTGTTGGGCAATCTGACCGCCCCTAAAAGCTCGGCCCGCTGCGCGATGTACTTGCGCACCTCGGGGTTTTGCTTATCCATCGTGCCCTTGGACGTGATGAAGGCGATAATCCCGCCCGGTCGCACCTTGTCCAAAGTCTTGGCAAAGAAATAGTCGTGAATGTAAAATTTGTATTTGTCGTATTTCTTATCTATTACGCCGTAAGAGCCGAAAGGCACGTTGCCCACGGCCAGGTCGAAAAAGCTGTCGGGCAGGTTGGTTTCCTCAAAGCCCTGCACCGCGATATTGGCCTGCTGATAAAGCTGCTTGGCGATCCGGCCCGTGACGCCGTCCAGCTCCACGCCGTAGAGCCTGGAGTCTTTCATGCTCTCGGGCACCAGGCCGAAGAAGTTGCCGCTGCCGCAGGCGGGCTCCAAAATGTTGCCGGTCTGAAAGCCCATGTTTTCCAAACAGGTGTAGATGGCTTTAATCACGACGGGCGACGTGTAGTGGGCGTTTAAGGTGGATGCCCTTGCGGAATTGTATTCATCCTCGTCCAGCAGCTCCTTCAGCTCCGCGTATTCCTTGGCCCACTGGGGGTTGTCTTTGTCAAAGACTTGCGGCAGGCCGCCCCAGCCGACGTATTTTGACAGGATCTCCTGTTCTTCCGGGGTGGCCAGCCGGTTTTCTTCCTCCAGTTGGCTGACCAGACGGATGGCCGCGACATTCCAGGCGTACTTGATCTTTTGGCCGCCCACGCCCAGGTTGTCGTCGGTGATCCGGAAATTGACGCGGGACCGCTTCGGTGGTTCCGGCACAAGGTGAAGGCGGGCCTTGGCCGCCCCGTCGCCCTGGGCCTTCTGCTGCTCCAAAAGGCGGCGCACGAAGCCGACGCTCTCCCGGCGGAAGATGGGGAAGCCCACGCCGTTTTGGAAGGTGATGTCCCGCAGGCTGACCGTGCCGGTTTCCTCGCCGATGGTGTCAATGGCAAAGCGGCGGCCGTCGATGGACAATTCCAGGCCCGCGGATATTTCTTTTTCGGCTGGTTGCTTTCCCGTTTCCCTGGTTTGGCCGTCCGGTAACTCTGGGTCAAACTCCACGGAGGATTTTTCGTCTTCGCTGCCGTCGCTGTCGAAGGCAATGGTATCCCTTTGGCGGGTAACGGTCGCATCATCAGTTTGCCGCGCCCACTCCGGCGCGTCGGGGTCGTCGGCGTGGATGGCCGCCAGGTCGCGGGGTTCCGTCAGATAATCCTGATAGGTCCGCTGGAACACGTCCTCGGCAAGCCATTCTCGAAACTGCGGCAGGGTGGCGTAGGCTTCGTAAAAGTCCTGGTGTTCCTCCCGCATGGAAAGGGCGATCCGGTCAAGGGCCTCGTCCAGCTCCCGCTTGGCGCTGTCGGGATCGGTGTCTCTGTCCCGCAGGAAGGAGAATATCTCATCCTGCTGCACCCGGATGACCAGCTCCGGTAGATATGTCCGGTACAGGTCGCGGGGGGATGGCGCTTGCTCTTTTTCGGCTGGTTGCTCTGCAGGAGCTTCCGTCTGCATTGCAGCAGTTTCCTGCTTGTTGGCGATCAGGTGGTCGTTGAGGGGATTTTCCCGCAGCCTCCGGTCAAAGTCGCTCCGCGCAAGCTCCTTGTTGAAAAGCGGGAAGCTTATGTCCCGAAGCTGTACCGTGCTTTCGTCATAGGCTAAAATCTCGTATTCGTCCGCGCCAATGTAGACCGTGCTGCCAAGGGAAAAAGCGTAATGCGCGTTTTCCCGCGAAGGCGGCTTTGCCTCGGCAGGGGCGGGCTCTCGGTTCAGGCTGTCGCGGGCGTAGGCTTCCTCAGCAAGCTGCTGGCGGCGTTCCTCCATCTGCTGCCGGTAGGCGGGCAGATACTCTTTTTCTTTGTCGCTTAAATAGCGTCCGGCGGCGATCAACTCGCCGATTCGATTCTGCACCTTCATCCAGGGCAGAAGGATTTTCGCATCCGGACCGGTGCGCTTTCCCCTGGTGAGGGTGATGCCTTTGACATCATGCCATTCGTCAATGTCCAGGTCGAACAGGGCAGGGGCACGTCCGCCAGTGCCGTACTCCTTTTTCAGAAATTCGGCGTTTTCTTTCGCGGAGGCGTTTTGCTGGAAGTGCAGATAAATCCGGTATTTGCCGCCCTGGGCACCGCTGCCTTGCCGCAAAACCGCGTCAATGGCTTCCTGCGGAATAGAGAAAGCGGAGGATTTTTCGTCCTCCGCCTGTTCTATGGCCGCTGTTTGCTGTTCCTCGGTTGGCAGGAGGGTTAGCTGTAAATAAGCTCCGTCAGTACGCTTTCTTCCGCCTGGTGCTTGAGGCTGTTCATGTGTCCCGTCCAGCCCAGCGGGTCGGTCGCCTTGTCCGGCGCGGGGTTCTTTGCCAGGAGCTGCGCTGTGATCCGCTCCACGCGCTCCCGCGCCGTCCGGTCGATCTCCGCCAGGTGGCTGTTCAGGTCTCCCGACAGCATCAGGCTGGCGTACATCCCTTTCCGGTGGTTTTTCAGGTATATTCTGCGCAACATCCCATATTTGCCGATGTGCGTTTGTTCTTCCGGCAGGGCCAGGTCGGGTATCAGATAATCGCCCTGCTGCGTGTAGGTCAGTTCCATGCTCACCGCTCCTTTCATCACTTTGCTTTACGGTTTTATTGTGCGCTTCGCCTCGATTTTTGGCAAATGTGCGGCTTTGTCTTCGCTCTGCTTTTTGCATGTCCTTGACTGTGGCTTCGATTTCCCGCAGGATCATTTCCGCTATGTCGCTGGTGGCCGCGCCCAGCCGGGAAACGGTGTCGAGGGTGTTGAAATTAAGGACGCTCTGAAAATCCTCAAAGGTCAGGTATTCGTCGGCATTGTAACCGCAACGGGTTAAGAGCATGCAGGCCACGGAGCTTTTCAGGGCGTTCTTGAAAAACACCTCGACGTTCAGATCGTCCAGTTCTTCCAAGAAGCTGCCTTCCCGAAAAGAAAGCAACTCGGGCAGGTAATCCGTGCAATTGTCGTCCACCGCATTGTGGGCCGCCGAGACCAGCGCAGATGGTAGATCGTTCTTATCATCCAGATCGCCAAAGGTGTTTTCCAGGGATTCCGTCACCGCCTTGGCATATTTATCCCGCATTTCCCACAGCAGGACGGGACGATTGTAGCGGCTGTTGGTGTCGCTCACATCGAACACATGGCGGAGCCTTAACCGGCTTCCGCTGTCGTCAATGAGGGCGATGCCCTTCGCGCCTTTGTTCACCCATCGTCCCAGCTTCCCGTTCCACACTTCAATGGGAGCGCAGGCCGTCGCGTCTGGGCGCTGCGCATAGATCAAAAGCTGATCCTGAAACGGGTATTTATAGTTGTGCGCCGCAGTTTTCAGGAAGGAAGTCCAGTTGGCATGGCTTCTGGTGACGCTGCGGGCCGTCCTTTCGGAAAGCTCGGTAATCAGTTGCAGCTTTGTCGCCAATCCGTATCCCTCCTTTACTTCATCAGATATTGGTTGGACAGCCTGCCGCCGTCCTCGGAGTACCGGGGAGTAATGCCGATCATGTCCAACCGCCGCAAGCGGTTCAGATTGCGGCTGGTGGCCGAACGGGACAGGCCCACGCTTTTGGCAAGGTTTTTGATGGATATGACCACGCTGTTGTGGCGGCCTCCCGCCATGTCCAGCAGGTAGCAGTACAGGAGCTTTGCCGACGCGGGGGCGTGGAGGCCCGCGCAAAGCCTGTATCTCGTCAGATCGTTCATCTTTTCCCTCCCTCCTTGTCAGATAGAAATAATTTTATAAACATATGAAAGAGCGCTTGACTTTGCCCTAACTGGAAGCCGTATACTCCAATCAGAACATGTTCAAATGCCATCGGGTGGTGATTCTATGCTCACAATCGGAGAATTCTCCAGAATCAGCAGAGTGTCTGCCAAGACGCTCCGTTACTACGACCAGATTGGGCTGCTCAAGCCCGGATTCGTCAGCAAGGACTCCGGCTACCGCTATTACGAGGTCTCTCAGCTTCGAGACATGCTGCTGATTTCGAGGCTGAAGCGGTATCGGTTTTCTTTGCCTGAGATATCCGCTGTTCTGGCCACAAGGGACAATGGCCGTCTGGCCGAACTCCTGCAAGCCAAAAAAGAGGAGTTCCTGCGGCAAATCAACGACCAGCAGCACCTCCTGCTGCAAATGGAGCAGGACATTGAGAAAATAGAAAGGTGTGAGAATATAATGCAAGCCAATTATTTGGTTAAAACCGTGGAGACGCAGCCCAAAACCATCTATTCCCTGAGACGAAAAATGAGTGTTCGGGATTTTGCGGAAGCCTTTGGCGCATTATGCGCCGAGTTGGAAAAGAGTCGGCTGAAGCCTGCCGGGCCGTTCCTGTCCGTCTACCATGATGAGGAATTTAATCACGAATGCACGGATATTGAAGTCGGGGTGGAGGTGTCGGGCGGCAGCGGCGAGCATGTGCGGGCGCTTGCTCCGGGTCTTTGCTGCTTTGCAACCCATATCGGTCCGTATGACGATTTCACGCCGTGCTATACGGCGCTGATGGAATGGATTGAAAGAGAAGGATATACCGTTTCCGGGCCGCCCTTTGAGTTGTACATTAAAGGCTGCGATGACAACGTTCCGCCCAGTGAATATGTAACCGAAATTTATTTTCCCATCAAAAAGTAATGCACCAAGATAGCATGAAAGGCAGGGGGAACCTACGGAAGCTCCCTGCCTTTCACTTTACAAAAGTTTATCTCTGCTTATCGTTCCGGCTCGCGCCGTTTTTTTATCTGCTGCCCCGGTTTTTCCCTGGTGTCCCTTTGGGGCTGGAGGGAGCGCAAGTACTCGATTTCTTCCAGGGCGCGCTTGCATAAATCCTCCACGGCGGCCAGCCGGTCCCCCAGGTAATGCCCCCAAAAGTATTCCTTTTCGTCCTTTCTGCATTTCCAGGTGACAAACTGCGCGGGCGCTTTCTCACTGTGCCCGATGACGAATTCCGCGTTGCCCACGGCCAGCCGGTCGGTAATGACATACCCGGCGTTGATCTCTTTTTCCATATCCTGAAAGCCTCCTAACGCTCCTGTACTTGTTTTTTATGCTTGGCCTGTTGCCCGGCCAGTATCTGTTTTAGCTGTTCCTTTGCCCAATCGGGCATATATTCGGTTTTCAAAACGCCCAGGATGTCCTCCCGATTCCAGCGGTATTCCTTGCCGGAGTATAGATTGACGGTGTAGACCGCCCGGCCCCTGGCGTTGGCATGAGTGCCAAAGCCGCCCACGGCCAGCACAAGCTGCCTGTCGGCGGTGCGGTATTCGGGGCGCAGGCGCTCCGCCCTGATGACCACCACCTTGTTTTCAATACTTTCGCCGTAATCGTTTGGTGTGCAATGTTCCGGCGTGAAGGGCGAAAGCGGGACGGTGATTTTATTCCGTTCAGCTTTGACCACCTCAAGCTGCGCCTGCACCCGGTCGGTAAACTCGCTCATCATTTCCAGGTAGTCGTCGCTTCCAGCAGCGTCAAAAAATTGCTCGATCCCCAAGGGGTTATCCCAGGTGCAGTCGCACACCATGTACGGGCAATCGGTTTTGGTATCGTCCTCTGTAAAAAGGATTTCTCTATCACCAATATGGATGGCGTGTGTTACCTCGTAGGTATCCACCATGCGTTTTCCTTCACTCATTTTCATGCTCACGCTCCTTTGCGGGTAACGGAGAAGGGACGGTTATCCGCCCCCTTCGCCGCATGTCCGTTATTTCTCTTTCCGCTTGAGGTGCAGGTAAACCGCGCCACCTGCAATTACGAGGCAAAGCACGACGGCTAAAATCGTCTTCAACTCCACAAAAAACACCCCCTTGTATTTCAGTCAGCAGGTCAGTCCGTATAAAAGAATACCGGCGTACATAAAAGCTCCGATGCACAAAAAGACGGCCAACGGTACGCTCCTCTGCCGGGTCGCCAACCCATAGACGAGGGCGGGAAGCAGGGCAAAAAAGAAGATGCCCGCCAGCGCGTTCAGTCCAAAGTAAAAGCCCAGCGTCGCCGTCAGTTTTACATCGCCGCCGCCCACGCCGCCGTATTTCACGGCCAGCAGGAGCAGGCAAACACCCGGCAGCAGAAATCCCGCAATCCTCTCAGGCAAGGTGGGTTCTGGGAACAAGAAAGCGGACACGCCGCCGATGGCAAGGATTATTATCCATGTCCAATCGGGGATAATCCGCTTTTTCCAATCCATGAAAGCCGCCCACAGGAGAGGGATAAAACAAAGCAGCAGCATATCAATTCCCCACGGTGGTATCATCGTCGTACATATTGCCCACCACATGAATTTTCAACGGCCCGCCGGTCAGCCACTTGGACAGTGTTCCGCCGGGGGTGTGCGCATCGGTGACCAGGAACTGTACGATGTAGTCCCGATTATCGGGGAACCAGATGGGGACGTACTGCTTCCGGTATTTGAAGGGGGAAGCGGGATTCTCCCGGAAAACAAATTGGCCGCCTGCCTTCTCTAAGGGAATGGCGGTCTCATAGCGATGTTCGGGCAGATAAACTTCCGCCGTCTGCGGGGCGGTAATCAGTTCCGGCCTGTCGTAGTTGGTATCCACGGTGGCGGTGACGCGGATGGCATAGCCGTAACCCGACTTTAGATAGCCGTGAGATTTGGTGTCGTAGTCCAATGCGGCAGCAACTTTCAGCTCCGCGTAAAACTGCCGCCATTCAAATTGGCCGTTTTCGTAACGCTGCTCCCACCATGTCACCCTGGGCTGTTCGCTTCTTGGCGGTGGATCGGGCAGCGTCCGGCTTTCCTCCGGTTCCGTATAGGTTACGTTTTTAATGACGGCCTGTTGGGTGTAGGTGTTGTTATTGGTAGAAGTTTCATTATCCAAAACCTCATCGGGGTTGATGGTGGCAATCAGGGTGATGTTTTTGTCAACTTGCACACCGGGGGTATCCCATTTGACCGACACGGTATTCCAGGTATTCTGCGCCATGACTACCGCGTCCACACGCTTTTTCAGCGAAAGCTCCGGGATCTGAAACAGTACGGAAACCCTCTGTCCGGGCGTAAAATCCATGCTTCCTTTATTGGATACCCGGATGGTGCTGATCACCGTTTGGTTTTCCTTATATTGGTCGGGCGTGATGCGCTGCACATCCAGGTCATAGGGGCGCTCCAACACCATGATTTCCGCCGCCGCCTGGTTGTTGCCCATGTTGGTATCCGTGTAATCCGTAGGGGGCGACACCTGCGCCGCAAGCCGGATGATGGTCTCTTTTTCGCCTGCCGTGCCGGTGACAAGGTAAGATTTTTTCTCATAAGCCCTGAAATTGGCCGTGGCGGGCACGGCGGGAACCGCCTGGCCGTCGATGGCGACGTTCAGGTCCACATCAGTCAATGCCTTGCCGGTGGAATTGGCAAAGTATACGGTGAAGCTATATTCTTCCTGCTGGTAGGCTATGGGCGGCGAGGACAGATTCACCCATACGTCGCACAACAGGTTATCCGGGTTATCGGGATTATTCGGATTGTTTGGGTTGTCGGGATTGTCGGGTCCCTCGGGATTATCCGGGTCATCAGGGTTCGGGGGGGTATCCGGGTTATTCGGGTTATCCGGGCTGCCAGCAGGTCTTTGCACTACCATGATGCTTGAAACGGCGGTGTTATTGCTAAGATTTCTGTCAATAAAGCCCTCCGGCGCTTGCACGTTGGCCCACAAATGATATATCTCGCCTGCCTTTCCCGCCGTGCCCTCAATCGTAAAGGACTTGGTTTCGCCTGGCTGGAAGGCTGCTGTTTGCGGAATTTGCACCAGCGTATTTTCATCGCTTTTCCCTTCCAGGGGGACAGCGTTCAGCTCCCTGCCTGAATGATTGGTGAAACTCACGGTATAGGTGAATTTTTCGTATTCGTAAACGGTTGGCGGTGCAAGGATGGCAGCCGCCAGGTCGCAGGGTTCCTTCAGGCCGGGCGGTTCGTCCGGGGGATTGCCAGGGTTATCCGGCGTGTCCGGCTCGTCGGGCGTGTCGTTGTTGTCGGGCATCGGTTCCGGCGCGGGATCAACCACCTTGATAATAGCCGTGGCTGTGTTGTTATCAGGATTGCCGTCAATAAAGCCCTCGGGCACGCCGATATGCGCCCAGAGGCGGATTTCGTCGGCGGCGGTGTTGGCGCTACGCTTCACTTCATAGGCTTTGCTGGTATTGGCAGGGAAGTCCTGCGTGACCGGTATTTCTTTAATGGTTACGTCGTCCACCGTACCCTTTAAGGGTACGTCATAGGCCGGACTGCTTCCGCTGTTCAGGTAAATCACGGTAAAAGAATAGCTGTCGCCCCGGTTCACTGTGGCGGGGGCGCGGATGGCAACCGACAGGTCGTTCCCCTCACATGCTTTGAACTTAAAATAGAAATTGGCAGTAGGAATTTGATAGTGGATTTTCTGCGTGATTTCGGTCTGCGTTTTGTTCTCCCCATTGGTAAACTCTTTTGTTTCCGGGGTGTAATCCCATTCAAGGCCGCAATAGATGAAATTGCGGGACAGCTTAATGTCGTCCTTGTGGAAGGTAACAGAGGTGGTCTGATAGGGATATAGCAATTCCGGCACACCTTTGTCCTGCGCGGTGAGCTTCCCGAAAATCTCCTGCTTGCTTTCGTCGCACCAGGTTGCTTCTACATCAATCTTTACCGGGGCTTGATAGGATAGCACCGTGTCCAGCATGGTTTCAAAGGCGACGAGCGTCTTTGCCGTCCAGCCGTAACGGGTGGTCAGCGGTTCAAAATCGGTGTCCGTGTCATAGGTTCCGTACAGCCTGCCGGAAGCATAGCCGTAGATTTCTACCACCAGGCTGCCGCTCAGGGTGTAGGTTCCGCCGTCACAGCGGTTGATCCAGGCGGCGATCCGCTCCTGTTCATTGTCGGCCACAGTGTTGGCGCTGACGAGGTCGATGCGCTGCGGCTCCGGGAAGGATTTCAGCAGCGTTTCGCCCTCATAGATTTCTTTCACGTTCATGCCGATGGTGCGGTATCGGGTGCCATATGTCGCCCGGACTTGGAACACCACATTGGCCGTAACGACAAGAACGGCCCCTTCATCTGTCTGGGCGGTGACGGTATAGGGTCCGCAAGCCTCCTTGTTCTCAATGGTCAATGTATAGTTTGGGGTTATTGCTTGGCTTTGGCCGCCGTACTCCAGCCGGACCTCTGTGAGGTTGCCGGTTTTAGCCGTGGTATTTATAGAGATCTGGGCCGGGAATTGTTCCACGGCGATCACTCCGCTTTCACTGGCCAGGCTGTCTATGGGGGAAGCGATATTGATGGCAATGTCGCTCTCCGACAGGGCGAAGGCTTGTGCCGACATCAACAGGCAGCAGACCAGCACAAGCGGAATGGCAAGGATGAACTTTTTAATCATGGGAACCTCCTTCCTCAATGCGGATGTTGACGCTGGATATGGTGAAGGGGAGCCGGATCGTGCCGCTCAGAAAGTTAAAAACGCTGCGGGTTTTTAGCGCCCCGGTCAGCGTCAGGCAGGGAGGGCTGTCAGTGGCGTCGATGCGATCAACCTCAAGCTGGTAAACCCACTGATTCCCGGCATACTTGTTTAGTTCGGAATCCAGCCCCATATTTTCGTAGAAATAGGCGTACAGCGTCTCTTCGGCCAGGGCGCTGTCCATTAGGGAATAGCCGTCCCTGCGGTAATCGTCCCGCATGGCGTATTCCACGGAGCTGTTTACGCCCCGCTGAATGACGTACTCCGCTTGCTGGTAGAGACTTTCTATACGGAAGTATTCGCTTAGAATCACGGCAAGGGTTAGAATGAAAAAGACGAGGATCAGAATAAACAAAAAAACGTCGCCCTTCCGGTTGTTCATCATTCGATGGAAATGGCCCACGGCTTTCCTCCTTTCCGGCGATTATTCGGGCAGCTTCCAGTATTTTTCCGACATGCCGGTGATACTTACGCGCATGGGAATCTGAATTTGAATAGGGTCCGTAAAGGACGGCCTAAAAAGGGTAAAGGCGTAGCTGTATGTCATGGTGATGGTGAAAGTGTCCCTTAACTGGATTTTTTGGTTTTGCTCGTCGCAATACGCCACATCCTCAATGGTCATTTCCGGCGACAGGCCGGTTTGCTGCTTGAGCCGGTTAAACACATCATAGACGGGTTCGGCTATTTGCCCCTCCAGCTCAACCACACGCACAACCCGGCGGCACATGTGATTCAAATTCAAATAGGTCGTGAAAACGCCTAAAAAACTGATCACCGTGGCCATGAGCGTAATCACCACCAGGGTCTTGATGATTAAATCAATATAGCTGCTGCCTTCTTTGTTCAGCAGCTTTTGAAAAGGCCGGGGGAGAGAAGATCTCTCCCCCATGCCCCGGTGCTGGCTGTTCATTGCTCTTGCACCTCCCGCGTCTGCGGATATGCTTTTTGCGCCTTTCATTAGTTCAATAAACCGGTAATTTTTGTGACGATATTGTTCCAGATGGTGGTGATGGAGCCTTGATACAGGGTCATGAACACTGCACCCACTACCACGACGATGAGCACCACGATGAGCCAGCCGGTCATTTGGTCCCCGGAGGGGTTTGCCAGTACGTTCCGGGCTTTCAGGCCCACCATTTTGATTTTGTTTTTTAAAGCAGTCATCATGATAAATACCTCCATATTTTTTAGATTTGATTGGAAAGGGGAAGCGATGCTTCCCCTGGGCGGCCGCCTTTTGGCTGCAATTAGTTCAAAAGGCCGGTGATTTTGGTGACGATGCTGTTCCAGATGTCAGTGATGGAACCCTGATACAGGGTCATGAAGATTGCGCCTACCACCACGACAACCAGCACCACAATCAACCAGCCGGTCATTTGGTCGCCGTCGCGCTTTGTCAGCACGTTTACGGCTTTCACAAGAGCGGTTGACATCCTTTTTCTCATGGATTTTCCTCCTTTCTTCGGTAATGATGGGGGCTGCGGTTTTTGTTTTACATGCTCTACCTCCTGAAGATGATTATTTGAAAGGGGTTTTCCCCGTTTCAGCGCACTAAAAGAGGCTCCCCATTGATCTGGTCATGTGGGAGCCGATGACGTAGAGCAGGGTGGCCAGGGTCACGGCCACCAGAGGAATAGATGCGATCTTGACCCTGCGGGGCAGCAGATTCAGTTTTGTCTTGAGGGTTTCCCTGGCTTTGATGTCCATGTCCCGGGCAAGATAGGCCAAGGCGTCCCCTTGGCGCTCGCCCCGGTGCAGCCCGATGAGGGCGTTGACGAGAAAGGAAATATCGGTCAGGCCGAGACGCGCGTTGAAGTTGCGCAGCGCGGCTTCGATGCTGATGGACTTCATCTCCAGAACCAGGATGGAGATGTCGTCATAGAACACCTCGCTGGCAACGCGCAGGTAATCTTCAAATATTTGCACCAGGTCTGCCTGGACGACGGTTTTTTGATTGCCCTCCCGCATGTCGTCCAGCTTGTACAGGATGGAACGGATGAACCCCGGCATTTCCATTTCAATGCGCTTCTTTTTTGCTTTCAGTTGGTCTTTCAAGTCGGACGTGAAATGAAAATAGACGACCACCGCAAAAATGATAATGATAGGCGTGAGGCTGGTGGCGCCGATGAGCAAAAGCGGAATCAGAAGCAGCAGGGTGAAGGCGGCGCAGATAAGCGCCCTGGCCTGATATTCCTGGGGTGTGAGGGCCAGCCCCCCGCGTCGCAGCATGGAGAGCATCCTTGCCTCCTGTACGGGATCGAGCCGGATCAGCCGGGCAACCGGCTTGACCAGGGGCATGACAAAGCGGTTCAGCAGCCGTCTGCCCGGTTTCTCTTTTTGGGTCTGCAAATTTCTCAGGTTTTTCTTCATGTTGGCACTGGGGATTTGCCAAAGCTCCTGGCAAATAAGAAATCCTGCCGCAAGCAGCAGGATGAAAACGACGGTTTGATAAAACAACGGTGAACCTCCTTTGCTATCGGTTGGACGGTTTTGTCGCCCGCAGCACGTAAAACGCCGTGCCAAGGGCGGTCAGCAGCATGAGGACAACCAGCAGCTTGCCGATGGCGGTTGCGGTCAGGATGGAAAACCATTCGGCGTTGGAGAACCGCATGAGGGGAATCACACTGAACATCAGGCCCGCCGTCAATAAATAGTCCCGCCAGACGCGCACCATCATGCCGTCGCTCTCCACCTGCATGGACTTGGCGTCGTTCATGGCCTTTACCACCGGGAACAGGGCGAACTTCAGCCGCCGGTCGTGGTGGCACAGGATAAGTATTTTTGTCCACTCGGCAAAATAGCGGTTGCGTATCTTGGCCGCCAGACGGTACAGCCCGTGTTCGATGTTGGGATTGATGTATTTTATTTCCGAAACAAACTCGTCAAAGGGTGTGATGGTTCTCAGATGGGGCGGAAGGTAACGGTTTTTTTCTTCAACGTACAGCTCGATGGCTTTGACAATATCGTCGCAAGAGGCGTAGGCGTTGGTGATGACAGACATGGTATTCTCCAAACCTTCTATTTCCTCACGCGCCACCGTCGCGCTTTTTACGGTCAGATAGATGTAGGGGGCGGGAAGCAGACATGCCGCCGCTACCGCCGCCAGGTCGGGGCTGTCAAACAGCATCATTCCGGCCAGAAAACCGCCTGCCGCCGTTGCCAGCATCATCATTAAGAATTTCTTTCGCGTGCAGCGGGTCTGCCGGAACAGGGTTTGCAAGCGGATGGCGATCCGCTCGGCGGTTTTCAGCTTTGCGCCTGCCAGATAGAGGCGGCGTTTTTTCAGCGGGTTCTGCTCCACGGCAAAAGGGTTCAGCTTTAGCAGCAGGAACAGGGCCAGGCTTACAAGCAAAAAAACAAGCATAAGGGATAGATGAATGGAGTTCATGGGGAACCTCCTTCCGCACCTTCCGCAAAGCGGCGGATTTCCTTTTGCGGGACGCCGCCTATTAAGAGCTTTTCGGCCAGCGCCGGGGAGATGTTTCCCAAACGCTGGTGGCTTCCCACTACTTTGGCAATTCTTCCGGATTTGTCATGTTCATAGTGGTCCACTGCATATCTGTAAAGGGTGGTGCCGATGACTTCGCCGTTTTGCACGCCGGTGGCTTCAAAGACTTCCATGTATTTGCGGGATTTATCCGGGAGCTGCCGTTTGAAAAGCATGATAGGAAACGCTTCAACTATATTGCGCAGCAATCGTTCCTCCGACAGGGAGGTCCCTGCTTCCAGGCACATGGTCAGGATGCGGTCGTAAGCGGATCTGGCGCTGTTGGCGTGCAGGGTGCTGACAATGGTGTGCCCCGTCCGCCCGGCCTCCTGCACGGTCAAGGCCTCCGCGCCGCGCATTTCCGCCGGGACCAGTATTTCCGGGTGCAGCCGCAACGACAGCTTTAATAAGTCCAGCATGGTGACGGGATTCGGCGCTTCTTTTGTCAAAAGGTGAATCACGTCATTTGTCATAATCCCGTTTTCATCGTACTTTGCCAGGGATAATTCCCGTGTGTCCTCAATGGTGACGATGCGCTTTTCCGGAGCCACGGTGCTAAGGATGTAGCCCATGTCCGCCGTTTTGCCGCTGCCGGTGGCTCCGGCAATGGCTATGGAAACGCCGTTGTTGACGCAGATGGTCAAAAAGTCCAATTCCTCCGCCGTCGCCGTTCCCCAGCGAATCAGGTTCTGTCTTGTGATAAAAAAGGGTTTTTGCTTGCGGATGGAGGCGATGCCCCCGGCGTTCGCGTCAACGCAAGGCTCTATTGCGCCTGACATTCTGACGCCCCGTGAGATATAGCTGTCCCCGACAGGCTTGGAGCCGTCCAGGATTACGCCGCCAAACCTGCTCATTTTCCTGACGATGTTGGCGCAGGCTTCCGGGTTGCCGAAGGTTTCCGGCAGGCGCACCTTTTTGTCCTTGTATTGCACCCAGACGCCGCTATAGCCGTTGACGTTGATCTCCTCGGTATCAGTGTCCTGCAAATAGGGGGATAAAAGCCCCATAAAAGCCATGTCGTTATACACCGCGTCCACCAGTTCGGAAATGTTCCGCAGGTCCTTGGACACCAACTGCTCGCTGTTTAAGTAGCGCATAATCAGATCTTTGAGCTTTGCTTCAGCCTCCTGGGAGTACAGGACCTGGGCCAGCTCCGTGGAATGGTTTTGGGCGATGATCCGTTGCAATCTGACCAAAATCTCGCTGTAGTCCCGCGCCTCCAGATTGCTTTCCTCAGTGGCGGAGCGCCGCTTATTGGCGCGGTAGATCAGGTCATGGATGGAAAACCGGCTGTTCATGGCTTGCCACCTCCGCAGATTCTGTCGGCAATCTGTTCCAACGCTTTGCCGTAATAGCGGCAGGCCCGATCGCGGCAGAAATACAAGGGCGTTCCGGCGTTTTGCAGCTCGCTGGCTCGCTTAACGTGAGGCAGATCAAAGGCAAAGGGAAGTCCGATCATCTCCCGGTAGGTCTGATCGTCGAAATCGCCGTCCGGAGCTTGCAGGATATGGATTTGCTTTTCCGCTATGTGCAGCTCCCGCACAAAATCGGAAACGGATTGATGCCATATCTGCGCCGCAATGGAAGGGCGGTGCAGGGTGCAGATTGTTTCCGCCAGCCACAGGCCCACGCCCGAAACCGGGTTTGTCAGCTCCGCGGCTCCGTCGATGACCAGAATGTCGAACACCACGGACGCGGCGTTGATCATTTGCTCCACCTGCGCAAGGGTCACGGTATCACAAAGCAGCCCGGTATAGCCGGTGGGTGCGGACAGAAAAAACAGGTTTTTGCTCTCCCCGGACGCCACGAATTTCTCCCCGATGTTGGGGTTGTCTTCGCTTAGCGCCCGGAACAGGCCCTTTTCCGGGGGAACGTTCTGGCCGAAGAAGATTTGCAGCTCTCCGAAGACCAAATTGGCGGAAATGAGACCTACCAGACGGTCACGGGCGGAAAGGGCGCAGGCCAGGTTGGTCGCGAAGGTGCTTTTTCCGCTGTTGTTGCCGCCCCAGACGGTGATGATTTTACTGCTCACGGCTTACACCCCGTTTCTCAAAGACCAAATGCAGTTTCCCGGTGTATTCGGCCCGGATGAGCCTTTCCGCTTGCGCTTCGGTGACGATCAGTGTCACGGCTTTCACGATGGGGTCCCCGGTGGAGGACTGGCTTTCGGTCTGCTGCTTCCGAACCTGGGCGGCATCCTGGGCGCGGGCGTTCTCCGCACTGTAAACCTCAAGCCCTTGCAATTCGGGATAAACGATCACCTGCGGAGAGGCGCTTTGGCCGTCGGGTGATTTGTCCGTAAACACGGCCACCGTTACGATGTCGCCGCTTCTCAGGTGTGAGGATAATCCCGCCGCGATGCTGGGGACGCTGATAGTGACCAAACGCTGATTGTTTGCGGCAACGCGGTCAAGCAGCTCGCTGGCAATCGTTCCGCCGAGTTTTTGCGGAAACAAAAAATCCCCCTTGGCGATGTCGGTTTGTGCGATTTTTCCGATAATCAGGGACTTGTCATTCATGACATCTTCCGGCAGGCCATAGCTTCCGACTTCCGCTGAGACAAGGTGTTTGTCCTGGATTGCCGTTCCTGCCGGAATGTCCGCTGCCGCCCGCAACACTGCCACGGTCGCGCTTTTGCTTTCGTAAAAGCGAGGCAGGAGAAAAAACGAAACGCCCGCCGCCAGGGTAAGGCAAAGGGCGCTTAAAAATATCCGATTCTTGAGTAGTTTCAAATTGTACGCTTCCTCCTTCCGGAATTTTTAGATGGAGGGCGGCTTTACCTTCCGAAAAAGAAGGGGGACGCCCGGTCTGCTTTTGATTCTTTTTTCCGGCAGCCAGTCCATTGCTGCCGAGTGATGGTTTATCTTCCATGAGGCTGCGCCGGATCAGAGTTCGGAACACCCTGGGCTGTTCTCGTTCTATCGCTTCAGGCAAGGCTATTTCTTGTACTACCTGCCGAAAGACAGGGATATTTCCTTTTTCGGCTGGTAGTTTTTAAGGGGCAGGACGTGGAGAAGGAGTGCCGGAAGGCGGTGCTGTCTGCATATTTTATAACAGGCTGACTACCTCCTTAGTATAAAATGGCACCTTATTCCCTAAAAACAATACACCTTAACTTGCTGCATTTCTCTTGCTGCGTATCGTAATGAAGGCAATGCTTGCAATCCCGATCCGGCATGGTTTTTACGGGATCGCGTTCATGCCTCGGCTTCTCCTGCATCATGCGCTCATAGGTCCGCAGCCGCCCCTCCGTAAAATACATTGAAACACCTCCTTCCCAACGGACACAAAAAAAGCCCTCTTTTTTGAGAGCGAGGCTGCCACGTTTTAGCGTTCCTGTTCCCGCTGTCGCTTTTTGTACCAGCTTTCCAGGAGTTGAACGATTAAATCCTCTTTTTGCTTTTCCGTAAAGTTACTGGGAAAAAAGCGGTCGATGCGTTCCCGCCGGATATTGAATTTTTCCTTTTGATTGGGCTTTTCCTCAGTGAGAATGGAGAAGATGACATCCATGTTCAGCCTGCCGTCCTGACTGAGCTTTTTCATCCGCTGCGCCTGGGCCAAAGACGGGGTGCAGTCTTCCGATTGCATGGTTTCATAAAGCTCCTGTTGTTCCTTTTCGGCCAAATAGGAAATCTCCACAGCAGGATTAAAGGCAATTTGCTTTTCGTCCACCATTTCCAAAATGGGCGGGATTAGCTCAGTCAAGCGGATATATCTTGCGATTTGTCTGCTACTATCGGCAGATTGTTCTGCAATAATCTCATTTGAAGTTTTACCCTCAAAATTATTGCCAAGTTGGCAATAATTTTCTTTTGATGGTCTACCTGCTTTTCTGTTCAATGCTTCCAGCTTCATTTTGTAGGCAAAGGCTTTTTCGCTCGGTAAAATGCTTTCCCTTTGCAGGTTGCTGTCAACCATAATGATTATCGCGGCATCGTCATCCATTTCACGGACAATGCAGGGCATAGTTTCCTTGCCCGCAAGCTCGCTTGCCTTTTTGCGCCGGTGTCCGGCAATCATTTCATAGCCGCCGTCCGCTTTTGGCCGGACAAGGCCGGGGACCAAAACGCCGTATTGCTTTACGCTGTCCGCCATTTCCAGCATGGCCTCATCCGCTTTCACCTTAAAAGGATGGTTGGGAAAATCGCTGATTTCCGATAGGGGAATATCCATCACTTTTTCGCGCTGCTGCTCGGCGCGGCTTTCCTCGGTGGTAAACAGATCATCTACTGAGGCCAGCTTGATGCTGTCTCTTGCGTTGCTTTTCGCCAATGTCCCGCACCTCCTTTGTAAAGGCTTCATAGGCTTTTGCCGCCAGGCCGTGGGGGTCGTGAAGGTAAATGCTCTTTCCTTTGGCGCTGGTTTCCGCAGCACGGATAGACAAGGGGATTTCCGTTTGGAAAATGCGCAGCTTGTCGCCGTAGTCGCGGCGCAGGATAAAGGAAATGTCCTTGGCAAAGTTGGTGCGGTTATCCACCATTGTCACCAGAACGCCGTCAATAGTCAGCTTCGGATTGATTTGTCGCTTTACCCTGGCTATGGTCTGTAAAAGCTGCGTCATTCCTTTGGCGGGTAGATAATGGGCCTGAACCGGAATAATTACGCTGTCTGCGGCGGCAAGGGCGTTGATGGTCATCATGCCCAGGGAGGGCATACAGTCGATCAGCACATAATCATACCTGGCTTTGACAGTGTTGATGTAGCTGCGCAACACTGTTTCCCTGCTCATGGTATTGACGAGGGAAACCTCTATGGCTGATAGCTCAATGTTGCCCGGCATGAGGTCAACGCCTTCCACATGGTGGAGGATGCCCTCGTCCGGCTCATACGGTTCCTCCAACATGCTTTTGGTTAAAACGGTCGCCAGTGAAGCAGGCAGATTGTCCGGCTCATGGAAGCCTAACGAATCTGTTAGGTTGCCTTGCGCGTCCGCATCCACTAAAATCACCTTTTTACCCTGCATCGCAAGGCCGATACCCAGATTGACCGTTGTGGTCGTTTTGCCCGTGCCGCCTTTTTGGTTGGCAAGGGCGATTACTTTTGACACTTGAATTCCTCCTTTGCACGCAAAAAAGCCACCTGCTTTATATGCTCATAAAGCAAACGGCTTTTTACTGCGGTTTATATATAATTTATATATATAAAGAGGACATAAGCTAAAAACCTATGTTCTCTTATTCATTCGATTATTTGGTTGTAATGAGGATAATGGTGTTAATCTCTTTTAAGACGAACCAGAATAAAGGCTGCAATAAAATATTACAATAAACTACAACTATTGACTTGTGGAGTAAATATTATCGTATTGCTCTTTGCACGAGTAACAGCCACACGCAAATTTAGACGGGTTTGATCTATTTTTCCTTCGTCATAAACAAACCTCTGTCCTGGGAAAGACCCTTCATAAATAATAACTTCATCGAATTCTTTTCCTTTGGCTTTGTGTATTGTCATTACATTGACACCAGTCCACGTTTTTGTAGAGGTGGCGAAATGCTCTTGAGTTAAAGCATTTTTAACAGCCTCAGCTGCGCCAATGTAATTACCGTATCGACGCCAGATTTCGCTTAGACTGGAGTTTAAAATTGACCCCTTATGTAACAAGCGCAAATAGGTTGCGTCCAATTTGACTTGTTTAATACAATCTGATGAAGCATCCGAAAGGAGTTCTCTAACATTTATCCAATCAGAAGCTACGTCTCCAGTAAATTCAAGATTATTACATCTATTTACGATTTCATTACACTCATCAATGATTGCTTGCCTTTTCTGACCGCGTATTTTTTCAGATCTAGCATACTCGACAAGTGACGCTGATAATGCGAGATCATTTTTACTAGGAGGTTTATCTCCACGTCGTCCCCTAATATGTTCACACAGATCAATAAGTAATTGATTGAGATTACATTGTTTAGTTGAGCCATGTTCAATTAATCGTGCGATAAATACTGCGGCTATAGAGGGGCCGGCTGTTTCAATTGCAACTTCGTGGTGGATGCGAGGTAGGATTGCTCCATTTGTAAACTTTTGGGTTCTTTCGAGGAAATCTGAAACTGCCAACATCAAACTATTTGATGGTAGAAGTACTGCTACTGACCATCCTTGTTTGTTGCCACCTCTTAACCTCTCACAAGCTTTTATAACAGCAATTTTTAGTACAATAAGCTGAGCGCTTCCTTTACGGATTGGATAATATACGCACTGAACATTTTTATACTTTTGCTTTCTGTTTTTACCTGTAAGCAAATCATTCCCAAATTGGACTATATCAGTACCATTACTACGGTTATTTTCATTACCAAAATCAAATGTCGTAGGATGAAACGCAGCGATAAACTGGCCAATCCTAGCAGGATCAGCCCCTCTAAAATCATAGATACGTTGTTCAGCGTCTGCCAAAACAATTAAATTACTTTTTTCCCCGAGTTGAGTTATAAATGCCCATTCATCTGCATTCGTGTCTTGAAACTCATCTAAATAGGCTCTCGGCATTAGATGGGAGGAATCATTAAATCTGGAATAAAGCAACTGGAAATTCTGGCATGCCAGGCTAAAAAGACTGTCCTTTTCACGACATTCCTAAAAATGGGCATGGCAAAGAA
>Ga0067045_1028963_pt1 | contig 25302 bp, 19 predicted proteins | sample TerdegcTABiofilm_FD_59184 | JGI IMG/M metagenome (GOLD analysis project Ga0067045, IMG submission 59184) | Combined Assembly of (Gp0054472, Gp0054536) Wastewater bioreactor microbial communities from Singapore -Terephthalate degrading... | reverse complement strand
CCTTATTTCTTTGTATTCCTGCGTATTCTAGGCCATTTTTGAAAAACCGCATAATCACAATACCATCATTTCACGACAATTTCAATCCTTGGCGCGTTTCGTGGCGACAGAGGTTCAGGGCTCGGTCCCCAATACAATTTCCCACGCTGTGCATTGTGATATTCAGCCACCTTTGTATTTTGGGGATAAAATCCATTATATCCAGTACGGGAGTTTTCCGGGGATAAACGACAGCAAAAACTCCGGATGTTAGATCGTCGAGCTCGGGAGCATTACTATAGAAACGGAGGGAGTTTATTTCATGGGCATTGTCGACCGGCTTAAAATCATCTTCTGTAAGTGCCGAATATTTGCGAACACTCAGATCGGTTATTTTATGTTCAAGATTTCCCCATAAATATTTTTGCTTTTCAGAGGAAAAAAAACCCAGGCTGGCAAATGTATTTATTTTTCCACCCGTTCCATCTAAAGCGGCATGTTCCGAAGCAGGGTAACTACTGAACGCCCCTTCGCCGGCAACATAATATTTTTCAAAGGCGGTCTTTACATAATCATTAAACAAAGCTAGGGCCGCAGCTTTATCGTCCTCTGAAGCGTCTTTCCATAAGAGCCTGGTCAGCATTATTATGCCTTTTTCCATTTTCAACGACCATTCATGCCATTGTGCTAAATCATCATCAGCAGGCATGGGTTCGGACATAACCTCCAGCGCGGTTTTAAACATTTTATCGTTGTAACGCATCGGAAACGATTCGTAAATGTCATTGCCATTCCTGTCAATGAATGTCTTTATAATGGAAGCCGTGTTGTTTAAATCCATTTTCAACAACCGGCCGCTTATTCTTGATCTTGGACCCCAAAACCCAGTTTGCGGGTCCTGGTTGTCGTAAAACCACTGAAGCAGCGCGTGTTTCCATTCGGGCGAAAAAGCATACAGATTATATTCTCCAATAACCCCTTCTCCGTTGCAATAACTCAATAGGCTTCTGGCGAAAATAAAAGAGGTCTGCGGGAACCTGGCAGCAATCCACCCGATATTTGTTACATCGTCCAGAAACACTTTTAATTTTTCTGGCGTATTGATTTCGTCCAAGTACTTTAAAGGATATTTTAATCTCAATGGATGTCCTGTTTCTTTGGCAAGCGCGCAGATATGAGATAAAATGTTTTCCGTAGGCTCGTTATAAGTGCAATATGGATAAGAATCATCCATAAAGGCTCCGGTTTCAGGATTTTGAAGATTCAAGTAGAACTCCAATTCTTCCTCTTTGTTTGTAAAGTCCGGTATTTTGATTAGTCCTTCTCTTGTTTTTAGCTGTTTATGCAGTTTTCCCAGCCTGGACAGCGCTGTGTAGTATTGGCCGTGATCCAACCAGTACGCCATTGCCAGCATTTTAAACTCAAAATCGGCCATATAATAGCCTTCTTCCTGAAGTTCTTTGTTCATTCGAAACAAATCTGTTATTTGGGTTTTAACATGCACTGCAGCAAAGAAAACACCGACTGCCAAAACCAATATAAACCCTATGATGGCAAGAATCGTTTTCTTATGCTTCATATGCTTCATTTCAATCTCCCCGCATACAATTAAATTCATAGCTTTTTAATAAATCAACGGCAAAAAGAATCATCCGCCTGCAAGACGATTGGCTTGCTTCACCTCTTTAACAGCCCTGAAGCTTAAGGAGCTGTAATGGTCGGCCTTTCTTCGGGTATATACGCCGCCATTATATACCACAATATAAGCCTGTTGTATGTCGCGTCTTGATGTGTCGGCCGTCCAATAATAAATTACTTTGGAATGCACGTCCCATAAAGGAGACTCTTTATCCGGAGTCCTTTTGTATTTCGCTCTTTCTTCTTCCGCGCACCACACCCCGCCGGCATTCTCGCCGTGAAGCATCATCGACCGCACCGCTTCGTCGACGGTAGGCAGCCGCCAAATATCCTGCTCCGTTTCCATGATTCTCAAACCGTCTTCAGACAAATGCCTGCAGATATCCTGCGCCTCTTCCCAGGAGACGCCCCTGTCAGGCCAGCCTGGGCCTCTCGGAGCCCAGGCAAGTGTAATCCCGTTTCCCTCAACTACTCTAATCCCGAAGTTGCCGTCATTTACTCTTTTTGACACCTTGGCTCCTTGGGGGATAGAAACCATCAGGAAAACGATCAACGGTACGGTTATTATTAACTTGTATGCCAATTTTAGAGGATACGGCTCGCCAAAATAATAAAGCAGCCCCAACACTGCAAAAGGTATAACAATCATTAATCCCAGCACACTAAAAGTGGCTCCCGAGAAAAAACCGATGCATAATATGCCTATAAGCAGATGCCCTATCAGCCCAATCTTCTTCCATTTCAAAATGATCAATGCCAAAACCACAAAAATAATAGCAATTAACATATATTGAAAAACAAGCATAAAGACGTTTTCCCAAAAAGAAACAGAATACCAGCCTTCATGGAAGTTTTCAACAGCACCCCAATAAGCCCAAATACTTGAAAATACTATTGTTATTGACACTCCAAGCCAGCCCAAAATCCTTTTTTGTAGCTCCATTTGCCCCCCCACAATTGACACCTTGTTTTACGCCAAATTAAGGACTCGGCGGTATATTGCCCCGGCCAGGCTCAGCGGTCCGTCACCATGGTGGCTTCGCCGTATTCCTGGAGCAACCTCCCCAGGACCTCGTAAGGCATCAGCACCAGGGGATACTCTTTGCCCCAGTTGTTAACAAGGCCCACAGCCTGCATTCTGTCGGAGGCCCGGTAGACGCACACGGCGTGCCCGCCCCTGATGTAACCCAGGTTGCCCAGCCCAATCCAGTAGGAACCGCCCACTTTCTGCGGAACGTCAAAATTGCTGTACCAGTTTACGCCCAGGGTCACCGGAACACCTGCCGCTATAACCGTGCGCACCTCGTCCACAGTACGCGCCCACCTGTTTTCTGCTATTCCTTCTTCCAACGACGGCGGTTTGCAGACGCTACGCAGGATGCGGACATGCCCGATGGCCCTCAGCACGTCCATCGCCGCCCTAACCGACGTCCCATTGTTGTCGCCGGGATTGGTCTCCGGCCACTCGTCCACCTCCTTGGCCCGCGACCACAGCCACCTGGCGTCGTAAAAACGGCGGTTCAGTATCGACATCATCCAGGAGGAGGCAAACCCCACGCAGGCTCCTTCGCTTTTCTGGTCGTACTTTTCGCGGTAGGCGGGAAGGTCCAGAGCACGCTCGACCGAAGCCACGGTTCCCGGCGAAATAGCCGCAAAAGGATATTTTTCCACGTGCTTCCAGTCGGACGGCACAATCCGGCCCAAACTGTACGGCATAATTGCTCATCTCCTCGTCCATCATGATATAGTAATTAATTTCCGCCAGTGCCCCGTTGCCCATTACGCCAACAGTTTAGCATATTATTCCGTATTTTGTCTATTTTTTCATATTTTACAGCAATGCCTTTCGCAGCTTACCGTCTCAGCCAGAAGTACAGCAGCAGCATAATCACCGGCTGGTGGGCCAGGTATATCATCAGGGTTTTCCTCCCCGCCCGGTTCAAAAGTGTTTCAGGCAGGGAAGCGCTGATTAAGCTTTTTCGGTCCGAATACAGCAGCTTGCCGGCCGCCAGCCCGCCCAGAAAAATCCCATACCAGGGAATAAGCGGGTAAAAATCAGCGGAACGAAAAGCCGGCGTTGTAAGGCCCAGAAAAAAGAAGCAATTGTGGCTGACAGTTACCACGCGCAACAGGGGGTATGCGGCCATCACCGCTACACCGGCGGCAAGCAGCAGGAAGGGGTTAGCCCTGCTGACCGGCGGCGCGGCCAGGATGCTGACCCCTAAAAAGTGGAGGATGCCGAATTTAATTCCATAGTCGGCATTGTATAAATGGGTAGCTGCCGTAATAGCCGCGGCGATGCCCAGCAGTCTAAAACCCCTGGCCAGGTTGTTCCCGGCCAGGTTCGCGCTTATGCCCGCGGCAAAAATGAACAGGGTTCCCGCGGCCTTGCCCGCAAAATAATTGAAACCGCTTTCGTAGGATACGGGATACCCAAAAAATTCGTTCAAATCATAAATTACATGAAAGTAAATCATGAACACCAGGGCTACGCCCCTCAGCATGTCCAACTCCCAAATCCGGCCGTTCCTCGCCATTGCCTCCACCCGCGTCCGTCTCGTTTTATGACTTACCATAACAATAATAACATAATTATTCACGAACCATAGATTCTGTATTGATCAAGCCTACTGGTCTCCTGGTTGTTTCTTTTTGTTCTTGTCGTAGATGATGTAGCGGAGCGGCGGGTAACTGCTCCCGTTAAACAAAATGAAGCGGCTGTCCGTTTCCGCCAGCCAAATGTCCTCTCCCGCCTCTTCCAGCCTCTTCACAAGCCTGTCGCCAAGGTTTATTGCCGGATCCCGGCCGTATACAAAAGCCGGGTCTTCCAGCCTATCGGCGAACCACCAGCCGTCAAAACCCAGGGCCAGCGCCAGCAAATATGAGCGGCGGATGTCGGAGGCCGCGTCGGCCCAGGAAACGGCCTGGCGCTTGTAAGTAAGGCATGCTATCTTGACCCCCAGGGTCTGTTTGTAGTACTGCCCTTGGCGGTATTTCCGCATCATCGCCGCGCAGTCGGCCAGGTACCCCCCGCTGTTCGTCATAAAACTTTCCATCAGGTACCAGTCGTCTCGGCCGAGGCTCGTCGGCCGGCCGTCAGGGTTGTGCACAGGGTCTGCCTCCCGGCCGAACGCGTCGTCAATAAACCAGGCGTTGACAAAACACTTCAATTGTTTGCCGTGGGCGTATTCGACCACCTTGTTCTGCGTCTCCCTGGTGGTTCCGAAATCGTAGCCGAACTGGTCGATGAATACGCCGTACCAGCCCTGCGCAGCAATGTTGTCGATTTGTCGCTCGACCCTGGACAGGCTGATAGAATGACTGCCGTCCAGGTGGACATACCCGAAGATCTTGACCTTTCCCTTCAGGGCAGCGGCCACCGTTTTTTCTTCCGGCGAAAGGCTATCGGGTTCGGCACACACCAGGTAAGGGAACTGCTCCAGCACGTTGACAGAATGACCGACATCGCGCTTGTTATTGATGTTATCCAGCCCGCCGTAGGCAAACGCCACCATGTCCAGCCTCAGTTTCCCCGGCGGTCCTGACATCCCAACCCGCTCGTATATCTGATCAAGGCTGGCCGGTTGGTCCTTCACTTGCGGCAGCGGCGGCTGCTCAGGAAGATTAACTGGATTTTCCGGCTGGTTCCTTCCGGCGATTGCCGGCGGATCAGCGGCAGGCTGCCCGGCAGGCGAGTGCCGCCCGGAGCATGATGACAAAACAGCGGACAGCGCTGCTGCAATTAATACAATTAATAAAAATAAAAATAATAACGACAAGGCCCCCGGCTTGAATGCAATTTTCCCCACCATTTTTACCTCATTGTTTTCTTAACACATGTATAATTCTTATTCGACAAATTCGACAAAAACAAACAAAGACCTCCCGCCAAGCCGCCTTTTCCCACCCCGCCATGAAACCGGAAACGGACTAAGCTGCACAAGCTGCGCACAACACAAAGAGGGACAAATCCGACCGGCGGCCGGAAACCGTCCCCCTTCGACCGTGGACATAATAACAGGCCAGGTCAGTTTCAGGTCATCATGGGCCTTTGAGCGGCGATCCCGGCCTGCTGGCCGATATTGACCGGACTTACACCTAGGCTGCCAAGCCTGGCAGTGGCGGCGCTGTAAGTCTCGGGGCTCATAGTGGCTACGCTCGCAAAGGGCGAACTGGTGGGCAGGCTGGGCGTGCTCAGGTTGATCCCCGTGGTGACGCCCGGCTGCTGGGCGGCATAACCCGTGAAGCCGGTTGCCGTCCGGTACCCAGGCTGGGTCTGGTACTGGGGCTGGAACCCCGCCTGGAACCCTGTCACACCCTGCAGCACCTGGCTGGCTTCGCGGCAAAGCTGCTGGATCTGGGCCAGTTTCTGTTCAGCCATGGTTTCCTTTTGTTCGAGTTGGCTTAACAGCTGCCTGTTGCTGCTCTCGGATTGCCTCATTTGAAAAGCAATCTGCTCGATGGAATTGAGCACCTGATGCGCTTGCTGGATCTGATTGTACACGCGTTAATTCCCCTTTCATTGGTTTTCAGGTTTATTATTCTCCGCAGTGTACAATTTATACATAACAGCCAGCCTGTTGTTACGAAACCGTTCCATCCAGGACGGCAAACTGGCTGTTGTACAGCTCGGCGTAGAAACCTCCTTGGGCCAGGAGTTCCCGGTGAGTTCCCTGTTCGATGACGCGGCCGCTGTTCATGACCAGGATAAGGTCAGCGTCCCGGATCGTGGACAGCCGGTGAGCTATGACGAAACTCGTCCGCCCTTTCATCAGCGAGGCCATCGCTTTTTGAATGAGGATTTCAGTCCTTGTGTCTACGCTGCTGGTAGCCTCGTCAAGGATCAGTACAGCCGGCTCGGCCAGGAAAGCACGGGCAATGGTCAACAGCTGCTTTTGGCCCTGCGAAATATTGGACGCCTCCTCATTGATAACGGTATTATACCCGTCTGGCAAGGTTCTGATGAAATGGTCGGCATGTGCCGCCCTGGCTGCCCGGACGATCTCATCGAAAGTGGCGCCTTCGCGCCCGTAGGCGATGTTTTCGCGGACCGTCCCGCTAAACAGCCAGGCATCCTGGAGAACCATCCCGAAGATGCCGCGCAGGTCTTCCCGCCTGATGTCCCTTATATCCACCCCGTCGATAAAAATACTGCCGCCGCTGATTTCATAGAACCGCATCAACAGGTTCACCAGCGTGGTTTTGCCCGCGCCGGTAGGGCCGACAATAGCTACTGTCTGCCCCTTCTTCACCTTAAAACTCATGTTTTCAATCAGGGGAACACCGGGCAGGTAACTGAACCTGACATTGCGGAATTCAATCTCGCCCTCCGGAGATTCTATCTTTTTAACCGTCCCCGCATCCGGCGTCTCTTCCTCCTCATCCAGGATTTCAAACACGCGTTCGGCGGAAGCAACCGTCGACTGGAGCACGTTGGCAATGTTGGCCGTTTGGATTACTGGCTGCGTGAACCTCCTGGAATACTGGATAAAGGCCTGCATATCGCCTATGGCCATCCTGCCGCCGGCTACTAATATGGCCCCGGCTACGCAGATGAACACGTAACCGGCATTGTTGATGAAATCCAATATCGGCATGATCAGCCCTGAAACGAACTGCGCCTTCCAGCCGGCGTCGTACAGCCGCCCATTTATGGCCTCAAATTTCTCCACAGCCCTTTTCTCTTGTCCGAAGGCCTTAACAACCATGTGGCCCCCGTACATTTCCTCCACGTGCCCGTTCAGCTCTCCCAGCGCCTTCTGCTGTGCCGCGAAGTACCGTTGGGAACGGCGGGCCACAACGGCTGTCGCCGTGAATGACAGCGGCAAAGTGACCGCCGCGATGATCGTCATCAGCGGGCTGATCACCAGCATCATGGTCACAATGCCGGCCAGCGTCACCACCGCCGTTATAAGCTGCATCATGCTCTGCTGCAAGGTGGTGCTGATATTGTCAATATCGTTGCTCACCCGGCTGAGTACTTCGCCGTGCGGCAGCGAATCAAAAAACCGCAAGGGCAAACGGGATAACTTGTCGTTTACGTGGCTGCGCATATCGTAGACTATCTTTTGAGCCACTCCCGCCATCAAATAATGCTGGACATAGTTTAACCCCGCGCTCAGCAGATACAGGATGGCCAGGTCCAGGAGAATCTTGTAAACGTAACCGAAATCGATCCCCGCTCCCGGTACTCCATGAAGTTTCATCATCAGGCCGTCAAACATCCTGGTGGTGGCCAGTCCCATGACCTTCGGCGTCAGAATGCTGAACAACGCGCCCAGCACTGCCGACAAAAAGACGGTGCCAAGCTGCAGCCGGTATGGTTTAAGATACATCAGCAGCCTTTGGGCCGTGCCTTTAAAATCTTTCGCTTTGGCCGTCGGCAGACCAGGAAAATGGCCTCTCACCGGCCCTCCGCCCCGCCCGGGAAATACCCAGAGCGCCTTGCGCCCTCCGTTCATGCCGTTTCCACCCCCGCCAGCTGCGTGGATGCGATGTCACGGTATATTTCACAGGTCTGCATGAGTTCCCGGTGCGTACCGGCGCCGACGATTTTCCCCCCGTCCAGTACGATGATCCGGTCGGCATTCATGACCGCACTTACACGCTGGGTAACGACAATCACGGTCGAACCGGCCGTTTCCTTAGCCAGAGCCGCCCGCAGCCTGGCCTCGGTCTTAAAGTCCAGCGCCGAAAAGCTGTCGTCGAAGATATAAATTTCCGGCTTCCTTACCAGCGCGCGGGCTATACACAACCTCTGCCGTTGTCCGCCGGATACGTTTGCTCCTCCCTGGGCCACGACGTGGTAAAACCCATCCTCCAGGGCATCGATGAACTCCGCGGCCTGGGCTGTTTCGGCCGCGCGCCTTATTTCTTCGTCGGAGGCATCTTCCTTGCCGTAACGGATGTTGTCGGCAATGGTGCCGTTGAAGAGTACGGCCTTCTGCGGAACATAGCCTATTTTCCGGCGGAGCACCTCCGCCGGCATTTTCCGGATGTCCACCCCATCGATCAGGATACTGCCGCGGTCCACGTCGTAAAATCGCAGGATCAGGTTTACCAGTGTTGATTTGCCGGAACCTGTCCCGCCGATAACGGCCGTCACCTCGCCTGGCCCGATCTTGAACGAAATGTCCTGCAGCGCCGGCCGTTCGGCGCCCGGGTAGCCGAAAGTGACATTCCTGAACTCGACGGTCCCTTTAATGGTGCCGCTTGGGCTGCCATGCGGCCCATTCCCGCGCATTTCAGGCATCATCTCCAGCACCTCGTTTATCCGGGTCGCAGAAACCGAAGCCCGCGGGATCATGATAAACATCATGGACACCATCAGCACCGAAAACATGATCTGTATGACATATTGGACTAAAGCCATCAGGGTGCCAACCTGCAACTGTCCGTTCTCAATCCGGATTGCGCCGAACCAGATTATGGCAATGGTCGTACAGTTCATCACCAGCATCATCGAAGGCATCAGGGCTGCCATCATCCGGTTGGCCCGCGTTGCAGTACGTACAAGGTCAAGGTTGACATCGTCGAAACGGCCTTGTTCATAACCGGCACGGTTGAAAGCCCGGATGACCCTGACGCCGGCCAGCCCTTCGCGCAAAACCTGGTTTAGCTTGTCGAGCTTCATCTGCATCGCTTTGAATAGCGGCATGCTGTTCCTGGCGATGAGGATGCTGGCAGCAAACAGGACCGGCATTGCGGCCGCAATTATCAGCGAAAGAGCGGCATCTTTCGACGCCGCCATGATCAGGCCGCCGGCGCACATGAGCGGCGCGCTGGCCATCACCCGCAGGGCCATCACCAGGAGGTGCTGGATCTGGGTTATGTCGTTCGTCGTCCTCGTAATCAGAGATGCCGTGCCGATCTTATCGAATTCGGGCAGCGAATAGCTCTCCACCCGCGAAAAAACCTGGCTGCGCAAGTCCCGGCCAAAACCCGCCGCAATTTTCGACGACAGGAAGCTTGCCGCTATCGTGCAAATTCCCCCTGCTGCGGCCACGGCCATCATGAGTGCGCCTACCCTGGCGATATATCCTGTATCCCCATTCACGATACCTAAATTGACGATGTCCGCCATCAGGGTAGGCAGGTACAACTGGGAGATCGACTGGAAAAAGACAAGCCCCAGGACAGCAAGGACTTGATATTTATATGGTTTTATATGCCTGAGAAGACCAAACACCTGCTTTCATCTCCATAAGCCCCTTGACATGCCAGCCGGACGCACCGCAAAAATCGGGTGCCGCTTTCCCTCGCGGCACCCACTGGCCGGCCACCAGCCGCTAAGCGCCTGCCTTGCCCAGCAGATTCTCAATTTTATACTCGCTGCGCCGTTCCTGCATCCAGGCGCCATATTCATCCTGCATTTTCTGTTCAAGCAGGATGCCCCTTATTTCGTCGCTGCTCTTTTCCAGGCTGGCCTCCCGGGCCTCTTTCCTGTCTTCCACTTCAATGATGTGATAACCGTACTGGGATTTGACGGGACCGCTTATCTGGCCGATTTTCATGGAGAAAGCCGCATCTTCAAATTCTTTGACCATGGACCCTCGCCCGAAATACCCCAGTTCTCCTCCCAGGTCCTTTGTAGCGATGTCCGTTGAATACTGTTTGGCCAGCGTGGCGAAATCCGCACCCGCCGCCAGCTTTTGTTGCACTTCCCTGGCCGTTTCTTCATTTTTAACCAGGATATGGCGGGCCTTGACCTGTTCTTTTTCGGCAAACATGTCCTTGTTTTGCTCAAAATAATTCTTGATATCCTCATCAGTTATGGAAATGCGCGGCTCCAGCAGTTTCCTGACCTTGACGTTCACCGCCAGCTCGGCCTTCACCGCCTCCAGGGTATACCCGTTCATTTCCATCACCCGGGTAAAGGACTCCTGCCCTCCGTAATACTCGTACATCTTCTCCAGCTCTTTGGCTATTTCCTCTTCGGCGACCTGGATGTTCTGCTTCTTGGCCTCCAGGTCGATGATCCGCTGCGAAATCAGCGCATCCAGGGCCTGCTGCCCGTTTTGCCTGACCATAAACTCGTACAGCTCGTCCCTGGTGATGCTCTCCCCGTTGATTCTGGCCACCACATCTTTTCTGGCATAGGCCTTCGCGCCGACAACGGCCGCAATGGCCAGCACCGCCAGCAGCATCGCCACCAACAACCTCAGGTGCTTCTTGTTGAACATCATCCTCTTCTTAATCCCCCATCTCCAATAAAATTCGGGCTGCCCGAAACCAATCTGAAGCTTGAACCACCGGCCCGGTATAACTCCGGTACTTTTATTTATCTTAGATCACCAGCAGGGGTTTGGCAATCTTTTTTCCGGCTGCTTTTTTCAGCCCGTTGCGGGCAATTATATCCCGGAATGCTTAAATTAACCTTAAATATCTAAAATATCTAACCTGACAGGATCAGTAACAGTAGAGCGGCGTTTAAGGCGATGATGGCGGCGGCGATCAGCCAGCCGGCGGCAGTGGCTGCCCTCGTGTTTTTGAACGCGCCCATAACCTCGCCGCGCCCTGTTATCAACAGCAGCGGGATGATTGCGGCCGGCAGGGCAAAACTCAGGACAACCTGACTGGCCACCAGCGCAGTCAGGGGATTTGCGCCTGCCAATAGGAACAACAGGCCCGGCAGCATCACGATCAGACGCCGGAGGCCGGCCGGCAGATCAAAACCCACGAACCCGTTCAAAATGACTTCCCCCGCCATGGTCCCCACCGCCGACGACGACAGGCCGGAAACAAGAAGCGCCAAACCGAACGCTCCGGCTGCCATTTCGCCGAGCAGCGGTTTTAAGGTCAGGTATGCGGATTCGACGCTGTCAACTTCCAGGCCATTCCCGTTGAACACCGCCGCAGAAACAATCACCATGGCCGCGTTGACGACGAAGGCCATGTTCATAGCCAGAAAAACCTCAATCCTTACCATTTTATAATGGTGCATGCGCTGTCCAACGTCCGCCCCTCTTCGCGACTGGACAAGGTGCGAGTGGAGATAAATTACGTGCGGCATCACGGTAGCTCCGAGCATGCCGGCGGCCACCAGCGCGCTGTCGGCATCAAGGTGCGGGACGGCAAGGTGATAGACCACCTGGTCCCAGGCAGGCCTGGCGATGAATAACTCCCAGGTGTAAGCAAGGCCGATGACCGCCACCATAGCCGTAATGACCCGTTCAACAATCAGCTGCCCGTACTTTTGGATATGGCAAAGGCCGAAGGTGATTATGCCGGTCAGCAGGGCCGAGCAGACCGTTGGAAGGCCGAACAGCAGCCCGAAGCCCAGAACGCCGCCCAAAAACTCAGCCAGGTCCGTGGCCATGGCCGCGACCACCGCGGCGAACCAAAGACCCCAGTTGACCGGGCGGGAAAAAATTTTGCCGCAGTGTTCAGGCAGGCTATTGCCCGTGGCGATGCCCAGTTTGGCCGACAGCGTCTGGATAAAGATGGCTGCAAAGTTGCTCCACAGGATGACCCACAACAAATTGTAGGCGAACCTGGACCCGCCGCTTATGTTTGTACCGATGTTGCCGGGGTCCATATAGGCCACGCTGACAACAAACGCCGGCCCCAGGTAACTCCAGAGCCCCCGGGAGCCGGCTTTCTTTTCGCGGCTGGTTTGTTTTACCGACAACCCTGTCTTGACGGTAGCATCAAGATCATTCACCGTGTTCCCTCCTCCAGCGTTTGTTCCGGTTTTTGCCGATTGCCCTGCGCTCATGCCATGCCGTTTGGCCGCGGTAAAAATTGTTATCTACCTGCAATATATGATTATTCTCATCCGGTGTGACGCATATGATGTAATAAAACCAAGCGCTCAAACGCGGAAACGGTGTGATCGAATTGACATTTACAGGCAAACGGGGTTTTCATACCTTCCGCGGTTATGAGATTATCGACAAGCAGCAAAAAAACCTCACCCGCAGCATGGAAGACTATCTGGAAATGATTTACCGCCAAAGCGTTGCAGAAGGATACACGCGGATTAATGCCCTCTCGGAAGCGCTGAACGTCCACGCCTCCTCCGCCACAAAAATGGCACAGAAATTGCGCCTGCTCGGTTTCATCCGCTACCGGAAATACGGGATCATCCAGTTGACCGAAGAAGGCGAACTACTAGGCAAATTTCTCTACGAACGCCACCTGACGGTGGAAAAATTTTTGGGCCTGATCGGCGTAAAGGAGGAATTGCTGATGAACGCCGAGTTGATTGAGCACAGCATCTCTCCGGAAGCCCTGGAAAAACTCGAAACCCTCGTCTCGTTCCTGGAGAACAATCCGGATCTGCTGGCCAGGCTCAACGAGTTTGCGGCCAGGCGATAACAGGCCGGCGGGAACTTGCCGCGGACAGGCTTTATCCAGTAAGTCAATTATTATATAATGGATGAGAACATAATCGGTAAAAAACGAGGTGCAACAAAAATGCCCAAACGCGACGACATCAGCAAGATTTTGATAATCGGCTCCGGCCCCATCATCATCGGACAAGCCTGCGAGTTCGATTATTCAGGGACCCAGGCCTGCAAAGCCCTCCGCAAGCTGGGTTATAAAATTGTGCTGGTGAATTCCAACCCCGCCACCATCATGACTGATCCCGGCATGGCGGATGTGACGTATATCGAGCCTCTCAACGCCAAAAGGCTGGCGGCGATCATCGCCAAGGAACGGCCCGACGCCCTGCTGCCCAACCTCGGCGGCCAGTCCGGCCTGAACCTCTGCGCGGAGCTGGCCAGGCAGGGGGTGCTGGAAAAATACGGGGTCAAGGTGATCGGGGTGCAGGTTGAGGCCATAGAACGTGGCGAAGACCGGATCGCCTTCAAGGAAACGATGGCCCGGCTTGGTATTGAGATGCCGCGCAGCAAACCGGCGTTCAGCGTGGAAGAGGCGGAAAAAATAGCCATGGAACTCGGTTTCCCCGTGGTAATCCGGCCTGCATACACCCTGGGAGGAACCGGCGGAGGCCTGGTCTACAACCTGGAAGAGCTGCGGGCCGTAGCCAGCCGCGGCATCATGGCCAGCATGGTCGGGCAGATCCTGGTGGAGGAATCGGTGCTGGGTTGGGAGGAGCTGGAACTGGAAGTAGTCCGTGATTCTAAAAACCGGATGATCACGGTCTGTTTTATCGAGAACATAGATGCCATGGGGGTTCACACCGGGGATTCCTTTTGCGCGGCGCCCATGCTGACCATCAGCCCTGAACTGCAGAAGCGGCTGCAGGAATACTCGTACAGGATCGTCGAGGCCATCCAGGTAATCGGCGGCACAAACATCCAGTTCGCCCACGACCCCAAGACCGGCCGCGTTGTCGTCATCGAGATCAACCCCCGGACTTCACGTTCTTCCGCCCTGGCTTCCAAAGCAACGGGGTTCCCGATCGCTATGGTTTCGACCATGTTGGCTGCCGGCCTCACCCTGGACGAGATCCCTTATTGGAGAGACGGGACCCTGGATAAGTACACGCCTTCCGGCGACTACGTGGTCATCAAGTTTGCCCGCTGGGCCTTTGAGAAGTTCAAGGGAGCCCAGGACAAGCTGGGAACGCAGATGAAGGCCGTGGGAGAAGTGATGAGCATTGGCAAAACATATAAAGAGGCCTTTCAAAAGGCTATCCGCTCCCTGGAAAATGGCCGCTACGGCCTGGGGTTCGCCAGGGACTTCCACCAGCGTTCGCTGCCCGAACTGATGTCCTTGCTGGCAGAGCCTTCCAGCGAGCGCCAGTTCATTATGTACGAGGCCCTGCGCAAGGGAGCCGGCATAGAAGACCTCTACCGCCTTACCCACATTAAGCCCTGGTTCATCCAGCAAATGAAGGAGCTGGTCCTGCTGGAGGAGGAAATTCTTAAACACAAGGGAGGCCGGCTGCCAGACGATCTGCTTGTTCGCGCCAAGAAAGACGGCTTTGCCGACCGCTACCTGGCCATGCTGCTGGATGTGCCGGAAGAAGAGATCAGGAGCCGGCGGACCGCCCTGGGAGTGGTCGAAGGCTGGGAAGCAGTACCGGTGAGCGGCGTGGAAAACGCGGCCTATTACTATTCAACCTACAATGCCCCGGATTCGACTGCAACAGGCCACAGGCAAAAGGTGATGGTCCTGGGCGGCGGCCCCAACCGCATCGGCCAGGGCATCGAGTTCGATTACTGCTGCGTGCATGCGGCCTTTGCCCTGCGCGACCTGGGGTTTGAAACAATCATGGTCAACTGCAACCCCGAAACGGTATCCACCGACTACGATACGTCCGACAAACTGTATTTCGAGCCTCTTACCGTGGAAGACGTGCTGAGCATTTACGAAAAAGAGAAACCCTGCGGCGTAATCGTCCAGTTCGGCGGCCAGACCCCGCTCAACATTGCAGCGGAGCTCGAAAAAGCGGGCGTAAAAATCCTAGGCACCTCCACGGACGCTATCGACTTGGCCGAAGACAGAGGCCGGTTTCGCCAGGTTATGGAAAAAATGGGTATCCCCATGCCGGAATCCGGTATGGCCAGTACTATCGATGAGGCCAGGCGGATCGCCGACAGGATCGGTTACCCGCTGATGGTCCGGCCCTCCTATGTCCTCGGAGGCCGGGGAATGGAGATCGTTTACGACGAAGAAATGTTAAGGGAGTACATCGAGGCCGCCGCCGGCGTTACTCCCGAACGGCCGATCCTGATTGACAAGTTCCTGGAAAACGCCATCGAGGTGGAGGCGGACGCTATCGCCGACGGCATCGAGGCTTTCGTGCCGGCCGTTATGGAACACATCGAACTGGCGGGCATCCATTCCGGCGACTCAGCCTGCGTGATCCCGCCGATCAGCATCCCCGACCGGCACCTGGAAACGATCAGCGAATACACCAAAAAGATCGCCCGGGAACTGAAAGTGCGCGGGCTGATGAACATCCAGTATGCCATAGCCGACGACCGTGTCTATGTCCTGGAAGCGAACCCGCGAGCCTCCAGGACCGTCCCGCTGGTGTCGAAGGTCTGCAATATACCCATGGTCCGCATCGCTACCGAAATAATGGTGTCGGACCTCACGGGCCGGAAGCCCCGCCTCGCCGACTATGCCTCGCAAAAAATACCGCATTTTGGCGTCAAGGAAGCCGTATTCCCGTTCAACATGTTCCCGGAGGTCGACCCTGTTCTGGGGCCGGAAATGCGTTCCACCGGCGAGGTCCTTGGTATAGCGGATACATTCGGGCTGGCCTTTTTCAAGGCGCAGGAAGCCACCCAGGTGCCGCTGCCGACTTCGGGCACTGTGCTGCTGAGCGTGGCGGATCGGGACAAGCCAGCGGTCCTGGAGGTGGCTAAAGAATTCGCCCGGCTCGGCTTCCGGCTGAAAGCGACAGCCGGGACCCACCGCTACCTGAAGGACAACGGGATTGATTCGGAAGAGGTCAAAAAGCTGTACGAAGGGCGTCCCAACATCGCCGATGGCATAATGAACAAGGAAATCCAGCTGGTGATCAATACGCCGGCGGGTAAACACAGCCAATACGACGATTCTTACATCCGCAAGGCCGCCATCAAATACAAAATTCCTTATATAACCACCATCGCCGCGGCCAGGGCCAGCGTAAAAGGCATTGCAGCCTTTAACGGCGCACGCGGTGAACAAAACGAAGTGAAATCGCTGCAGCGCTACCACCAAAACATCTCCTGGCAGCCGGCCCATGATTGCTAAGGATTAAGGATGTGAGGCCATGATTAAAGACGAAGGGTTTGACGCCGCCTCCGTTTTGGAAGGCCTGATCGCCAGGCTGAAAAGCGGAGATTATCAAGCCCTGGCGACGGAAGGAACCGTGGAGAAACTCGCCAGGGTCCTGGCAGAGCTCAGACGGTATCAGGAAAACGACTTCGACTTCAGGGAAATAGGCAACCACCTTTATGACGGCCTGTACATCTCCGACGGGACGGGGAAAACGCTATACATCAACAAGGCCTACACCAGGATCACCGGGATCCTGCCCGAGCAAGTGGTAGGCCGGAACGTCAGAGAAATCGAGGAAGAAGGCAAGCTTTACAAAAACGCGGTCACCATGGAAGTGATCAAGCACAAAAAACGGGTCAATTCCGTCGGGATAAGCCTGGTCAACGGAAAAAAGATGCTGATCACCGGCAGCCCCATTTTCGACGAAAATGGGAACGTGAAAAAGGTGGTGATCAGCAACCGGGAAATGACCGACCTGCTGGAAATGAGAGCCGAGCTGGAAGCCTCGCAGGAAAAGCTGAAAGCGGTGGAAGAGGATGAAAGAAAGAACAGGCAAGAGATCGAACACTTGAGAAGGCAGCAGCTGGGAAAGGGAAGCTTGATTGGCAGGAGCCAGGAAATCGAGAATTTGTCCAGGCTCATCAAACAGGTGGCAATGGTGGACGTAACGGTGTTAATCACCGGCGAAACAGGTGTGGGAAAAGAGGTTGTCGCCAACGAAATCTATGCCAGCAGCAGCAGGAAAAACGGTTCCTTCATCAAAGTGAACTGCGCCGCGATACCCGCCAATTTGCTTGAGGCGGAACTGTTCGGTTATGAGAAGGGCGCCTTTACCGGCGCCAGCGCGTCGGGCAAGGCCGGGCTGTTTGAACTGGCCCACAAGGGCACCATCCTGCTGGACGAGATTGGCGACCTGCCGCCGGACCTCCAGTCGAAGCTGCTGAGAATAATCCAGCACAAGGAGGTAACACGAATCGGCGGCACCAGGCCAATCGAGCTGGATGTCAGGATCATCTCCGCTACCAACCGCGATTTGCGAGAGCTTGTAAAGGCGGGAAAGTTCAGGGAAGACCTCTATTACAGGTTGAACGTCTTCCCCATCCATATTTCTCCTCTCCGTTCCAGACCTGAGGATATTGAGCCTCTGGCCATCCACTTCATCAACCTGTTCAACAGAAAGCACGGCAAGGCCCTGTATATCAGCAGGGCGGGGATAGAAATCCTGAAAGGCTACCACTGGCCGGGCAACGTCAGGGAACTGCAGAACGTCATCGAAAGGATGGTCGTTATTTCGGAGGCCGAAGGACCGATCGACGAAGAAAAGCTCGCCAACATCCTTGATTCCGACGGGCATGGCCTGTCCGATTACCTGCTCAAGGAGGCCGGGCTGAAGGGTCTGATTGAAAACATGGAACGGAAAATAATAGAAAAGGTCCTCTCACAATCCGGGAGCACCAGGGAAGCGGCCAAAGTGTTAAAGATCGACCAGTCGACCATCGTGAAGAAAGCCAAAAAATTGGGAATAAACACCAGGCGATGAATATCTTCATCTTTATGATGATTTATTTCATCGGATCATCCCGCGGGACTACACAAGTTCCCGCGGATTCTTTTATTTGCGGATCCTTTATTTCTTTGATGAATATTTTCATCGCCGCCATACGCCGGGGTTACAGCGACAGGGTGTGTGAAATGGCACAATAATTGCAATAACCACAAAATGAAACCAGACAGACGGAGGAGAATCATGAGCAAAACAATCATAACCGTGGCGCCCACCGGGGCATGGCCCAGCAAACAAGACAACCCGAACATTCCTCTGACGCCCCGCGAAATTGCGGAGGATGTATACGAGTGCTGGCAGGCTGGCGCCGCCATAGCCCACCTTCATATGAGGGACGACCATGGAAACGGCACGATGGACAAAAATAAATTCATCGAAACAGTGGGCCTGATCAGGGAAAAATGCGACATTGTCATCAATTTGACCACTTCGGGAGACCTTAACGCCACCGACGAGACCAGGATGGCCCATCTGATCTCTTTACAGCCGGAACTGGCGTCATACGACGCCGGTTCTATGAACTGGATGCACAACAGCCTGTTCATCAACCACCCCAGGTTCCTGGAGCGCCTGGGGCAAACGATGATCGACAACGGGATCAAGCCTGAAATCGAAATATTCGACGCCGGCATGATCTATAATTCTTTTTACTATATCCAAAAGGGCGTAATAAAACCCCCGCCCCACTACCAGTTTGTTCTCGGCGCCGCCGGGGGAATAGGCGCCACGGTTGAGAACCTGGTGTTCTTGAAAGGCCTGATACCTGCAGAGGCCACCTGGTCCGCCTTCGGGATCGGCAAAGGCCACCTGCCCATCCTGTACGCCACGATTGCCATGGACGGCCATGTCAGGGTGGGCATGGAGGACAACGTGTTTTATACCAAAGGCGTGCTGGCCAAATCCAACGCTCAACTGGTAGAAAGAGCGGCCCGGCTGGTCCGGGAGGCTGGCAAGGATGTGGCCACGCCGGATGAAGCCAGGGAAATTTTGAATCTCAGAAAGGTGGGCGGAAAATGATCAGGAAAATTGCCGTCATCGGAGCCGGAACCATGGGGCACAGCCTGGCCGGAGCATTCGCCAGGTATGGTTACGAGGTCAACGTGTATGAAGTCGATCCCGTCAGGCTCAGCACGGTCAAGGGAGAAATCGAAGAGGAACTGCGAACCTTAGCGGAAGAAGGCTTGATGGAGCCCGGGGAGATCGGGGAGGCGCTCGGCAGGATCAGCCTGTACACCGACCTCAAAGCGGCGGTCGAAGACCGCGATTATGTGCTTGAAGCGGTGTTTGAGGACCTGAAAATCAAGCAGGACTTATTCGCAGCCCTGGACGTATTTTGCCCCCCGCACGCCATCCTAGCCAGCAACACCTCAAGCCTGAGGCTGGACGAAATGATGTCCAGGGTATCGGAGGAACGAAAAAAACGAATGATCATCAACCATTTTTATAACCCCCCGCATATCATGCCGATAGTCGAGCTTTCATTTTTCGGCAACATGCCCGAAGAGATATACGCCGAAGTGGAAAGGCTGTACATCTCCATTGAAAAACAGGTGGTCAAGGTGTTGAAAGACATCCCCGGACTCATCGCCAACCGGATTCAACAGGGAGTGGCCCGGGAAGTCTTTTCGCTGATTCAAATGGGAGCAGCGTCGCCCGAAGACATCGACCGCGCCCTGAAATTTGGGCCGGCCTTCAGGTACGCGGTCATGGGCCAGCTGGAGATCGCTGACTACGGCGGTCTGGATATCTGGTGCGCCGTCGGGGACAACCTGTTGAGCGTGATGGACAATTCCCGATGCGCCAACCCGCTGCTGAGAAACAAGGTGGAAAGGGGGGAACTGGGGATCAAAACCGGGAAAGGCTTCTATGACTATACAAATGTAGATGTAAACGCCCTCAAAAAAGCCTATGTGAAAAAGCTCATCCATCAGTTGAAAGCTTCAAAGCACTATTGTTGACACTTTCATAATGCTTCCAATTGCTTGAATTTTTGAGAACGAGCTGTGTGTGAATAACGAGGAGGAGGTTTAAGAAATGCTGTGGAGGCTGTCTAAAAAGTTTAAATTCGCCGCCGACAGGATTATTCCGGATTCGTTCGTCTTTTGCGTCATCCTGACGCTGCTCGTGTTCGTGCTCGGCCTGATTTTCACTAACAGCGGCCCCCTGGATCTGGTATTGAACTGGTATAAGGGCCTGTGGGACATGATTTCCTTCGCTTTCCAGATGTCCTTCATGGTCATCTGCTGCGGCGCCGCTGCCAAATCGCCGTTTGTCAAACGTCAGCTCATCAAAATAGCCCAACTACCCAGGTCCTCGGCAGTGGCCATGGTCTGCCTGCTGGTGTTCGGTTTCCTGTCAAGTTTTGTTAACTGGGCGTTTTCCGCCATCTTAACCCCGATTTTTGCCATGCAGTTGTCGCGTTATGTCAAAGGGCTCCACTTCCCGCTCATGATCGCCGCCGGCTACTCGACCATGATCCTTGGACAGTGCTGGTGCCCCAGCGCGTCGGTGTATGCCCTGATCGCCACCAAAGGCCATTTCCTGGAAAAAACCATTGGCGTCATCACCCAGGACGTTTCCGTGTACAACCCGGTAAATACGGTACTGTTTTTCATCCTGGCTGTTGTAACCATTTTAATCGGCGTGTTCACCAGACCGCCTGAAAACGAAATAGTCATGTACGAGGGCGACGGCGGGGAACAGGCTGCCGCGGCCAACCTCTCCGCGGAAACTGCCAGGACGCCGGCCGACCGGATGAACGAGAGCAGCGTCCTGATGTACCTGATCGGTATCGCCGGTCTGGTCACCATTGTTCACTCCTTCATCACCAAAGGGTTTATACCGTCCCTCAACTTCAACTTCGTGATTTTCATTTTCCTTACGCTCAACACTTTCCTGTACAACACTCCCCGGAAATTCGTGGACGCTTTCAAGGACATGATGAGAGCGGCCACTGAGGTCATGATGCAGTTCCCGTTCTACGGCGGGATCATGGGTATCATGTCCGGCTCCGGGCTGGGGAAGGTTATGGCCGACGCCCTGGTCAACATTGCCACGGTGGAAACCCTGCCCTTCTGGTCATATTTCTCCGCGTCGATTGTCAACCTGTTCATCCCCTCCCAGGGCGGGCAGTGGATCGTCCAGGGCCCGGTGCTGATGGAGGCGGCCAAAACCCTTGGCGCCGACCTGGCCCCGGTGATTAACGCTTTCGTCTATGGGGACGAGGCCACCAACCTGATCCAGCCGTTATACGTCATACCTGCCCTGTCGCTGGTAGGCATGAAACTGAAGGAAGTGTGGGGATTCATGGCGTTCATCTGGCTGTTCTGGTTCATCATCACTTCCATAGGCTTGCTGGTCCTGCCGGGCCTGCTGTGATCGCGGTTTATTTGTGACTTCAGCTAATGCGGTTTGAAGCCCGGGAAAACCTCCCGGGCTCAAATATTTTCCCTGGTGGGCAGTATATTGATTTTTTTGATTAATGTATTGTTTGTTAAATACTTCAGTAATCGTTGATCTTATTCGCCGTCTGGTATAACATAACATTACAACTCCGGAATGTCCGATTAAACGGGAAAAGGTCACTATGAAACAGCGAAAGCGCAGCACAACCGAGGTGCACTATTTTTCTGACCGGCTGAAGCGCAAATTGAGCCGGCTTCGTTTCACGCCCGCCGCCGTGGTGGAAGCGCCGTCCGGCTATGGCAAAACCACAGCCGCCCGTTACTTTTTGCAGAACTGCATTCCGAAGGGCACGCCCGTCCACTGGTTCACCGCGGTCGATGAATCTCCCCTGGCAGGCTTTCGGCGCCTCTCTTGCGTGATTAACAACATCGACCGCCGGGCGGGAGAACGGCTCCTCAGAATTGGGCTGCCCAACTCCGCCAATACCGGCGAAGCCTGCGATGCCTTGCGGCAACTGGAGTGCAGCCAGGAGACCTACCTGGTGATCGATAACTTCCAATTCCTACAAGACTCCTTGCCCGGCCCCTTTTTTGCCGCGCTTGCCGAACATGGCGGCAGGGGCTTGCATGTCATCATCATGACCCAGGTTCTTAAGCGCGACAATATCGCCGCAATAGCCGGCCATGGCGTGTTGCACATTACCGCCGCCGACCTGCGGCTGAATGCCGAAGATATCCAGCGTTATTATGCCCTGGCCGGAGTAGACATCGGCCCGGAAGATGCCAGGGAAGTGGCCCACTGTACCGAAGGCTGGATTATAGCGGTATATTTGCAGCTCTGCGCCTTCCGGGAAACCAAATCCTTTTCAGACAAGACCGGGATCCAGTCCCTGATGGAACGGATCGTGTGGGACACCCTGACCACGGAGCAACAGGTTTTTCTGCTGCGCCTGTCCCCGTTTGAAATTGTGACCGCGCAGCAAGCCTGCGCCCTTGGCGGCTATCCAGCGCTGCCCGAATATGCTCAGGAAGCGCTTAAATCCCCGTTCATCAGCTATGATCCGGGCTCGCGGCAATATGAAGTGCACAACGCCCTGTCTAAGCTGTTGCAACTGAAAAGAAAAGAGCAGGGACCTGAATTTGAGCGCGGCTGCCTGCTCGCAGCCGGGGATTATTGCCGGGGCAACGGTAAAATCGATATGGCGCTCGGCTTCTACATGCAGGCCGGAGACTACGAGAAGATGCTCTCCCTTGACCTTGCCGGACAATTGACAGAGCACATCGGTGATACACCGTTTTATGAATTGGCTCTGGATATTGCCCGGAACTGCCCCGGTGAAACAAAACAAGCCCATGTGCTGTCGATGCTTCAAATCGCTTGGGCGCTGCTGGCAGCAGGAAAAACGCCGGAGTTCGATTGCCTGATGGCTGAGTTGGGCGGCATGCTGGAAAATAGCAACAATGAAGACCCTTCCCTGCTGCGGGGAGAATGGCTGCTGCTGTCCTCCTGGCGCCGCCTGCCCCGCCTGGACGAGATGAACGCCCTGTTGCGGCAGGCTGTCCCTCTGTTCCGGGGGACAGCTTCGCGGGTAATTCTGCCCACTGCGCCTTGGTGTTTCGGGGACTACTCCCAGCTCGCCGTCTTTCACAGCAGTCCGGGCGAAGCCGACCGGGAGGCTGAAGCGCTGGAAGAATTCATGGACCTGTATTCCCGTCTGACCGGGGGCCATGGCAGCGGTGCCGACGTGCTGTTCCGGGCAGAAATTGAACATTACCGGGGGAACCTGAACGAAGCGGAAATACTGGCCCACAAGGCAAGCTATCTCGCCCAGCGCGCTCAACAAAGCATCGTGCAACTGGGGGCCGCCCTGCACCTGGCCGAAATAGCGGTGGAAAAATGCGATGCAGTCGGATGGCAGCGGGCCATCAGTTCTATGGAGCAGGCCGCTTCCTATCCCGGGCAGAACAATTTCGTGATCCGTTCGGCGGTGGACACCCTGCGGGCTTTGCTGCTTAATGAATTGCAACACCAGGCGCTTATTGCCGTATGGCTGAAAAACGGCGATGTATCGGGGAAACTGCTCCCAGCCATGCAGGAAAACGCGCTGTTTGTGCGGCTTAGCTATTTGATGCACGAGGGTGAATTCACGCGGCTGGCAGGGATGGCGGAGGCTGGGCGGAAGATGATCCGTCCCGGTGCGGTTATGGCGGGTATCATGTTTTCTCTTCTGGCCGCTATCGGTTACCTGTCTCTGGGCAACATGGCCCGGGCGCGGGAATGTTTGGGCGAGGCCGCCCGACAAGCCGTGCCGGACGGATTTATCTATTTACTGGCCGTGTATAACTGGCTGCTGCATGGTTTGCCGGAGAAGCTGATCCAACAGCAATACCCGGAACATCTGGCTCGTTTTGTTGAAATCAAGGAGCGTTTCCTAGCCGGCTTTACAGTGCTTCACAACAGCATCGCCGCCGGCGACATGCCACTTACCCTTACTCCCCGCGAACGGGAAGTGGCCCTGTTAGCCGCCCAGGGCCTGCGCAACAGCGAAATTGCGGACAGGCTGATGGTGTCCGAAAACACGGTCCGTTTTCACCTGCGTTCCATATTCCAGAAGCTTGACATCGACCGCCGCGCCAAGCTGGCGGAAAAATTGAAATGAAATTTTAAAAACCGTCCATTTGAACGGGGAAAAAAAATAAAAACCATCTTATCATGAGCATGAGGTGGTTTTTATTTTTATTTTTATTGAGGAGATGCCGCGGGATGAATTACATCAAATCGGTTGTGCCCCTGAAAGGCTATCGGCTGTTTATGGAGATGACTAGCGGGAGCAGCGTTACGATCGATCTTTCCGTCAAGCTGGACACCATGAAGTATGCGGAGCTTGCCGATGAAGAACTGTTCAATACCGCCAGGACCGATGGAGATTATGTCGTCTGGGGCGGCGGCAGGCTGCGCCTGACCGTGAAAGAGCTGATGGAAGTCGTTTTAATGGGTTGACATTATGGCAAACCAGCTTATGGAGGAATGAGGCCATTATGTGGAATAAACGCCTGTCACGTGTTTTCTTCCTGGTATTCATCTTCATGTTCGTCTCCCTTGCGATTGGTCCCCTGGAGACGGCGCAGGCCAGCACAGCATGGGACAAATGGTTCAGCAAGGGCGCTGTCGAAACAAGGCCGGCCCGGTATATTTCCCAGTACAGCGCGGAACTGGTGGGCTATGTGGATTGGGACAACCGCCACGGGGGAGCGGACCTGGTGCTTAGCGCCCATTTCAAGTATATCGACGTCACCGATCCCAGCCGGGGATGGCAATCGGTGACGGTAACGCCGGTGCCTTCCCGCGGCGGTGAATACTCCGCGAGCCTGCGGGGGCTGACCCCCGGCCATACCTACCAGTTTTATACCTATGTCAAAATGACTTCGTCCGGAACCCATGATGACAGCGCAAACAGAATGACGTTCACCATTCCGGGGATCCCGGGGGGGCAAGGCACATCCTGGTCGGCATACAGCAGCGACGGGATAGTGGTTACATCCCAAGCCAGCGGCATAGGCAAATATAAAGCCGTGCTGAGGGGCCACGTGGAATGGAAGAACAAAAACGGCATGATCGACCTGGTGCGGGACGCCCATTTCAAGTATATCGACCTCACCGACACCAGCAAGGGATGGCAGTCAGTGACGGTTACGCCGGTGCCCTCCGGCGGCGGCGATTATTCCGTTAACCTGCAGGGGCTGGCCCCCGGCCATAAGTACCAGTTCTACACTTATCTCAATATGACTATGTCCGGCGGCCACGACGACAGCGCCAATTCGCAGACATTCACCACGGAGCAGGGAACCGGCAGCACATGGTCGGCATACAGCAGCGACGGCGTGGTGGCCACATTGGAAGCCGTAAATGTCACCCAGTATGGCGCCGACCTGAGGGGCCACGTGGAATGGCAAAACAAAAACGGCATGATCGACCTGGTGCGGGACGCCCATTTCAAGTATATCGACCTCACCGACACCAGCAAGGGA
>Ga0067045_1003243_pt1 | contig 25305 bp, 18 predicted proteins | sample TerdegcTABiofilm_FD_59184 | JGI IMG/M metagenome (GOLD analysis project Ga0067045, IMG submission 59184) | Combined Assembly of (Gp0054472, Gp0054536) Wastewater bioreactor microbial communities from Singapore -Terephthalate degrading... | reverse complement strand
TGAAGGGGACAAGGAGCTTGTGTATGGGCCGCAGAGAGCCGGGGTAGCTGAGAACCGGCGCCTTGAATACGATGGCTTTACATCACCCTGGAGCTGTCGGCTGAAAGGTTGCCAGTAAGCCGGGCCGGGTCGGGCGCCCGTTACAACGCCGTGTCTTTAATCGGCACATTAAGAGGCTTCCGCTTTTGGCGGCGGCAAGCAGGGTGGTAACGCGCAAGGCTTTTAACCTCTCGTCCCTGGCATTTTATCCAAACGCCAGGTGAGGGGTTGTTTTATTTATTGGGGGTTGTTTTATTTATTAAATATATTTATATTATTTAAAGGGTAGTTTAACAACGTGGGGAATTAAAAGACCCTACGGATAGGTTCCGTTGCTGGAATTTTATCCAAAGGGCTTTTCTTTAATATTTTTCTTTAATATTCGTTGTGCTTAAATATTTTATGGAGGAGTTGCTGATGAGCCTGATTATTTATCTTGACGGGGAATACTTGCCTGAGGAACGGGCGGTGGTGTCTGTTTTTGACCACGGACTCCTGTATGGCGACGGGGTTTTCGAAGGCATCCGCGCTTACAGCGGCAGAGTATTCAAACTGCATGACCACCTGGTCCGTCTTTATGAATCGGCCAGGACAATCGGCCTGGAGATTCCCGAATCCTTGGAGAACATGCAGGAGATTGTTTTGGAAACCTTGCGCCGCAACAACCTGCGCAGCGGCTATATCCGCCTGGTGGTAACCCGCGGCAAGGGCGACCTGGGTCTTGATCCGCTTAAATGTCCCAGACCCACTGTATTTTGCATCACCGCCTCGATCCGGCTTTACCCGGAAGAGTTATATGAAAAGGGTTTGACTCTGATTACCGTTTCCACCCGCCGGAATATTCCTGTCGCCGTTACCCCGCGGGTTAAGTCGTTGAATTACCTGAACAATATTTACGCCAAGATGGAAGCCAATCTGGCCGGTGTGCCCGAGGCGATTATGCTGAACTCGGAAGGATATGTGGCTGAAGCCACGGGGGACAATATTTTTATCGTGAAAAACGGGGTCCTTGCCACTCCTCCGTCTCACATAGGTCTTTTGGAAGGGGTTACCCGCAACACGGTAATGGACCTGGCTCGCCAGGCTGGCATACAGGTCGAAGAAAAAATTTTTACTTTGCATGATCTATACAATGCGGACGAATGTTTCCTGACCGGCACTGCCGCCGAGGTTATTCCCACGGTAAAGGTAGACGGACGTACCATCGCCGACGGCAAGCCGGGCAAGATCACCCGGGAACTTATTGCCGCGTTTCGTGAACTGACTAAGGTTGACGGCCCGCTGATTTTTTCCGAAGACGCGTCCACCTGCGGTTGCGGCTGCTAAAAACAGACGTGTTAGCCGGCCGTAGACCGGCTATTTTTTTGCAATAAGGAGGAATTGAACTTGCGTAGCGACGTAATGAAGAAAGGTATTGAAAAAGCTCCCCACCGCTCGCTTTTCAAAGCGCTGGGTTATCTTGACCAGGAGTTGGAACTGCCCCTGATTGGCGTGGTAAACTCATACAATGAGATTGTGCCCGGACACATCCATCTGCGTGATCTCACGGAAGCGGTGAAAGCCGGCGTGCGCATGGCCGGGGGAACGCCCATTGAATTCCCGTCGATAGCCGTCTGTGACGGTATAGCCATGAATCATACCGGGATGAAATATTCGCTGGCCAGCAGGGAATTGATCGCGGACAGCATTGAAGTGATGGCTGAAGCCCATCCGTTTGACGGGCTGGTGCTGATCCCGAACTGCGATAAGATTATCCCGGGCATGCTGATGGCCGCGGCCAGGCTGGATATTCCGGCCATCGTGGTCAGCGGCGGCCCGATGCTGGCCGGCCTTCACCAGGGACAGAATATATCGCTGAGCAACCTTTTTGAAGCGGTGGGCAAGGTATACGCTGGCAGCATGACTGAGGACGAACTGCACGAACTGGAAGAGGCGGCCTGTCCCGGCTGCGGTTCCTGTTCCGGCATGTTCACGGCAAATTCGATGAACTGTTTGACTGAAGCCCTGGGCATGGCCCTGCCGGGCAACGGTACTGTGCTGGCCGTGTCTGCCGCCAGGCGCCGCCTGGCCAAGATGACCGGCAGGCAAATTGTGAAACTGGTCCAGGAAGGCATCCGCCCCTCCGACATTATGACCAAAGACGCTTTTAACAACGGCCTGGCGGTGGATATGGCCCTGGGCTGTTCCACCAACACGGTGCTGCATCTCCCGGCCATCGCGTCCGAGTTGGGTGTGGAAATGAATCTCGATTACGTCAACATGGTCAGTGAGCGGACGCCGAACTTATGCAAGCTGAGCCCGATGGGTCCATTCTTTATTCAGGATTTGGACGAAGCAGGGGGAATTCCGGCGGTAATGGCCGAACTGGCCAGGAAAGGGCTGATTAACCTGGAGGCCAGAACGGTCGACGGTACTGTGGGCGATAGAATCAGCGGCCGGGAGGTATCGCGCCGGGAGGTCATCCGCAGTGTGGATGACCCGCACAGCCCCAGCGGCGGTATCGCCATTCTGCGCGGCAACCTGGCTCCCGGCGGGGCGGTGGTGAAGAAGGCCGGAGTGGCGCCGGAAATGCTTAAACACAGCGGCCCGGCCCGCGTCTTTGATTCCGAGGACGAGGCCACCAAGGCCATCACAGCGCGAAAAATAAGCAAGGGCGATGTAATCGTGATCCGCTACGAAGGGCCCAGGGGCGGGCCGGGGATGCGGGAAATGCTTACTCCGACCGCTACTGTCGCCGGCCTGGGATTGGATAAAGATGTGGCTTTATTGACCGACGGCCGCTTTTCAGGAGCGACCCGGGGCGCCTCTATCGGCCATATCTCTCCGGAAGCGGCCGAGGGCGGCCCGGTGGCAATTCTCAAAGACGGTGATATAATTGAAATTGATATTCCGAACAACTCTCTGAACGTGGCGCTGAGCGCGGCGGAAATTTCCGCCCGCCTGAAAGACTGGCAGCCGCCGGAGCCAAGGGTGAAGAAGGGCTACCTGGCGCGTTACGCCCGCCATGTGACCTCGGCCAGCACAGGAGCGATCATCAGGGAAGATTAATGGAGGTGTGCGGTGTGAATTATTCCGGGGCGGAAATCTTGATCAAGAGTTTAGAGGCTGAAAATGTGGACACAATTTTCGGCTACCCCGGAGGCCAGGTTTTACCGATCTATGACGCCCTGTACGACGCTGACATCCGGCATATCCTGTGCAGACACGAACAGGGGGCGGCTCATGCCGCGGATGGCTATGCCCGCGCCACCGGCAGGCCGGGGGTTTGTCTGGCGACTTCGGGGCCCGGCGCGACCAATCTGGTAACGGGTATTGCCAACGCCCACATGGATTCAGTGCCTCTGGTGGCTATTACCGGCCAGGTTCCCTGGAGTCTGCTGGGAAGGGACTCCTTCCAGGAAGCGGACATAACCGGCATCACCTTGCCTATAACGAAGCACAGCTATCTGGTCAGGGACCCGTCCGAACTGGCGCGTATAGTCAAGGAAGCGTTTTATATAGCTACCACCGGCAGGCCTGGCCCGGTGCTGATCGATATTCCCAAGGACGTTTCCAGTACGGTGAACGAGTATATAGTGCCGGAAGAACTGCACCTGCCCGGCTACAAACCCGTGAGCGAAGCCGACTCATGGCAGGTGGTGGAAGCGGCCAAAGCAATCGCCGCATCCGAGCGGCCGGTGATCTATGCCGGCGGCGGTGTGATTATCTCTGGAGCGCATGAAGAACTGCTCCGTTTCGCGGAACTGCTGATGGCGCCGGTGGCCACCACCTTGATGGGGTTGGGGGGCTTTCCGGGAACCCATCCGTTATCTCTCGGCATGCTGGGCATGCACGGGACCAAATACGCCAACTTCGCGGTCTGTGAATGCGATCTCCTGATTGCCGTAGGGGCGCGCTTTGACGACCGGGTCACCGGTAAATTGGAGACCTTCGCACATGAGGCCAAAGTGATTCATATTGACATAGATCCAGCAGAAATTGGGAAAAATGTGAGAGTGGACATTCCTGTCAACGGAGACGTTAAAATAGTGCTGAAACAGCTGATGAATGTGCTTCAGCCAAGATTGGGAGAGGCCTGGCGGGAGAAAATCCAGATGTGGAAGAAAGAGTACCCGATTGATTTTTGTGATAACAGGGAACTGAAGCCCCAGGCTGTCATCCGGGAAATTTACCGCCAAACCGGTGGCAATGCCCGTATTACCACAGAGGTGGGTCAGCACCAGATGTGGACGGCCCAGTATTATACTTTTTCCAAACCGCGTTCTTTTATTTCTTCCGGCGGTTTGGGCACCATGGGCTATGGCATGCCCGCGGCTATCGGCGTCCAGGCCGGCTGCCCCGGCGACACGGTTTTTGATATTGCCGGAGACGGCAGTATTCAAATGAACATCCAGGAATTGTGCACGGCGGTGAATTATGAGCTGCCAATCAACGTGGCGGTGATGGATAACGGCTTTTTAGGCATGGTGAGACAATGGCAGGAGCTTTTTTACAACCGCCGGTATTCCCAGACGAAATTGTTTAACCCTGATTTCGTTAAACTGGCCGAGGCTTATGGTGCGGAAGGGTTCAGGGTGACCAAGCGGTCTGAGCTAGCGCCCGTTTTGGAGCAGGCGATCCGTTCCAGCAAGCCAGTAATGATTGATTTCATGGTGGAGAGTGAGGAAAACGTCATGCCCATGGTTCCACCGGGTGAATCATTAAGTAAAATGCTTGGTTAGAGGGGGGGCAAATGTGACACATACGCTTGCGGTGCTGGTGGAAAACACGCCGGGGATTCTGGCGCGGGTAGCCGGTCTCTTCAGCCGGCGTGGCTTCAACATCGACAGCCTGGCTGTCGGCAGATCCGAGGACCCCGGTATTTCCAGAATGACTATCGTGGTTGAAGGCGACGACAGTATTTTAGAGCAAGTCACCAAGCAGCTGCACAAACTTATTGATGTCATAAAGATAACCGACGTTACCAGGGACGATTTTGTCGACCGGGAGCTGGTGATGATCAAGGTCAATACCGAAACGTCCACAAGGGCTGAAATAATGCAGTTGGTGGATATTTTCCGCGCCAGGATCGTAGATGTGGGCCCCAAATCGCTAACCATCGAAGTAACGGGATACGAAAGCAAAATCAACGCTTTCGAAAACTCGTTGCGTCCTTTTGGGATCTTGGAAATGGTCCGCACGGGAAAAGTAGCCATGCTGCGGGGCTTTAAATCCATTACTATAAGTGATCACCAGAAAAGGGAGGAAACAAATTAAATGGTAAAAGTGTATTATGATCAAGATGCGGATCTGACTTTGTTGAAAGGTAAGAAGATTGCCATTCTCGGGTATGGCAGTCAAGGGCACGCGCAGGCGCAGAACCTGAGGGAGAGCGGGATGGACGTAGTAATCGGACTCCCAATGGAAGAAATACCCAGTCGCCAGCAGGCTGAAGCGGATGGTTTCACAATTTTGCTGCCGGGCGAGGCGGCCGCCCAGGCCGACTTTATCCAGGTGCTGGCGCCCGATGAAATTCAGGCCAGGCTTTACCGGGATGATATCGCTCCTAATCTGGCTGCCGGCAATATACTGATGTTTTCCCACGGATTCAATATCCATTACGGCCAGATTGTTCCCCCGGCCGAGATAGACGTCATTATGGTGGCCCCGAAAAGCCCGGGCCACATGGTGCGCCGCTTGTACCAGGACGGCAAAGGCGTGCCCGCGCTGGTAGCCGTTTTTCAGGACTACTCGGGCAAAGCGAAAGAAATAGGGCTGGCCTATGCCAAAGGGATTGGCTGCACCCGGGCGGGTGTTTTTGAAACCAGCTTTAAGGAAGAAACCGAAACAGACCTCTTCGGCGAGCAGGCTGTGCTGTGCGGCGGCGTTACCGAGCTGATCAAAGCCGGTTTCGACACCCTGGTTGAGGCGGGCTATGCGCCGGAAATGGCTTATTTTGAATGCTGTCATGAATTGAAATTAATCGTTGACCTGATTAACGAGGGCGGGCTCGGCTACATGCGCTATTCAATCAGCAACACTGCCGAATACGGCGACTATATGACCGGCCCACGCATTATTAATGAAGACACCCGCCAGGAAATGAAAAAAGTGCTGGAAGAGATCCAAAACGGCGAGTTCGCCAAACGGTGGATCTTGGAAAACCAGGCCAACCGCCCGGTATTCAACGCCATGGCGAAAAGAGAGAAAGAACTCCTGCTCGAAAAAGTAGGGGCCGAACTCCGCGCAATGATGCCCTGGCTTAAGAAGTAGGAACAATTTGTCAGTACTCAGGAGTCAGGAGTCAGAATAGAAGAACCAGCAAAAGACGCACTTATTCGTTGCTTATATAAGGAAAGGGGACACACCTCCCTAACGGGCCTATCTTTGGGGCCGGAGGAATGTCCCCGATTAGGTGGGCCGAACATGAGCCGTGTTGTATGTCCAAAGGTTACCAATGGAAAATTTGTTCTGCTTGTGTTTTATAGTCTTTATTCTTTATTCTGAATACTGACTTCTGACTTCTGACTTCTGATATGAGGGGGAATGTGCTTGGAGATTACTGTTGCAGAAGCCCTTGTCCGATGTTTGGAACAAGAAAACGTAAATTTGATTTTCGGATACCCGGGGGGCGCTATCATCCCCGTCTATGACGCCTTATATAATTCTAACATTAAGCATGTGCTGACCCGCCATGAACAGGGCGCGGTCCACGCGGCAGACGGTTATGCCCGGGTGACCGGAAAGGTCGGCGTGTGCCTGGCGACCTCGGGACCCGGCGCGACCAACCTGGTGACCGGCATTGCCAACGCCTACATGGATTCGGTGCCGATGGTCGTGATTACCGGCCAGGTGCCGGTCAGTCAAATTGGCACTGACGCCTTTCAGGAAGTTGATATCACCGGCATAACCATACCTGTTACCAAGCACAACTATTTAATCAAAGATCCGAAACAACTGCCTCAGATTGTCAGGAAGGCGTTTCATATCGCCGCGACAGGCCGGCCAGGTCCGGTGTTGATCGATTTGCCCAAGGATGTTGCTCAGGCTAAGATAAAGTTCACCACCTATCCCAGGAACATACACCTGCCTGGCTACAAGCCTACCTATAAAGGGCATCCGGCCATGATCAGCCAGGCCGGGAAAATTATTATGGAGTCCAAGCGCCCGGTAATCTATGCCGGCGGAGGGATTAGAATCTCCAATGCCGCGCCGGAATTGAAGGAATTGGCCGAAACCATCTCCGCGCCGGTGACGCACACGTTGATGGGATTGGGCTGTTTTCCCGGCGACCACCCTCTTTTCCTGGGGATGCTGGGCATGCACGGTACCCGGTACGCCAACCAGGCTGTTACTGAGTGCGATTGCCTGATTACCGTGGGCGCCCGGTTTGACGACCGCGTTGTCGCCAATATTGAAGGTTTTGCACCTAACGCCAAGATTATTCATATTGACATCGATCCGGCGGAAATTGGCAAAAACGTGCAGGCGGGTCTGCCTATTGTAGGAGACGTCAAGCAGGTCCTGGAAAAGCTCCTGCCGCTGTTGAAGAAAAGAAAAAACGCTGATTGGACGGCGCGGGTGCAGGCCTGGAAAAAGGAATACCCGCTTGATTACATTAAGGACGGCGCGCTAAAGCCGCAGTTCGTTATTGAAAAGCTGTATGAATCAACAGGCGGCGACGCAATCGTGGTTACCGATGTCGGGCAGCACCAGATGTGGACCGCCCAGTATTACAAGTTTAAAGAGCCGCGCAGTTTTATCTCTTCCGGCGGTTTGGGTACGATGGGGTTTGGCCTGCCGGCGGCAATCGGGGCGCAAATGGGCGCTTCCGGCCAAAGAGTTGTGCTGATCACCGGTGACGGCAGTATTCAAATGACGCTGCAAGAGCTTGCCACCGCGATGGAGCAGGGACTGCCCTTGAAGATTTTTGTCATGAACAACAGGCAGCTGGGTATGGTCCGCCAGCAGCAGGANTATTATTGCGATAAGCGTTATATGGCCGTAGACTTCCAGTTTGACTTGGACTTTGCGGCGCTTGCCGNNGTTTACGGCATGGCGGGGTATACTGTTAAAACACCGGAGCAGCTGGCTGACATGCTGCCGGCAGTGCTGGCTTCCCCCGGGCCGGTTATGGTAAATTGTCTGATTAGTGGTAAAGAAAACGTACTACCCATGGTATTGGCGGGATCAAATATTAATGAAGCGATAGATTAACAGGATAATATATTTGGAGGAAATCATGAGCCAGCGTGTTTATCTTTTTGACACCACTTTACGGGACGGCGAGCAGTCACCCGGCGCAAGCCTGAATGTGGATGAGAAAATGCAGATAGCCAGGCAACTGGCCAAGCTGGGAGTAGATATCATTGAAGCAGGTTTTCCAATATCTTCACCCGGCGACTTTGAGGCCGTCAGCGCCATTGCCCGTGAGGTCAAGGGTGTGACTGTGGCCGGGCTGGCCAGGACTCATTTTGAGGATATCGACCGGGCCTGGGAGGCGGTGCGTCATGCTGAGCAGGCGCGTATCCACACTTTTATTTCCACTTCGGACATTCATCTGGAGCACCAGCTGCGGATGACCAGGGAGCAGGTGCTGGAAGCGGCGGTTGCGGCGGTTAAACGTGCCAAGGCTTACACGTCCGACGTTGAATTTTCCACGATGGACGCTTCGCGCTCTGATTTGGACTATCTGTGCCAGGTTCTGGCGGCTGCCATCAAAGCGGGAGCCACAGTGGTGAACATACCGGATACAGTTGGTTACGCCGTCCCGGAGGAATGGGGAAAATTTATCGATACCATTTGCCATAAGGTTGAAGGTATTGAGAAAGTTATTGTCAGTGTGCACTGCCACAACGACCTNGGCCTCGCCGTGGCCAACTCGCTGGCNGCGGTGATAAACGGGGCCCGCCAGGTGGAGGGCACCATTAACGGGATCGGAGAACGGGCGGGCAATGCCGCCCTTGAAGAACTGGTGATGACCCTCCGTACCCGCAAGGACCTGTTCAGCCTTTACACCGGCGTCCACACCGAGGAAATTTACCGCACCAGCAGGCTGGTAAGCAATCTGACCGGGATGAAGGTCCAGGCCAATAAGGCGGTGGTGGGCAAAAACGCCTTCGCCCACGAGTCGGGTATTCACCAGGACGGAGTCATCAAAGAGCGTACCACCTATGAGATTATGAGCCCGGCGATGGTCGGAATCAGCAAGAGCAACCTGGTGCTGGGAAAGCTGTCCGGGCGCCACGCTTTCCGTCAGAGACTGGAAGAGCTGGGCTACAACCTTTCCGGTGAGGAATTGAAGAATGCCTTTGCCCGTTTTAAAAAACTGGCCGACAAGAAAAGGGATATTACCAATGATGACCTGGAAGCCATTATAGAGGAAGAAATACGTAAAGCGCCGCATACTTACACGCTTAATTACCTGCATATTTCCAGCGGCACTACGGTGGTGCCCACCGCCACGGTAGTGCTGCAGCGGGACGGCCGGCGGCTGGAAGAGGCCGCTTGCGGCAATGGCCCGGTTGACGCGATTTGTAAAGCAGTGGATAAAATCACCGGCATGAGCTGCACGATGGTCAACTGGGGGATTAACGCCATCACCGCCGGTAAAGACGCGTTGGGTGATGTTACCTTGAAAATCACCATGGACGGGCAAAAGGTTTACATCGGCCGGGGTATCAGCACCGATATCCTTGACGCCAGCGCCAAGGCCTATGTTAACGCTGTCAACAAACTGGTCTGGGACAGCAGGACGGTTGAAAATATAGCACAAAAATAGATTAGGAGTCAGAATTCAGGAGTCAGTAGTCAGAATAAAAGATTGGTTAATCGTTTAATAATATTCTGACTACTGACTCCTGACTACCGACTGCTGAATATTAAAGCAAGCGGGGTGAATCTATATGCCGATGACCATTACCGAAAAAATCCTGGCGGCGCACGCCGGCAAGGAGCAGGTAGTACCCGGGGAACTAATCAACGCCCGCGTGGATTTTGTGCTGGGCAACGATATTACGGCACCGGTGGCCATCAAAGAATTTGAAAAAATAGGTGTGAACGAGGTGTTTGACCGGGAGCGGATTACCTTGGTTCCCGACCACTTCACTCCGAACAAGGACATCAAGTCGGCGGAACAGGCCAAACTTCTCAAGGAATTCTCCCGGAAGCACGGCCTGGTTAATTATTTCGAAGTCGGGCGCATGGGCATCGAACACTGTCTCTTGCCCGAGCAAGGCCTGGTGGGGCCGGGCGATCTGATCATCGGGGCGGACTCGCATACCTGCACCTACGGAGCGCTGGGCGCTTTTTCCACCGGCGTGGGCAGCACCGACCTGGCCGCCGCCATGGCGCTCGGGGAAACCTGGCTGAAAGTGCCCGAGTCCATTAAGTTTGAATTTGCCGGCAAGCTCCAGCCCTGGGTCGGCGGCAAGGACCTGATCCTCCACACTATCGGCGATATCGGGGTTGACGGAGCGCTCTACCAGGCGATGGAATTCACCGGGCCGGCTATTGAAAGCCTGTCCATGGACGGGCGCCTCACCATGTGCAACATGGCTATTGAGGCCGGGGGCAAAAACGGCATCATCGTGCCTGATGAGATTACCCGGACTTACGTTGAAGGTCGCTGCAAGCGTCCGTACCAGTTTTACCAAAGCGATCCGGACGCCAAGTACGAGAAGATTTATCAGTATGACGCCTCCCTGATCGAACCCCAGGTGGCTTTCCCGCACCTGCCGGAGAACAGCCGGCCGGTGAGCGAAGCGGGCAGCGTGGAAATCGACCAGGTGGTCATCGGCTCCTGCACCAACGGGCGGATGGAAGACCTGAGGGAAGCGGCCAGATTGCTGAAGGGCAAGAAAGTCCATAAAAACGTGCGGCTGGTTGTCTTTCCCGGCACTCAGGAGATTTATCTGCAGGCTATGCGGGAAGGGCTGTTTGAGATATTCGTGGAGGCCGGCGGGGCGGTGAGCACGCCCACCTGCGGGCCCTGCCTGGGCGGCCATATGGGTATCCTGGCCAAAGGAGAGCGCGCTATCGCCACCACCAACCGGAATTTTGTCGGACGGATGGGCGACCCGGAAAGTGAAGTCTATCTCGCCAACCCGGCGGTGGCCGCCGCGTCGGCCATATTGGGCCGCATCGCCGGACCAGGGGAGGTGGAGTAAATGGAACTGCAAGGCAAAACCTGGAAGTTTGGTTCGGATGTGGACACTGATGCCATCATTCCGGCCAGGTATTTGAACACTTCGGACCCGGCTGAACTGGCCAGGCACTGTATGGAGGACGCCGATCCGGCTTTTCCCGATAAAGTAAAGCCGGGCGATATGATTATTGCGGGCAAGAATTTCGGCTGCGGGAGTTCGCGCGAGCATGCTCCCATTGCCATTAAAGCCGCCGGTGTGTCTTGTGTAATTGCGAAAACCTTCGCCCGAATTTTTTATCGCAACGCTTTTAATATCGGCCTGCCTATCTTCGAGGCGCCTGAAGCCGCCGAAGATATTAAAGAGGGCGATGAAGTGACGGTAGACGCCGGTTCCGGGGTTATTACCAACAAGACCACGGGCAAGACCTATCAGGCCACGCCGGTGCCGCCTTTTATGCAGCAGATCATCGCGGCGGGCGGGTTGATCAATTATGTGTCAGAAAGGATGAAATAACCTTGTACAAAATAGGCGTACTGCCCGGCGATGGCATCGGTCCCGAAATCACCGTCCAGGCTGTCAGGGTACTGGAAGCGGTGGGCCGCCGCTACGGGCACGATTTTAAGTTTACCGAAGGGTTGATCGGCGGGGCTGCTTATGACGCGGTGGGGCATCCGCTGCCGCCCGAAACCCTGGATTTGTGCCATAACAGCGACGCTGTTCTCCTGGGCGCCGTCGGCGGGTCCAAATGGGACGACTTGCCTGCGCACCTGCGCCCGGAAGTGGGGGCGCTGCTGCCTTTGCGCAAAGAGCTTGGTCTTTACGCCAACCTGCGCCCGACCAAAGTGTTCCCGGCCTTGATTAACGCTTCCACTTTAAAGCCCGAGGTTGTTTCCGGCCTGGATATCTTGGTGGTCAGGGAACTGACGGGCGGCCTGTATTTCGGCAAGAAATCGAAAGAGCCGATGGCAGGCGGCGGTTACCGGGTGATCGACACCCTGGAATACACCACCCCGGAAATAGAGCGGATTGCCCGCTTGGCTTTCCAGATGGCCAGAAAGCGGCGTAATAAAGTAACCTCCGTTGATAAAGCCAACGTGCTGGAAAGCTCCCGCTACTGGCGGGAAGTCGTGACAGCCATCGGTACGGAGTATCCCGATGTGGAGCTGGAGCATTACTACGTCGACAACTGCGCCATGCAGCTGGTGAAGAACCCCAGGCAGTTTGACGTCGTGGTTACTGAAAACATGTTTGGAGATATCCTGAGCGACCAGGCCTCGATGCTTTCCGGCTCATTGGGAATGCTGGCCTCGGCGAGCATCGGCGGTGAAATTGGCCTTTACGAGCCCAGCCACGGCTCCGCGCCGAAATATACCGGCATGCAGCGCGCCAACCCCATTGCCACCATTTTGTCCGGCGCCATGCTCCTGCGCTTTTCATTAAATCTGGCGGAAGAGGCCGATTGTATCGATCGCGCTGTCACAAAAGTGCTGGATCTGGGCTACCGGACGGCAGACTTGATGGAAGAAGGCAAAGAACTGGTGAATACCATCCAGATGGGGGACCGCATTATTGAGCAGATTGAGTCCGGAGTTTAAATGAGGTGACGTAATGCATCCCGTGCAAATTTACGATACCACGCTCCGTGATGGAGCCCAGTCGGAAGGAATTTCTTTTTCTTGTGAGGACAAAATTAAAATCGCCCAATACCTGGATGAAATGGGTTTTCACTATATAGAAGGGGGCTGGCCCGGCTCAAATCCCAAAGACCTTGATTTTTTTCACAGGATTCGCGGGTATACTATGAAACGAGCTAAAATAGCCGCCTTCGGCTCAACTCGCAGGCCGTCGATAGCGGTGGAGGACGACCCGAGTGTCAAGTCAATTCTCGACGCGCAAGTACCGGTAGCGACAATTGTCGGGAAGAGCTGGGACTTTCATGTGCGCCAGGCGCTGGGCACCACGCTTGAAGAGAACCTGGCGATGATCCGTGAAACCGTGGCCTACCTGAAAAGCTGCGGCATGGAAGTAGTCTATGACGCCGAGCATTTTTTTGACGGATATAAAGCCAACGCCGCTTACGCCCTGGAAACGGTCAAAGCCGCCGAAGAAGGCGGGGCTTCGACAGTGGTGTTGTGCGACACCAACGGGGGCAGCTTACCCATGGAGATTATGGAGTTGGTCCAGGTGGTCCGGAGCCGCTTGAGTGTTCCTCTCGGCATTCACGCGCATAATGACGGTGAAATGGCGGTGGCCAATTCGCTGATGGCGGTGCGGGCCGGGGCGGTACAGGTGCAGGGGACGGTCAACGGTTACGGTGAAAGGTGCGGCAACGCCAACCTGTGCTCGCTTATTCCCAACCTGACGCTAAAATGCGGCATTGAAACCATTTCCCGCAAGAGGCTGGCCCGCCTGACCGAGATGTCCCATTTCGTCAGTGAAGTGGCCAACGTCAGCCCTGATCCGCACAGGCCGTATGTCGGGGTAAGCGCTTTCGCCCACAAGGGCGGCGTACATGTCAGCGCGCTTCTGAAAGATTACAAAACGTATGAGCATATTGAGCCCGGGTTGGTGGGCAATCAGCGCCGGGTGCTGGTTTCCGAGCTTTCCGGCATGTCCAATTTGCTCTATAAATATAAAGAACTGAATCTCCAGGTGGATCGGCAAAGCCAGGAAGGAAGGCGTATTTTAGAGGAGATAAAACAAATGGAAAACCAGGGCTTTCAGTTCGAGGGAGCGGAAGGATCATTTGTCATCCTGCTGCGCAAAGCTTTCAACGGGTATCATGAGCCGTTTTCCCTGGAGGCCTTGCGCCTGATCACGGAAATAAGGGAAAACAACCCTGCTTACTCTGAAGCGATTATTAAAATGAAAATAGGCGACCGGGTGGTGCACACCGCCGCCGAAGGAAACGGTCCGGTGAATGCCCTCGACAATGCCCTGCGCAAGGCTCTCGAAGAGGTTTACCCGGAGATCAGGTCGATGCATCTTTCCGACTACAAGGTCCGTGTGCTTGATGAAAAGGACGGCACCGGGGCAACGGTGCGAGTCCATATTGAAACCAGCAACGGCAAGCGTTCCTGGGGTACGGTAGGTGTTTCCCAGAACATTATTGAAGCCAGCTGGCAGGCGCTGGTCGACAGTGTCGCTTACGGCCTGCTGGAAGACGATAACCATGACACTCCGGCTTAACAGGCCGGAGAAATGTTTTTTTACTGTTAGGAGTCAGAATTCAATTCTTCGGATAGACAAGAACGGACAAAAGAATTGTTCCCTTATCTGTTTTAATATCTAGGGGGACGGAAGGCGGTAATACTGGTGGAGCAGTATTGGCTTCCTAGCCTTGATTATCTCAAGACAATACTCAAATTCAACTTGAGCAGTATTATTGATATATTGATCGTAGCCTTTGTGGTATATAAGCTGATGCTTTTGATTAAAGGAACCAGGGCGGTCCAGTTAATCAAGGGGCTGGCCGTTTTGCTGATTGCCACCGCCCTTTCCAGTATGCTGAATCTTGATACCATGAACTGGCTTTTACGGCAGGCCATGACCGCGCTGGTAGTGGCCTTGCCGGTGGTGTTCCAGCCTGAACTGAGAAGAGCGCTGGAAAAGCTTGGCCGGGGAAGACTCTTTAATTACACTCAGCTGACTCCGCTGCCGGCTGAAGTCGGGCAGGTTAAGGTGATTGCCGAGGTCACCAGGGGTGCCATGATCCTGTCTAAAAACAAGATCGGGGCGCTGATAGTTATTGAAAAGGAAACCGGCCTCGGGGAGCATATCGACACCGGTTCGAAAATCGACGGGCTTGTATCGGCGGAGTTCCTGGTTAATATTTTTATACCGAAAACTCCCCTCCACGACGGAGCAGTGATCATCCGGGGCGACAGAGTCGCCGCTGCGGCCTGCTTTTTGCCTCTCAGCGAAAGCCCTTACCTCACCAGCAGTTTAGGCACCAGGCACCGGGCCGGAATCGGCATCAGCGAGCATTCCGACGCGGTAGCCGTGATTATTTCTGAAGAAACCGGCACCATTTCGGTCGCGGTGGAAGGCGTGCTCAACAGGCATTTAGATGAATCAGGCCTGCAGGAAAAACTCACCTCGCATTTAAAAAGCCGGTCGGGTAATTCCTTATCGTCGCTCTGGCACAGGAGGTAACAATGGTTATAGACTGGCAGCGTAATTCGATAAAGATCCTTTCTGTTTTTCTCGCTGTTATTCTATGGATATACGTCAGCAGTGAACAGAATCCTACCGCGGAAAAGGAAATCAATGTGAGCCTGGAAAATGTCGGTCTTGCTCAGAATTATCTAATTACCGGCGGGCTGCCTGAGAGTGTCAGGGTTAAAGTGCGCGGGAACAAGACCCAATTGGCCAATCTCGCTGCCGGGGAATTCCGGGCGCTGGTCAGCATACCTGAAGGGGAGACCGGCGAAATTACCGTGCCAGTCCAGGTAAGTTCTCCACCGGGACTCCGGGTGGTGCAGGTCTATCCGCATGAGGTCACCGTGTCAATCGACTCGTTGGTGGAAAAAGTGATCCCGGTCGCTGTCAGCCTGCGGGGAAAACCGCCGCAAGGGTATACTGCGCAGACGCCGCAATGCCAGCCCGGTACGGTAACCGCCAGAGGGCCAAGCAAGTCCGTGAGTGAGATTAGTCAAGCCGCCGCGGTTGTAGACGTCCAGTCCGCCACCCAGGATATCGATCTGACTCTTACGGTTACCACGGGCAATTCGAGCGTTTCCTTAAGTCCTGCAATGGTGCGGGTGGTGGTGCCAATCACCGGCGCCGCGTTGCCTAAAACTGTACCTGTGCAGCCTCAGGTGACCGGTGCCCCAGCCAGCGGCTTCGCAGTGACGCAAATTATTTCCGAGCCGGCTGCAGTGCAGATATCCGGGCCGGCGGAAGCAATCGGCGATGTGACTGAGGTAAAAACGAAGCCTGTGGATATTCGCGGCATAGATAATAACCTTGTCAAAGAAATAGACCTGATACCCGTTCCGGGCGCCGCCGCTATTTATCCCGACAGGGTGAAAGTACAAGTGCTTATCAAAAAAACAGAAACGCAGCCGGAACCGCCGCCAGGCAACGGCGGTGCTGAGCAGCAAAGGCAGTAAGCTGCCTTCCCGGGTGATTAACCGAACAGGGTCGGTTATCATAAAATATATTATTAATAGATATGTGGAAATTGACAATACAGGGTTGCATAGGTATAATAAGTTGTGTTTTTTTTAACATTGGGAAGGAGACCATTCCATGGGGAAGATGTTTGGGACTGACGGGGTTAGAGGGGTGGCCAACCGCAAGCTTTCCCCTGAACTGGCTTTCAAGCTCGGCCGGGCGGGGGCGCATGTTTTAGCCCGTGGCAGTGCCGGCAACCGTATGGTAATTGGTAAAGACACCCGCATTTCCGGTGATATGCTGGAAGCCGCCCTGGTCGCGGGCATTTGCTCCGCCGGGGTTGATGTGATAAAGCTGGGGGTGATGCCGACTCCCGCCATAGCTTACCTGACCCGTGATTTAAAAGCAGCGGGCGGAGTAGTTATTTCCGCTTCACATAATCCGGTTGAAGACAATGGGATCAAGTTTTTCAGCGCCAGCGGCTACAAACTGCCGGACGAGACCGAGGCGGACATTGAAGCGCTGGTCGAGGCGGGGTGTGCCAATGTTCCTTGCCCCACGGGCGGTGATGTCGGACGTTCGCGGCAATTGGACGATGCTGCCGACCGTTACGTTAAATTTGCCAAAGATGCTTTTAAAATCAACCTCTGGGGTTTGAGAATCGTGGTGGACTGCGCCAACGGGGCTGCTTTTCAGGTGGCTCCCCGGGTTTTCAGAGAATTAGGCGCGGCAGTACATCCTATTTTTAATAAACCGGACGGGATTAATATCAATGACGGGTGCGGTTCCACTCACCCGGAAGTCTTAATGAACGCTGTCGTCTCAACCGGCGCCGACCTGGGACTGGCGCACGACGGTGACGCTGACCGGGTGCTGGCGGTGGACGCCAAGGGCAGACTGGTTGACGGCGACCAAATAATGGTAATTTGTGCCCGCCATTTGCAGGAAAAAGGTATGCTCGCGGAGAATACTGTTGTGGTAACGGTTATGAGCAATCTCGGGCTGCACCTGGCGCTGCGGGATTCCGGGATCAGAGTGGTGGAAACCAAGGTCGGGGACCGCTATGTCCTGGAAGAACTGCTGCGCACCGGCGCGCGCTTTGGGGGAGAGCAGTCCGGTCATATCATCTCTTTAGACCATAATACGACAGGCGACGGTATCCTTACCGCGCTACAGCTCTTGACGGTGATGACGGAGAGCGGAAGGCCGCTGGATGAACTGGCGTCCCAGATGGAGCAGTTTCCCCAGCTGCTGGAAAATGTGCAGGTTGAAGATAAGTCCCTGGTGATGAACAGCACCGTTCTGGCCGGGACTGTCAAGGAACTTGAACAGGAACTTGGCGGCAAGGGACGCATCCTGGTCCGCCCGTCCGGTACCGAACCTCTGGTGCGGGTAATGGCCGAGGGCAGGGATATGCAGCAGCTGAAAAATATTGTGGGCAGGCTGGTGAACTTAATAGTGGAATTAAAATAACTGGTTAATGGGGGTGATTATCAGCAAAGCATATATATTTTTTTATAGGACAATTTAATTGCAAGCGCCAGAACCCTGCTCGAATTTCGAAAACAGCGTTGGAAATTCGAGTCTTGAAGAATTAGGTTTCAGGTTATTTTTCAGGGTTGACGAGGAGGGGGTTAATCGAGACTTTCGGCGGGTTCCCCCCGGTCCGGCCGGACCGTCAAAGGCATTACAAAACCAGCGGGCAACCGTTGGGACAAAAATGCCGGCGGCTGAGAGAGGCAAAACCATTAAGGGTACAGTATTGTATTGTCTTCTAAAGCTGTAATTTAGTGCCGTGGCTTTGATCTGCCCGGCTTTTTTATTTGAGGTTATGTTAAGAATATACAGGAGGAGCAAATTATGTGTGGCATTGTCGGATATATCGGTCCGAAAGAGGCCGTTTCCGTTTTAGTCGGCGGTTTAGAAAAGCTGGAGTACCGGGGTTATGATTCCGCCGGAGTGGCGATTCCCAGGGATGAAGGCATTGAAGTTTTAAAAAAAGAAGGTAGACTGAACGCCCTGAAGGACAGGCTAAATGGACAAAGCTACGGCGCTCATGTGGGTATCGGCCACACCCGCTGGGCGACCCACGGGAAGCCTTCGGATGAAAACGCCCACCCCCACACGGATTGTACCGGAAAGTTCGCCGTGGTGCACAACGGCATCATTGAAAACTATCTTAGTCTTAAGGAGTGGCTCCAGCGGCAGGGGCACACCTTCCAATCCCAGACCGACACCGAGGTGCTTCCCCACCTGATCGAGCACTTTTATGAAGGAGATCTGGTGGAAGCGGTGCTGAAAGCCGTATCAAAGCTGGAGGGTTCTTACGCCATGGCGGTTGTTTCCTCGCATGAGCCTGATAAGCTGGTGGCCGTGCGCCAGGACAGCCCCCTGGTGATAGGGCTGGGCGACGGGGAATATTTTCTGGCTTCCGATATTCCCGCCTTCTTGGATCATACCCGCCGCACATATGTTCTTAACGACGGAGAAGTAGCCGTACTGGAGCCGGGCCGGATCAAGATCATGGATAAAGAACGCAATCCTGTGCATAAAGATGTTTTTGAAGTGAATTGGGAAGCCAAGCAGGCCGAAAAGAGCGGCTACAACCATTTTATGCTAAAGGAAATCTTCGAGCAGCCGAAAGCCATCAGGGACACCATCCGCGGCCGTATCGCGGCGGACGACTCAGAAGTGCTTCTGGAAGAGGTCAAAATGACCCCGGAAGAAATCAGGGGCTTGAAAAAAATTTTCATTTCCGCCTGCGGCACCGCCTACCATGCCGGGATTGTCGGCAAATACGTTATTGAAAAGCTGGCGCGCATCCCCGTGGAGGTTGATATCGCTTCGGAATTTCGCTACCGCCACCCCATTATCGAACCGGGCACGCTGGTGCTCATCATCAGCCAGTCCGGTGAAACCGCCGACACGCTGGCCGCGCTGCGGGAGGCCAGGCGGCAGGGAGCGCGGGTGGTTGCCGTGACCAACGTGGTAGGCAGTTCGGTGGCCAGGGAAGCCGACGATGTCATCTATACCTGGGCCGGNCCTGAAATCGCCGTGGCGTCGACCAAGGCCTATACCACNCAGCTGCTTTCCATGTTCCTTCTGGCNTTGCGCCTGGCGACAGTGCGCGGTGAAATGAAGCCCGAAGAGGCTCAGGAAATAATACGTGAAATGAGGATGTTGGACAACAAGGCGCAGGCCATTCTNGACAACTCNGTGGAAATGCGNGAATACGCCGGGGAACTGGCGCGCAGCAAGTGCGTTTTCTTCCTGGGCCGGGGGCTGGACTACGCCGTGGCGATGGAAGGCTCCCTGAAGNTGAAAGAGATTTCATATATCCATGCCGAGGCCTATGCCGCCGGCGAGCTGAAGCACGGCACCCTGGCCCTGATCGAGGAGGNCGTGCCGGTAGTGGCCCTGACCACCCAGGATGATCTTTTCGATAAGATGGTCAGCAACATCCAGGAAGTCAACGCCCGCGGCGCCGCCGTGCTGGCCCTCGCCACGGACGGCCGCAAAGAAGTGGAGAAAGTGGCCGGCAGGACCGCGTACATCCCCAATACCCACCCGGTCCTGGCCCCGGTTTTGGCCGTGATCCCCCTGCAGTTGCTCGCTTATCACACCGCGGTGGCGCGGGGGTGCGACGTTGATAAGCCGAGGAACTTAGCAAAAAGCGTGACGGTGGAATAATTTTACGGACAGGAATTTTCCCCTTGTGGGTTTGTAAAATAGTTTGAACATAATCAAATTTATTTGAACAAAAGTAAAAAAGATTGAACAAAACTCATAAAATAGATTGAACAAAACCACCTTTGCTTGTATAATAATGGCAGAGGTGGTTTTTTTGGCAAAGAGGAGAAGAAACGGTGCTCACCGGGGCTGTGAAGATCATTACGCTTTGATTCCCCGTGGAAAGGCCTATAAACCATATATTGTGATACAAGATGTTCCATCTCTGGGGCGTTCTACAAGGTCATGCGGTATAAAAACCGGAAGACAGCACGATTTTCTGTCGGATCTCGAGAGAAACTACTTTGTGATTCTTGAATTCATGGAGGATGTTATCGATATCAGAGAAAAGTTCCCTCTTGAACTTCGGGAAACATTGCTGATTGCGGAAGAACTGGGAATAAAACATCCGGTAAATCCTGTTACAAAAGAGTCTATCACAATGACTTCGGACTTCTGTATCACGTTCAAAACAGGAAATGCAACATGTGATGTGATTCGAACAATCAAGTATAAAAAAGACCTGGTTAATCGCAGGGTTATGGAGAAGTTCGCCATTGAAAAAACATATTGGGAACGACATGGACTAGATTGGGGAATAGTCACTGAGGAAGAAGTACATAAATGTTATAGCCAGAATGTTTCGGATATCCTTGATTACTATGATCTACAGGATAATGAATCCTTTATAGATATCGGTATTACGGAAAAAGACGATATAATTATTGCTTTTCTGCAAAGACTCATTGATTCGAAAAAATCGGTTAGACAGATCTTATCCCTATTTGAGAGAGACCTGCACTTGGACAAGGGTACGGGAATTGCCTTATTTAAGCATCTGCTAGCGAGAAAATACATTAGTGTCGACCTGTTTTCTCCTTTGAATTTTGATAAGCAACAGCGGGTAGAGTTGTTACTGAAAGCAAGGGAGATAGGAGAGATCGTATCGTGATAAGCTTAAATACCGTTTATCAATTTGTTGAAGATAATCAACGTATACGTATTATTCAGGTTGATCAAAAAAGTGATCTTTGCGCCTATGTATATCTTGAAGGAACCCTCAGTATGCCGGTTGTTGAAAGAATTTCTGTAATCGAAAAGGAGTATGATAACAATCATCTTATTGAAGTTCTTGACCCGTATTTTAGGATAAAAGCAGAGGAGGATCTCTCTAAAACAGAGATTCGCAAAAGAGACGAAGCCTGGGAGATTATCGAAAAATACTGGGAGTCCCGTAAGAACCAGATACTCAGTAAAAAAGTAAGAATGAAGGTTTTTCAGGAAATAGCAAAAATCGAAAGAATTCCTTTAATGACGGTGAGAAGAATTTTTAGCCGTTTTTGGCAGAGAGGTATGTCTAAAAACGCTCTTTTGCCTGATTATGCCAAGTCAGGCGGTAAAGGGAAAGAAAAGAACGTGAAAGATAAGAAGATGGGACGCCGGCGGGTTTATAGAGAAGATGATTCTGAAGGCTTAATCATTACCGACGCGATCAAGAAGCAATTCCAGGTTGCAACCAACAAGTACTATCGTACCGGCCAGAAAAAACCTTTAAGGCAAGTATACCGGTTAATGCTAGCTGATTTTTATGCTGTTACCGTACGCGAGAATTCAGAGATAGAAAAAATTGTTCGCAGTTCTGATTCCATCCCTTCCTTTCAGCAGTATTATTATTGGTTTAAGAAAAACGAAAATACAGCTTTAGATATAAAGACCAGGGACGGAGAAAAAGAGTTTGAACTGAAACATCGCCCGCTTCTTGGTAGTTCAACCCAAGAAGCTCCCGGCCCGGGATTCAGATTTCAGATTGATGCGACAACGGCGGATATTTATATTGTTAGTGAACTGGATCGAAGTCAGATCATCGGGAGGCCCACGGTTTATATTATTATTGATGTATTTTCACGAATGATTACCGGTGTCTATGTTGGCCTGGATTCTCCATCCTGGAATGGCGCAATGATGGTCTTGGATTCAATGGTGGTGGACAAGGTAGAATTGTGTAAGAAATATAATATTAGCATAGAACCGGAGGATTGGCCATGCTCTTATGTGCCTGAAGCTATTATCGCCGACCGAGGAGAAATGGGAGGGTATGGAGTTGAAAATCTGATTAATAATCTGAACATTACCATCGAAAATACTTCCCCCTATCGTGGAGATTTCAAAGGAATCGTGGAACGGTTTTTCCGAACAATCAATGAACGGATTGAGAGCTTTCTTCCCGGTGCGGTTGTGAAAGATTACAGAAAACGGGGAGACCCTGATTACCGGCTGGAAGCGAAGCTCACATTAATAGAAATAACCGAAATAGTCCTTAGATCTGTTTTACTGCACAATATCCGGGAGATCGAAAAATATCCTTTGACTCCTGAAATGATTAAGGATGAAGTACACCCTACACCTTTAGATTTATGGAATTGGGGTATAAGGAATAAAAAGGGTACATTGCGCAGAATTGATAGAGATCGCTTTAGGATGAATATACTGCCCAGAGGAAAGGCAACAATTGGCAGAGGCGCGGTTATCTTCCGCAATCTTTATTATGGTGCTACGGAATTGCTGGATGATTCTTTCACGAAACGTTTAAAGCTGAAAAGTATTGGTATTGTTTATGATCCAAGAAATATGGAACATATCTACTGGCTTAAAGAAGATGGGATGAGTTATATTACTTTCAACCTCCTGGAAAGAAGCGGTAATTTCAAAGGAATGTTTCTGGAGGATGTCATTACCGCCGGCAAAAAGGCTGCCCAGCTTCGTCAGAGAGCCAGAAAAACGCAGTTACAGCAGGAAACCGAACTGGATCAGATTATCCTAAGAATTGCCAAAGAAGCTACGAAAAAAACAAATAAAGAAATTGATTATACGATATCCAAAAGGCAGAGATTAAAGAATATCCGCTCCAATAGGGAGCAAGAAAAAGAAATAAACCGTCGGGAAGAGGCTTTTGCTCCTAAAACAAAACCCAAAGATGTTCCGGCACCGGTTATCCCTTTCCAAGGAATCGAACTGAAAACCTCTTTACAGAATGAACCTGAAGCAGGAGAATCCGAATATAACACCAGGATGATGGAAAAAATCAGGCGGCGTAAGGAGAAATTAAGAAATGACAAGAGTGAAACTTAATAATGACCTCTACCCGTATGAAGTTGCGGTATATAAAGAACAAAGAATAAGTGAGTATACTGGAAATCCCTTAATAGAGGCTCTTCCACCCATCCTGGAAAGTGAAGATGATGTCATAGACGCCTTCTACAGTTTTCCCGTGATCAGTGATGAGGAAAAGAGGCTTAGTCCGAGGTTGAAGTCTCACATCTTGTGGAGAGTTAAAAGCTTTCTCCAACCATTGCCCGCCCATATCCGTCTGGAATCCATTGTTTCAACCTTGATCCGGAATTCCTATAAATCGCGTAATCCTCTGGATATCCAATACAAGCAAAAAATGCAGGTACTGAACCAAGTTAGGAAGTTGGATGCGTGTACGGTCGATGATATTGAAACCGCTTACCAGGGTTTTAGTACAACTGCGGAATGTGCCATCATCAATGGTGTGTCGGGTGCTGGAAAAACAACAGCCATAAACCGGACGTTACACCTCTATCCGCAGGTGATCCGTCATCAGTCCTATCACGGAAAGCCTTTGACCCGAACTCAGATTGTCTGGTTGAAGGTGGATTGCCCCTTTGATGGAAGCTTTGCCACCTTATGCAGGTCGGTTTTCAAAGAAATCGATAAATTAACCGGGGAACGCTGGCTGGAGAAGTACGGCTATTTAACCCGTTCTACTTCAACAATGGTTATGCATTTAACCACTCTTCTGACCAATTACAATGTTGGTGTATTGGTCATTGATGAAATTCAGCACCTCAGCAAACTGAAAGGTGAGGCGGTTGAAATGCTTGACTTTTTTGTCACGCTAACGAATATGTTTTCCGTTCCTATCATTTTCATCGGGACAAACAAAGCCAGAAGCCTGTTTCAGACCAATTTCAGACTGGCCCGAAGAGTACAGTCCGGCGGTTATATTGAGATGGGACCACTGAAAAAGGGAAGCGTTGAGTGGGATACACTTCTCGAATCATTGTGGGAATTTAATGTGCTTGATGAGGAGACAGAACTTGACGAAAAGATGCGGGAAGTGTTTTATGAGGAATGCCAGGGTGTTATTTCCATCGCGGTGATGCTGTTTATGTGCGCTCAAAGTCGGGCGCTTTTGAATCAGATGAAAAAAATGACACCTGCCATTGTCAAAGAAACGGCGGCCAACGATTTGAAGTTTACTCAACCCATGATCACAGCACTCCGTTCCGGTGATCCCCTAAAAATCGCCGAATTTGACGACATTCGCATTGATGAAGAAGATGTTTGGCAAAAGCTTCAGCATGACATTGAGATGGAAGAACGGGTCAATGAGGCTATAGCCGCGAAAAGAAAAGACATGAAAAACAAAAGGCGGAATTCCCATGATTCCCTGTATTTCAGTATATGCTCGTCCAATCTCTTTTCTCATTTGGAACACGATGAGATCAGAAAGATTCTTGATACCGTAATTAGTAATTGTGACCTGAATATTCCGGAAGATGATTTGAAGATACTCGTCATGGAACGCGTCTTTGCTGAGAATCAGAAACGGCAACAAAAAAAGAAAACTATGAATGTTGTTACTATCCGGAACAATAACCTCCTGGCTATCTATGATGAAGCCGTCAGTAAAGAGGAACACCCCTATGAATCGCTGAAAAGGAAAGGGTTTATTAAGAATCCTTTTGAGGAGTTTGGGAAAGCGGAGTGAGAAGAATGCTGTCTTTCTTTACGGATCCATATCCGGATGAGTTATTGTACTCGGCTTTTGCCAGGTATCATTTCTATTCCGGTAATATTGATTTAAAGGATACCTTGACTGAGTTATTCGGCAAGAATTCTGTTGTCCCGAGCTTCGAGATAGGAAGTCATCTTAAATTTCTCTGTAAAGTGCTTGGCGGGAGTTATACTCCGGAACGTTTGATTCAAGAACATACACTATTTCCTTATTATGCACCGTTCCTACCCGAGAATCGCAAGAGAGAACTACTAAAAGATATTATCTCTTCGGACGGTAAAGGTATCTATACAAAACTTGGAATTGTAGCAGGAAGTATCTGCAAGAAAGACAGTATNTACGTAAGCGTCAAATATGGCACACCTGTACATCAAGCAAGATTTGGGGTATTCTCATCCAGAGGAATGTTGGGGCATGCGGCAGTCAGTCGGCAATGCATCCGACCAGGGCAACAAACTGTCTATGACAGTA
>Ga0067045_1028964_pt1 | contig 25307 bp, 20 predicted proteins | sample TerdegcTABiofilm_FD_59184 | JGI IMG/M metagenome (GOLD analysis project Ga0067045, IMG submission 59184) | Combined Assembly of (Gp0054472, Gp0054536) Wastewater bioreactor microbial communities from Singapore -Terephthalate degrading... | reverse complement strand
CCCGCCGGGACGTCCGCGGCGGGCCGCCGGGGCCTGCCGGGGTACACCTATCGCAGGGCCCCCGGAGAGCTTTGGCGGTCCCGGTACGATCCCGAACAATCGGTCATCTACATCAACAACGCCCACGCGGACTTCGTGTTCGCCTCCCGGCACCCCATGACCAAGGTCCGATATATCGCCCGGCTCTTCGCCAAGGAACTGGTGCTGGCCAACTTCCCCGAGGCGGACCGGGAGGAGCTCTTGGAGCGTATGGTGGAACTGACTTTATACACGGAAGAGAACCTGAGATGACAAACCCTGGTTCGAACTCGGTACTGTTACGAAGGTTGTGAAGCCTCTTCGGGAGAACACAGCCGATACCTAGGCCGTAGCATACGCCGGAAGGTACTCCGGTCCGTTTTTCAAGGGCGTCTGATACTCCTTCTTCCAGATCCGCTTCTGGGACTCCGTCAGCCGAATCCTGGTGAGAAACGCCCGTAGGCGGAACATATCCAATAGTCCTTGATCGATCCTGGGACGCGGTATCCCCGCCACCTCCCCGTGCACCCGGATCTCCGTAACCTTCCCGCCGATCCGGTATCGCTTCCGATAGTTGTGATGCACCAGGTAGCACATAAGCCGGCTCATCCCGTTTGAGACGTTGCGGCAGTAACAGACCGTCTCCCGATGATGGTTGGCCTGGTCCTTCCGGATCTCCCGGTCCAGGTAGTTCGAGGCGAACAGGGGATTGGCGTAGGTTCGGGGCAGGTACGAGGGGACCCGTAGGTGGGCGACCCTATGGGACTCGTCCTGGTTCCGGAACAGGGGATGGCGGTAGAGGACGTGTTGGTATTCCTTCTTTTCATCGGTAATTAGCACGAGGGGGAATCCTCCCCGTTCCGCCCGATCCTCGGCCAGTCCGTCCAGGATGTCCCGAAAGGTTCGGCTGACGGCCCCCCATTCGAGAGATACCCGGGGGTAGAGTTCGGATGCCCTGGACTGTTGGTCGTTTGTCATGGTTCCTGATCTCCTGCGGGTGGCGTGGCTCACATCCAGGACGAATCGGGAGTCCGAGGTGATCGAAAGGGTGATTTCGTTCGGGAAGAATTGAGAGACGTCGAACGAAACAAGCCCATCGACGCAGACGGCTTCCTTCGGGTCGGCGAAGCGTCGTACCTGCGCGTGAAGGGCGATCCCCTGACGGGCCAATCGGTCGAGACGGTTCTGGATCGTCCCGCAGGAGAGCCGGAGGGTGCGACTCAGGGCCCGGAGGCTCGCCGACGAGGCATGTCGATCGAGCAGGTCGGAGTAATTCACCCTTCGCTTGGCGAAATAATCCACCGAAAAGGTCTGGGACGAAAAGGTTCGGCGGCAGGTACGGCATCGGAACCGTCGGACGAGTCCGAAGGTGCGGGTGGGGTAGAAGCCGAAGGGGGTGAACCAGGCCGAGGAAGGGGCGACTAAATGCAGTCTGCATTTAGGGTTAGGGCAGAATGGGAACGAGGGCATAGGTACCTCCTTAAGACGTACAGCCTTCCTCCCCCGATACCGCCGCATTCCCACGGTTCGCTTGCGTCTTCACAAGGTTCGTAACACTATTCAAGTCGTCCGGCTGATCCATCGTTTTTTCCTCGAATTGCCCTTGCATTCGATTCGAGTTTGGGTCAAATTACACAATACATGAGTAATATGTATAAGCGGGCCTCCGCGGGCCTGGAAAGGATATCCCATGGCCGACGGCACTAGGCAGCGCATCCTGGATGCGGCTCTCGGCATCCTTCGGGCCCAGGGCGCCGAACAGCTGACCGTGGAGGCGGCGGCCGATCTGGCCGGGGTCAGTAGAAAAACCGTCTACAATCATTTCGGCAGCCGGTATGAGCTTATCGACGAGGCAGCTGCCCAATGGATGACGGCGACGATCGGCGCGCTGGAAACCCTCGCGTTCGACGAGAACCTGGGTTTTATCGAGCGCCTGAACAGCATCGTGGAGCGGGGTTTCGCGGAGATGCGGGCCGCCGGGATGCTCATCAGGGAGCAGCGGGTCCAGGGGGCCGCCTTTGCCCAGTCGCCGAACAAGCGGAACCTGCGGCTGCAGCTGAGGGAATTCCTGCAGACCATCGTCGCCCAGGCCATGGAGAGCGGGCTTGTACGGCAGGATTTCGACCTCCGGAGGCTCACCTGGGTCTTCATCAACCTGGTCGAAGGGCTTCTCATGAACGACGACCTCGACGACGAGCCCTTCGCTCGGTACGACATTTTAAGGGACTCCTTGAGGGCCGTGCTCAGCGGCATCCTTACCCCCGACGGTACGGATGCGCTCAAGGATTCCCCGATCTTCCGGTGAGGGATGTTGAAAGGACGGGCGGATAGGTATGGATGCGAAGAGAATTCGGAGGCTGGCGCGATGGCTCGCTCCGCTCGCCGTCCTCCTGGGGGCGATCGTCTTGAAGGCCGTGAACGACGGGAGGTCCGTCGAGGCTCAACGCCTGCCGCCCCTGCCGGTGCGCGTCGTCTCTCCGGAGCGCGGCGACCTGGCCCGGACCCTGAGGCTGAACGCCACCATCGAGTCCGAGAGCATGGTCACCGTACTTCCCCTTGTGTCCGGAATACTCCAAGAACTCTTCGTGGAGCAGGGCCAGCAGGTGCGCAAGGACGAGATCATCGCTCGGATCGATTCTGCCCGGTACGAACTTCAGCTGAAGCAGGCGGAGGCGGCCTACCTTTCCTCCAAGTCGAGTTTCGAGCGGGTCGAACAGCTGTACCGGGCCGGGGCCACCACCCAGCAGAATTATGACCAGGCCAAGGCCCAGTACGAGGCCTACGCGTCCCAGTATGACCTTGCCCGGCTTCAGCTGGGCTACGCGGACGTGAAAAGCCCGGTCCAGGGCGTCGTCCTTATCCGGCACCAATCCGTGGGCTCCATCGCCTCCCCCGAGCGGCCGCTGGTCACGATCGGAGACCTGGCCGAGCTCGTGGTGCGGGCCCGCATTCCCGAGCGCTATTACCGTCTGTTCCAGGAGAACCGGGATACCATGGCCATAGCCGTGTACGGGCCCGGGGGGGAGGAGTACCCCGCCCGCATCCGGAGCATCAGCCCCTTCGTGTCGCCGGAAACGAAGAACTTCGAGGCCCTGGTCCGGGTACTCGGGGATCTGAAGGGCCTGAGACCGGGGATGTTCGTGACGGTGTCCTTCACGCTGGCGGAGTGGAAGGATGTCCTGAGCTTGCCGTATTCGATCCTATCCGGCGCGGACACGCTCTGGTACGTGGAGGACGGAATAGCCCGCTCCCTTCGGTTTACGCCCCGGGACGGCTCCGATACCCGGTTTATCGTGCCCGAGGAGTTCGCCCGAAAAAGCTTCATCAGCGAGGGTTTCTATTTCGTCCGGGACGGCTCCCCCGTGAAGGTCCTGGGAACGAGGGCGCCCTGATGATCTTCTCCGATTTCTCCGTCAAGCATCCGGCGATCATAACGATCCTCCTAGCCGGGCTCTTGGTGTTCGGCGTTCTTGCGGGGATCTCCCTCAACTCCGAGATGATCCCGCCGATCACCCAGCCCAAGGCGACCATCGTGACCGTCTACCCGGGCGCCGCGGCTCGGGAGGTGGAGCGCGACATAAGCCGGCTCATCGAGAACCAGATGTCCACCCTCGGGGGCGTGACGGAACTCTCCTCGTCGAGCTCCGACTCCTATTCCATGGTCGGACTGGAATTCCGCGCGGACGTAGACGTTCGGTCAAAACTTCCCCAGATCCGCGAGCTCCTCAACGCGATCTCCGACGACCTTCCGGACGGGATCGACGGCTCCCCCGTGGTCTACATCACCGAAGCGAGCGCCTTTCTGCCCGTCTTTTCCGTGCGCATTTCCTCCAGCATGAACCCCCAGGATCTGACCCGGTTCCTGGAGGAGAGGGTCAGCCCGAGCCTGGCTCGCATCAACGGGGTGTCCCGGATCAATATCGTGGGCGGATCCAAGCTCGAGGCCCGGGTCCGCCTGAATACGCAGGGCCTGGAGTCCCGGGGCATCTCGGCGCTGAACGTGTACGAAGCCCTGCGCTATAACAACCTCAACGTGCCCTCGGGAAGCGCCCTGTTCCGGAACCGGGAGCTTTCCTTGACCTCCTCGGGGGCCTTCAAGGACTTTCAAGACCTGGGCAACCTGACCGTCGGCTACGCCGACGGGTCCTACATCTACCTGAAGGACGTCGCGGACATCGGGCCCGCCCCCGAACCGAGCAAGATACGCATCCGTTCCGAGGGGCGGGACTACATCATGCTGGACATCCTCAAGCGGGACGAGGGCGATACCCTGAGCATCGTCCGGGACGCCCTTAAGACCCTGGAGGAGATCAAGGAGGAAACCCGGGGCGCCGTCCAGTACGCCGTGATCAGCGACCAGGCGGAGACGACCCGGCGCTCCCTCAGGACCGTGTTCACGGCGGGGCTTACGGGATTGAGCCTGACGATCCTGATCATCCTGTTCGTCCTGCACGACCTGCGCGCCACCATCATCATCTCCCTCTCGATACCGCTCTCGGTGCTCTTCGCCATACTCGGGCTCTTCGGGACCGGCCGATCCCTCAACCTCCTGTCCCTCTCGGGAATAACGGTGGCCATCGGCATGATCGTGGACAATTCCATCGTGGTGCTGGAGAACACCTATCGCAATTTCCGGAAAAGCGGAGACCGGCGCCTTGCGGCCATGGTCGGAGCGGGGGAGGTGGGAGGTGCCGTCCTCGCCTCCACCACGACCTCGATCTGCGTGTTCGCCCCCCTGCTCTTCCTGACCGGCATCATCGGCGTGATCATGAACGACCTGTCCCTGGCCATCGTGTTTTCCCTGGCCGCTTCCGCCCTGGTGGCCGTCGTGGTCGTGCCATGGCTTTCCGCCCTCCTTCTCAAGCCGGACAGCCTGGTGGAAAAGCCTCCCGCCCTGCGCGGCCTGGAGGCTTCCATCGACCGAGGACTGGACGCGCTCGAGCGGGGGTATCGCCGCGTGCTCCGCGCGGCCCTGGACAACAAGCCCTTCACCCTCGCCTGCGCCGCCTCGTTCCTGGCGGCCAGCGTCCTGCTTCTGTCGATCCTGGACATCAGCTTCCTGCCCCCCAGCGACACGGGGGAGTTCGAACTGCACGTCGACACTCCCGCCGGGTATTCCCTGGAACGGACGGAGGCCAAGGTGGACGAACTGGATCGGATCCTCCATGAGCGGGTGCCGGAAATCGAGACCTCCGTGTTCTATGTCGGCTCGGGATCGGCCCTGGCCCTGACCCCGGTCCCGAACAAGGCTTTCTGCCGGGTGCGGCTCGTTCCTGCGGACCGGCGCAAGCGCAGGGTCCAGGAGATCATGCCCCTGGTGCAGCAGGCCCTGTCCGAGGGGGTGACCGACTGCGACGTGACGGTGCTCAACGGCGGCTTCGACGCGCTTCTGGCCCTGGGAACCGGCGGCCAGGGATTCCAGATGGAGATCTTCGGCACGGATCTCGAGGACGTGACCCGCACGGCGGACATGGTCCGGGACATCCTGAACCAGGATCCCGAGGTCTTCAAGACCGAGCTGTCCGTGCGGTCGGACGCCCAGCAGCTCTACGCGGACCTGAGCCAGGCTTACATGGGCACCCTCGGCATCAACCCCTACGAGGCCGGCATTACGAGCCGCATACTCTTCAGCGGCATGAACGCGGGCACCCTCCGAGTGGGCGACCAGGATTATCCGATCCGGATCCGTTCGGATATCGCGAACCAGACCATCGACCAGGATACCCTCAATCGGATCATCGTCCGTTCCCGGGACGGGCGCCGGATCAGTTTCGCGGCCTTTTCGACCATGGAGGCCCGGGATACGGTGTCCCGCATAGACCGGAGGAACCGCAATTTTTCCATGGAGGTGCGCGCATACCTGATCGGTCAGGATCAGTCCGGGGTGAAGCGCCGCACGACCGCCGCCCTGGAAGCCCTGGAACTGCCTCCCGGCGTCAAGTACCGCCTGGCGGGGAACAGCCAGCTCATCGTCGACTCGATGTCGAGTCTCGTGTTCATGCTCACCATCGCGGTCTTCCTGGTGTACTCCGTCATGGTCGTCCAGTTCGAGCGCTTCCTCCAGCCCCTCATCATCATGGCCGCCATCCCCTTCTGCCTGATCGGCGTGGTCCTGGGGCTCTACCTCTTCGGTTCCGGGCTCTCCATCATAGCCATGCTGGCCATCATAGCCCTGGGGGGGACGGTGGTGAACAACGCCATCGTGCTGGTCGATTACACGAACATGCTGCGCAGGAACACCGGCATGAACTGCCGGGACGCCGTCCTGGAGGGAGCTGGGAACCGGCTTAGGCCCATCCTGATGACCGCCCTCACCACGATCTTCGGGGTTCTGCCCATGGCCCTGGCCGCGGGGAACGGCTCCGAGGTGTACGCACCCCTGGGCCAGGCCATCTTCGGCGGGCTCATGAGCTCCACGGTCATCACCTTGATCATCGTCCCCGTCCTGTACGAAAGCCTGGAGCGACGGACCCGGGCCTTTCGGGCGGGCTTCAACGACTCTTCCTCGGAGATACCCGAATGATGCGCTCCCTCCTTCGCCGGATAGCCCCCGCGGTCCTGCTGACCTGCGCCGCCGCGCTCCATGCCCAAGCCTCGATCGGCGAGCTTTCCGCAGCCTACAAGGCCGGCCTGGAACGATTCCGCCTTCTGGCGGACTTCGGGGCTCCGGGAGCCGGGGAATCCGCGCCCGGCTCCCCCGGTTCGACCGACGGGCCCCGGGAGCCCTATTCCCTGGGGGACCTGAGATCCCTGCTGATGCGGGGCAACCCCGCGGCGGCCGCCGCAGCGGCCGCCCTGCGCGCAGCCGAGGGGGATCTGTCCGGAGCCCGGGGCGCCCGTCTTCCCGCCCTGGGCGGGTCGATCCAAGGCGCGTTCCTGGGGAATCCCCAGGACGCCATCGTGATTCCCATGGGCGCCTTTTCCCAACCCCCTCCGGCCCTTATTCCCCCCGCGGACGTGACCGTATTCCCGGCGGTCGACCCCACTCAGTACAGCTTCAAGCTCACCGGAACCCAGCCCCTCTTCACCTGGGGCAGGATCAACGCCGGGGTGCGCTCCGCGGAGGCGGGCGTGGAGGCGGCCCGTCTGGGGCTCGCGAAGGTCGAGCACGAGAACGACATCCGGCTTCGGGGGGACCTTGAAACCCTCTGGTACCTGGCCGAGGCGGAGTCGATCCTGGCCCTTCAACGCCGCGCGGGGGTCCGGCTCGCCGCCCTTGCAGAGCAGAACCGAAAGAGCGGCTTCCTGACCGATGCCGAGTACCTGGACGTACAGGTGAGGGTCAAGGCCGTGGATCTGGGCATCGCCGAATTGGCGGAGCGGCGGGAGCGTATCCTTGCGGAGATCGGAGCCCTGACCGGATTGCCCGGTCTGCGTCTGGACCAGCTTGCCCTGGAGCCGCCGCCCGCGGGCGGAACCCGCGAAACGGAAGCCTCGGCGGAGGAAGCCGCCCTGGCGGGAAACTACGATCTGGCCCTGGCGGACGCCTGGGTGGCGGTCAAGGACCGCCTCTACAGTCTGGCCCGAACCCAGGCCCGCGCCCTTCCGGACCTGGGGCTTAGCGTGGAGCTCTCCTATTCCGGGTCGCGTTTCCCGTTCCTGGAAAAGAATTGGGAGGACAAGGGGGACTACCAGGTGATCCTGGGCCTGGGGGCCTCGGGGCGCATCCTGGGCGACGCGGTCAAGGCGGGCGCCCTGGCCCGGGCCAAGGCGGAGCTGGAGCAGGCTCGGGCTCAGCGGGAGGACGCGGAGCGCCGGATCCGGTCCCTGGTCCGGCAGACCTCTCTCGGCATGGATCTGGCCCGGGCACGGATAGAATACGCCTTGCTCAAGCAGGAATCCTGGATGGCAAACCTGGACCGGCAGGATACAATGCTGGGGTTGGGAGCGGGCTCCGAGAGCGACTACCTGTCCCTCTTAATGGAAGCCCTGGGGGGGCTCGCGGAAGCGTACGGGTTACTGGCGGAATACCGCGGGGCCGCGCTCACCCTGGAGGCGATCGCGGGACGCCGGTAGACGGCGCACAGCGGCCCTCCCGGGAAGCGCCCCGAGCCCGCGGCTATCCCGAGCCCGCGGCTATCCCGAGCCCGCCGCGGCCCGGGACAGGATCCCCTCCCGCGGCGCCCGAACCTTGAAGTCGAGGACGCCGGAACCCGCGTCCGGGAGGCTGGCATGATCCGCAGTATCGAACCCACGATCCTATCAGACCTCCGAACCTTCGCCCGACGTCTGATCGATCCCGCTTCCGCCCGGGTCGCGGTGGCCCCGGAGAGGCCGGAGCGGGGCTACTGGTTCGGGGGCGGCAAGATGGCCGTCGGTCCCGACGGCCGGCTTTACCTGACGGGCCGGTACCGGAGCGCCGGGGATTCCCGGACGGGCCTGGACCTGGGGGACCGGGGCCGGGAGCTCGCGGTGTTCGCCTCCTCGGACGGCGGCCGCTCCTGGGATAAGGTCCTGTCCTTCGACAAAGCCGCGGCGGCCCCGGATGACGCGGAAGTCCTTTCGATCGAGGGTTCCGCCCTGCGGTTTTCCCCGGGGAGGGTGGACCTCTTCGTCTCCTCGGAAAAGCGGGTCCCGTACCCCGCCCCCGTCGAGGCCTTCCGGAAGCCCGGCACCGGGATCTGGACGATTGAGCGCCTCTCCGCCCCTACCCTGGAGGGCCTGGCGGGGGCTCGGCCTCGCACGATACTGTCGAGCGACTCCCCGGCAACCCTCCAGGTGAAGGATCCCTTCCTGGCCGAGCGCCCCGGGCACGGGCCCTTCCTCTTCTTCTGCCACCACTCCTTCAATTGGTCCTCCAGCGGCACCGGGTACCTTCCCCTCGGGGCGGACGGGGAACCCGAGGGGAAGGCGGTCTTCGACGCCTGGCCCCGGGGACCCGCCTGGGACGTGGCCATCACCCGCGGGACCTGCGTACTGCCCCTGCCGGAACCGCCCCCGGGCGCCTCGACCTCCCCCTCGGACTGGCCCGCGGGCTTGGGCCTGGCGTTCTACGACGGCGGGGAGTGCCTGCGCAACCTGGACGAGCACGCCGCCGCGGTCCGGCGACCCCGGGGCTACTCCTGCGAGGAACTCGGAGGCCTGGGGTATTTCGTGGATGGCGATCCAACGACCTTCCTACGGATCTCCGAGATCTTTCCCGAGTTCACGAGCCCCGACGGGACAGGCTGCCTGCGGTACGTGGACGTCCTGGCCGCTCCGGACGCCTTTATCGCCACCTGGCAGCAGTCCCGGCCGGACGGATCCCAGGCCCTCATGATCAACCGGGTGGAGCGTCGGGAGGTCCGCCGCGGCGCCGGATTGTTGAAATTCAATACCGTATGATTGTTAAATAATTAATAATTATTGAAAAACAATAAATAACCCTTGATAAACAGAAAGAAGGATGGTATATTCATGGCGAGAACCAAGGAGGTCCTCCCATGAAATACTTCGGAACCCGATCCCTCTCCTCGTTTATGAACGCGCTCTTGACCGTCGCCTGGTACCTGGCCTGGGTGTTCGCGGCCCTCGCCATCGTCCTGGGTACGGTGATCGTCTTCCATGAAGAGCTCGGCAGCCCCTTCTCCCGGGGCATGTCGGACAGCTCCCGAGCGGACATCCAGGACTGGGAAAAGTTCCAGAGCATGCCCCTGGGCGTGCGGATTCTCATCCTGCCGTACTTCGGCGCGGTCATGACCCTGGTTCTGATGGTGCTTCGGAAGGCCCGCGCCCTGTTCGCGAATTTCCGCGGCGAGATCGTGTTCCACCAGGGGAACGTCCGGATCATCCGCCAGATCAGCAAGCTGGTCATCGCCATGGCGATCCTGACCTTCAGCGCCGGTTCCTTCCTGACGGGAGTCATCCTCCTTCTGATCTGCGAGATCCTCAAAGCCGGCACCGCCCTCCAGGAAGAGCACGACCTGACCGTGTAAGGAGACCCCAGGATGAGCATCATATTCCGGCTGGACCGGATGATGGCGGACCGCAAGATGCCGCTCAACGAGCTGGCCCGGCGGATCGGCTTGACCGACTCGAACCTTTCGATACTGAAGACCGGGAAGGCCCGGGCGGTGCGCGTGTCGACCCTGAACGCCCTGTGCCGGGAGCTGTCCTGCCAGCCCGGGGACCTGTTGGAGTACGTACCCGGGGGACCGGAGGAGGAATCCGATGAGTGAACGCAAGACGGCCGCCGCGGTCGGCGGCTTGTACATCCTGGGAACCGATTCGGGGGTGGCAAGCGTGATCCTGGCGGGTTTCGGCTTCGGAGATCCGGACCCCTTCACCGGGATCGCCGCCCTGGGGTTCCGCGCGCCCGGCTTCGTCCCGGGGATGGTCACCGGGAAGGGCGGCGCGGCATGAGGGGGCCGGCCGGATCCTGGGTGCGGAAGGCCGGACGCCGCGGACCTTGCGAGGGCGGAGGAGTTCGCGAGGGGGCTGACGGGCCGGGAATCCTAGCCCGGACCGCGCTCCCGCTCGACCCGCTTCTCGGCTTTCCAGGAACGGGCGCCTCATAAGAAAAAGCCGCCTTTGCGGCGCCCGGGCGATTTCGTACGTCCCTGTACGAAATCGCCATCGCGGAAACGGTTCGGTGCGCCGTTTCCGCGGGTCCCTGCTCGGGCGTCCCTGCCCTCGACCTGGAACCAGCGGAACGGGCGGCATGAAATAAGAAGCGCCCCTTTCGGGGCGCCCCTTCACGCAGCGTATTGGTTGTCCGCGGACTAGTAGTCCATCCCGCCCATTCCGCGCGAGGTCCCATCGGGACCTCGCGGCGCCGAACTGGCGTTCGGCGATGCCTATAAACGGAATGGGCGTCATGGGCGGGATTCCATAAAAAAACCGCGCCCGAAGGCGCGGTTTGTATTCAAGAAACTTGGGCGTTTAGTAGTCCATCCCGCCCATTCCGCCCATTCCGCCCATGCCGCCGCCGCCCATGGCCGGCTTTTCCTTCTCCGGCAGGTCGGTGATGGCGCACTCGGTGGTCAGCAGGAGGCCCGCCACGGAGGCGGCGTTCTGGAGGGCGGACCGGGTCACCTTGGCGGGGTCGATGATCCCCACCTTGGTCATGTCCACCCACTCCATCTTGGCGGCGTCGAAGCCGACGCCCTTCTTCTCTTTCTTGGCCTGGTCCGCCACGATGGCGCCGTCCACGCCGGCGTTCTCGGCGATCTGGCGGATGGGCTCTTCCAGGGCGCGCTTGACGATCTTCCAGCCCACCTTCTCGTCGTCCGAGAGCTTGCTAATGTCGGCCTTCTCGAGGACCAGGGCGGCTTGGATGAGGGCGATGCCGCCGCCGGGGACGATGCCTTCCTCGATGGCCGCGCGGGTGGCGGACAGGGCGTCCTCGACCCGGTGCTTCTTCTCCTTCATCTCGACCTCGGTCGCGGCGCCGACGTTGATGACCGCCACGCCGCCCGCCAGCTTGGCCAGGCGCTCCTGGAGCTTCTCCCGGTCGTAGTCGCTGGTGGTCTCCTCGATCTGGGCCTTGATCTGGGCGATCCGGTCCTGGATGTCCTTCTGCTTGCCGGCGCCGTTGATGATCGTGGTGTTTTCCTTGTCGATCTTCACGGTCTTGGCGGTGCCCAGCTGGCCGATCTCGGTGCTCTCGAGCTTGAGGCCGAGCTCCTCGGAGATGACTTCCCCGCCGGTCAGGATGGCGATGTCCTCGAGCATGGCCTTGCGGCGGTCGCCGAAGCCCGGGGCCTTGACGGCGCAGGCGTTCAGGGTGCCCCGCAGGTGGTTCACCACAAGGGTGGCCAGGGCCTCTCCGTCCACGTCCTCGGCGATGATCACGAGGGGCTTTCCGGCCTGGGCGATCTTCTCGAGCACCGGGAGCAGGTCCTTCATGCTGGAGATCTTCTTGTCGTGGATCAGGATGTAGGGGTTCTCGAAGACCGTGGTCATGGTGTCCCGGTTGGTCACGAAGTAGGGGGAGAGGTAACCGCGGTCGAACTGCATCCCCTCCACGAACTCGATCGTGGTGTCCATGGTCTTGGACTCCTCGACCGTGATCACTCCGTCCTTGCCCACCTTCTCCATGGCGTCGGCGATCTGGGAGCCGATCTCCATGTCGTTGTTGGCGGACACGGAGGCGACGTGGGAGATCTCGTCCTTCTCCTTGATCTCCTTGGAGGTTTTCTTGATCTCCTCGACCGTGAGTTCCACGGCCTTGTCGATGCCGCGCTTGAGGCCCATGGGGTCGATGCCGGCGGCCACGGCCTTGAGGCCTTCCTTGACCATGGAGTAGGCCAGGACGGTGGCGGTGGTGGTGCCGTCGCCCGCGATGTCGTTGGTCTTGGTGGCGACTTCCTTGAGGAGCTGGGCGCCCATGTTCTCGTAGGCGTCCTCGAGCTCGACTTCCTTGGCGACGGAAACGCCGTCCTTGGTGACCGTGGGGGCGCCGAACTTCTTGTCCAGAAGCACGTTCCGGCCCTTGGGGCCGAGAGTGACCTTGACGGCCTTCGAGATCTGCTCGACGCCGGAGAGGAGCCGCCTTCGGGCTTCCTCGCTGAAGAGCAACTGCTTCGCCATACCTTTCTTCTCCCTTTCCTAGGATGATTCCGGGCCGGCCTCGGCGATTCACCTTGTTGCCTGCCTCGGTTTCGGTGTACCGGTTGGTTGGGTCAGTAAGAAAATACCGAAAACAGGCCGGAGGGGCAAGGGTTTTCGGGAATTTGACGAGAAAATTTTATTTGATTAGTATACTAACTATATGGAAGCCGTCCGGTTGATGATGATCGTCCAGAGCCTCTGGCGGAAGCGGGCATCCGTCGCCCTCGAGGAGTTCCGGATCACCCTGCCCCAGTACCTCTTGATACAATTGGCGAGGCGAAGAGGCGCGATCCGGCCCTCCGAGGCGGCCGAAGAGCTGGCTTCGGACCGGCCGACCATAACCCTGGTCGCCCGAAAATGCATAGCCCGAGGGTGGCTCAGCCGTCGCGGAGTCAAGCTCGACCGCCGCTCCCATCGGCTGAGTCTGACGGGGCAGGGAGAGGAGCTTTTGGATAGGATCGAGGCGGCCCGCGCCCTGAGCCCCGAGGTCCTGGGGGATCCTCTGGATGTCCTGGATTCCGAGGAGCGGGCGCAGTTCCTGCGGGCCCTGGACAAGGTGCAACGGCGGGCCCGGGACCTCTTCTGAAGCCGGGCCCCGGCGGCCGGGGGGAGCGGCCCGGGTCGAGGCGTTGAGGGAATCCCGCTTCCCTCGCCGCACTCCCGTTTACCGTTCACCGTTTACCGTTTACACTGTCCGAGTGAACATCCCTATCCTTTTCGAAGACGATTCGCTCCTGGCCGCGGACAAGCCCGCGGGAGTATTGTCCGCGCCGGACCGCTGGGATCCGGAACTGCCGGTGGCCGCGGCCATCCTGGCCAAGGGCCGAGGACGTCTCTGGGCGGTTCACCGCCTGGACAAGGACACGACGGGGGTCCTGCTTCTGGCCCGCAGCGAGGACGCCCACCGCGCTCTTTCCCGGGCCTTCGAAACCCGGGGGGTTTCCAAGGTCTATCGCGCCCTGGTGCGGGGAGTCCCGGACTGGGAGGAATCGTTCTGCGACCTGCCTCTGTCCCCGGACGGGGACGCCCAGCACCGCACGATCGTGGACGCCCATCGAGGCAAGCCCTCCCGCACGGTCTTCCGGGTCCTGGCGGCCTTTCGGGACTTTTCCCTGGTGGAGGCGCGGCCCGAGACGGGCAGGACCCACCAGGTCCGGGTCCACCTGGCCGCGCTGGGGTTTCCGGTGGCCTGCGATCCTCTGTACGGGGACGGGAAGCCGGTCCTCTTGTCCGCGATCAAACGGAGGTGGAAGGGGGATCCTTTCGAGGAGCGCCCTCTCCTGGCCCGAACGGGCTTGCACGCGGCTTCCGTGGAGTTCCCCCATCCGGTCACGGGGCGTACGACCCGGATCGAGGCGCCGGACCCCAAAGATCTCCGCGCGACCCTGACTCAGCTGGAGAAATGGTAGACCCGATCGGCTCCGGACTGTCGACCGGGTCCGAGCTCGGGACGTCCGCCGCATCGGTATCCCCTCCGAGGGAACATCCGGGTTTCCTGGTCCACGGATGGGCGGATGCCCGTGGCCGGATGCTCCTGGCGGGCCGGCTTTCGGACGGCAGATCCTTCGCGGTGGTGGAGGACCGGGTTCGACCGGATTTCCTCATTCGTTCCGCCGATACCGAACGGGCGGCCCGGGCTGCGGACCGGGCCCGGATCGAGGCCTCCTTCGCTCCCTCCGGACGGCGCACCCTGGCAGGCGAACCCTGCGACCGTGTGGAAGCCCGGGACCGGGGGGAGCTCCGCAGGCTGGAGGATGCCCTGGGATCCGCGGGGATCACGGTGTTCGAGGCGGACGTCCGCGCCGCGGACCGCTTCCTGGCGGAACGCCGAATACGGGGAGGCCTGATCATCCGGGGAACTCCCGTGCCCGGCCGATTCGTGGACGCGGTCTTCCTGGATCCGGAGCTCGAGGCTGCGGAAATTCCTCCGGCTCTCCGGACGTTGGCCCTGGATATCGAGACGGACGTGGAGGCGGGTACGATCCTGGCGGTATCCTTGGCGAGTCCGGGGGCGAGGGAAGTCCTGTGCCTGGACGAGGCGGCGGGCCTCTTTTCCCCGGACCTTGCGGGGGCGGATCCGGCGGTCCGGAACCCCTCGCCCTTCGAGGAAGCCGACGACGAAGGCCGCCCGTACCTGGTGCGGCCTTTCTCCCGGGAGGCGGATCTTCTCCGGGCGCTTTCGGAACGGATCCAGGCCCTGGATCCCGACCTGATCACCGGATGGAACGTGGTGGACTTCGACCTGGCCCGACTCTCCCGCAGGTGCCAAACGCTCTCGGTGCCCTTCCGAATCGGCCGCACGGAGGATCCCGCGGATATCCGGGAATTGGACGGGGGGCGCAGGTACGCGGCGTCCATCCCCGGACGGCAGGCCCTGGACGCCCTCAAGCTGGCCCGGGGCGCGGGCCGCTTCGAGGACCTGTCCCTGGACGCGGTGGCCCGGGAAGTCCTGGGAACGGGCAAGGCTGTCGAGAGCCGGGGCCGGGCCAAGATCGAGGAGCTTGCCCGACTGCGGAGGGAGGACCCTTCGGCCTTCCGCCGCTACTGCCTTTCGGACTCCGAGCTGGTCCTGGCCATCCTGGAAGCAACGGGGCTCCTGGAGCTGACCCTCAAGCGGGCCCAGCTTACCGGAGTGGGCATCGACCTGGCCTGGACCAGCATACCGGCCTTCGAGCGGATCTACCTGGACGAACTCATGGCCCGGGGCTACGTCGCCGCGCCCAAGGTCGAGGGCCGCCGGGTGTCCGGAGCCGCGGGGGGAACCATCCTGGAGCCCCGGCCGGGGCTGTTCCGAAACGTACTGGTCTTCGACTTCCGGAGCCTCTATCCCTCGGTGATGCGGACCTTCAACATCGATCCCCTGGCCTTCCGCCTGGCCGCCGCGGAGCCCCGGCTGGACGACCTGGAGGCTCCGAACGGGGCCCGGTTCCGGAGGGAGCCGGGGATACTTCCTGCCGTGATCGAGCGGTACTTCGCCGAGCGCCTTGCGGCCATCGAGCGGGGGGACGAGACGGCCTCCTACGTCTACAAGATCCTGATGAACTCCTTCTACGGAGTCCTGGGCGCGGAAGGCTGCCGCTACGCGGACACCGCCCTCGCCGGGGCCGTCACCTCCTACGGCCGGAAATGGCTGCACTGGGCCCGGGACTGGTTCGCGTCCCGGGGTTTCCGGGTGCTCTACGGGGACACGGATTCGGCCTTCGTGGACTCGGGCCTGCCGGAGGGGGCGGGTTGGGCGGCCCTGGACGCCCTGGGTCGGCGGCTGGCCCCGGAGTTGAACGCGGACCTGGCCCGGGCGGTGAGGGACGAGTACGGCCTGGAATCCCGGATGGAGCTGAAGTTCGAGAAGGTGTATTCCCGGTTCTTCATCCCCCCCCTCCGGTCCCGGACGGAGGACGACGAGGACGGGGACGAAAAGGGCCGGGCCAAGGGCTATGCGGGCTTCCGGTTGGGACCCGAGGGGGGAGAGACGGAGGTCAAGGGCATGGAGGCCGCCCGGAGAGACGGGACGGCCCTGGCCCGGGAGCTCCAGGTCGAGACGATGGACCTGATCTTCCGGGACGCCCCGCCGTCCCGTGTGGAAGCCCGCATCCGCGGAGTGCTGTCCGACATGCGGGCGGGGCTCCTGGACGATCGGCTGATCTACCGAAAGGTCCTGCGGCGCACCGCCTCGGCCTACACCAAGGTGGAGCCTCCCCACGTCCGGGCGGCCCGCATCCTGGGCTGGACGGATCGCCGGGGTACGGTGGAGTACCGGATCACCAAGGCCGGAGCCGAGCCTGTCGGCCTGGAGACCGCCCCCCTGGACTACGACCACTACGCCCGGCGCCAGCTCAAGCCCGCGGTGGAGTCCCTGCTGTCCGCCGCCGGGATGGATCCCGAGTTGATCTTCGGGGACCGGCCCCAGCTCGAACTGGGGCTCTGACCGGAGGGGCCCCTAGCAGGGTGCTGACAAACTAGAAGTTTGTCAGCACCCTGCTAGGCAATTGCTCGAAAAGCTTGCGCTTTTCTGCGCAATTGCGACATTAAGGAAGCTGTTGACAAAGGCGCCATCGCCTTTGTCAACAGCCTGTTAGGCCCGGGCCCGCGCTCTTTTCTTCATGTAGTAACACCCGAGCTTGGACTCCGTGAAGGTTCTCGATATACTGATATCGATATGCAACATCCTCCCCCTTCGCTCGGGCAGGAGCCTTGGTTGAGCCTGCTCCTGGTCGGTTTTCTGATTGCCGTCGCCACTCTGCACCTGGCCATGTACGCCGGCGGACGCCGACGGGCCGGGGATCTCCCGTTTTCCCTTCTGGCCCTTTTCGCCGCCCTCCGGGTGTCCCTGATCGGAGGGCTCCTGGACGCCGCGCTCGCGGGTCTGCCCGCCGAGCACGGGCGCCTGGACGCGGTCCCCGACTTTCTCATCCTCCCGGCCTTCCTGTATTTCCTGCGCACCCTTTTCCCGGAGGAATCGGACGAACCGACGGCACGGACGATTTCCGCCGCCGCGGGTCTCTGGCTTGCAGGAACCTTTCTCCTGCCCCGGGGGGCCGTCCGGTGGGTCTCCCTTTCCTACATCGTGGTCAGCGCCGTGGGGATCGCCACGGCCCTGTCTTGCCTGGCCCGGGCCGAGCGCGCGGGTCGATCCGCGGTCCGACAGGCCCGCGCCGGTACCTTCCTCTTCGGGATCCTGCTCGCGCTGGATCTCTTGGGGGTCGCCGCGGCGCCCGGTCCCGGCAAGACGGGGCTGGCATTCGGCTGGGTAGGCATATTCGCGGTGTGCTCGGCCGCGTTGGGCCGGCGCATCCAGGATTCCTACGAGGAAGCCCGCCGGGCTTCCCGGGCCTTGGCTCGGCAGAACGAGGAGCTGGAGAGGCTGGTGGCGGAACGAACCCGGGAGCTCGTCGAGGCGAATGAGGGGCTGAGGAGGATGGCCGAGACGGACGGCCTGACGGGGATCGCGAACCGGCGCAGGTTCGAATCGGCCCTGGCCGAGGAGCGCAGAAGGGCTGCCCGGACCGGCTCTACCCTGTCCCTAGGGATGTTCGACGTGGATCATTTCAAGGCCTACAACGACGCGTACGGACACCTGGAGGGGGACGAGTGCCTCAAGAAGGTCGCGTCCGTGCTCTCCGCCCACGCCCGCAGGCCCGGAGACCTGGCGGCTCGGTACGGTGGGGAGGAGTTCGCCCTGCTCCTTCCGGACACGGATCCGGAAGGAGCCCTGGCTCGGGTTCGCTCCGCGGCGTCGGAAATCCGGAACCTGGGGATTCCCCACGAGAGTTCGCCCTTCCGGATCGTGACGATCAGCGCCGGCGTGGCCTCCGCGCCCCGCGGTCAGGGAGACCTCGTCCTGGCCGCGGACCAGGCCCTGTACGCGGCCAAGGCCGCCGGCCGGGACGCGATCCGCCAATCGGTTCCTTAATCCCTCTTGCCGGTTACCTTGACGATGTGGTAGCCGAACTGGGTCTGCACCACGTCGGACACGGATCCCGTCCCCAGGGACTTGCAGGCCGCCTCGAAGGGCGCCACCATCTTGCCGGGGCCGAACCATCCGAGATCCCCCCCGGCGGATTTCGAGGGGCAGGTGGAGTGTTCCCGGGCCAGGGATGCGAAGTCCGCGCCCTGCTTGATGCGCTTGAGCAGTTCCTGGGCCTGTGCCCGATCCTTGACGAGTATGTGGCTGGCTCTCCATTCCATCGGATTCTCCTTGGGGTGGTCGGTGTTTCTGGACAGGCCTAATATACCGATCCCGGCCTTCCGAAAGAAGGGGCCGAGGGCGGCTTGGCCTCCGGGCTAACCGGCTTTGGCGGCGCAGGCTCCCAGGGCGGCGATCCAACCCCCTTGGTTCCAGAGGGCGCAGCCGCCCTTGGTCTCCGTCAACTCCGAGTGCCGGGCCCGGATGGCCGTCATTAGGGGCGAATCCAGGGCTTCTTTCAGGGGTCGGTCCGCGGCGCCGGTGTCCGAGAAGGGGGCGAAGGGGCAGGCTTCCAGGGCCCCTTCCGGCGAGAGGTGCAGAAAGCCCCGGCCCGCGGCCAGGCATCCGCCGTAGTCCTCCTCGTCGCCGGGCAGGATCACGACGGGAAACCGCAGACCACCGAAGGCAGCCTTGGAGTTCAGGGCGGTTTTCTGGGCCGTCGTGAGGGCCAAGCGTTCGGTGCCGGGAGAGGCGGGCACGTACTCCACCACGAAAAGGACGGAAGCGCCCGACTCTTCCAGGGTCTTCAGGAAGGACGCCGAGAGGAGGGTGTCCGCGTTGTCCGATGTCGCGGTGATCGAGATGCCGAAGAGGGCGCCCCGGGCTCGGAGCGTCTCCATGGAGGCCCATACTTTTTCATGGATCCCCGTCCCCCGGCGTTCCCGGGTCTGGGCGGAGTCTCCCTCGATGCTGAATACGGGAACCAAAGAACCCCGGGCGAAGAGCTCAAGGTAGGCCGGATCCATGAGGAGGCCGTTCGTGAAGACCGGCACCAGGGGACCCCGCATCCGGGACACCCGTTCCAGGAGATTCCTCCGGAGCAGAGGTTCCCCGCCCGCCAACATCAAGACCCCGACCCCCAGGCCCAAGGCCTCCCGGAAGAGCTCCAGGAAGCGCTCGTCGGAGAGTTCGGCGTTCGAGCCGGCCGCGGGGCGAAGAGCCTTGGAGTAGCAGCCGACGCAGTCCAGGTTGCACCGTCGCGTGACGCTGGCGATAAGGACCGCGGGCACGGTTCGGCCCTCCGCGGCGGCCTCGGCCCTGCGTCGGGCCTGGGACTTCTGGAAGTCGGCTGTCTTTAGAAGACGAAGGGTCCTGCGGATGTCGAAGGGACGGGAGCGGGCGGATGCGTGGAAGAGGGAACGGATTCGTTCCCCGAACAGGGCGCTGGGATCCATGTTGGACTCCTGGGTACTCGTGTCCGCCCCCATGCGGGGCGCGGTCGGCCGGGCTCATACAAGCCCCGGCGGTCGCGCCCGATCCCGCCGTATCGGCCGCGGAACGGGCGCCTTTCCATATCGGGGAGAATATATCGAGTCTAGGGACCCGAGACAAGGAGTCGAGTCGAAAATCCCCCGGTCTACCGGTACGCGGCCTGGAATTCCGCGATAGCCTGGACCACTTCCCGGATCTGCTCCGTGGGGGGCAGGATCGTGGTCCGGAAGTGGGACGTGCCCGGGAGCTGGCCGAAGCCGCTGCCGGGGACGACGCAGATTCCCGTCTTTTCCAGGAGGGCCATGCAGTAATCCTGGTCCGTCCGTCCCGTGGGAACCGTGATCCGGGGATAGGCGTACATGGCGCCGGCGATCGGGTTGCAGCGGATGCCCGGGATGCGGTTGAGCCCCTCGGCCAGGAGCTCCGCCCGGGCGCGAAGCTCCGCCAGGATACCGTCCCGCTCCCGGACGTAGAGGTCCCGGCTGGGTTCGCCGGGCCGGGGCGGCCGGACCAGGAGGAAGACCGCGGCCTGCCCCACCGTGTTGGCGCAAAGGCTGACGGACTGGAGCTTGGTCAGCTGGGCCGTCACGTCCGCGGGTACGTTCCGGACTTCCAGGTAGCCCCCCCGCTGGCCGCACTCGCCCAGGAAACCCTTGGAGCAGGAGTGGAAGCTGAAGAGGGACACGTCCTTGAAGCCCTTGTCCTCCAGGACCTTGGCGAAGGATACGAAGCGATCCCCTTCCCGGTAGATGTTGTTCTGGTACACCTCGTCCGCCAGCACGGACAGCCCGTGCTCCCGGGCGAAGTCCAGGACCATGGCGATGTTCTCCTCGTCCAGGACCGAGCCCGTGGGGTTCCCGGGGTTGATGACCGATATCGCCTTGACCCGGACCCCGAACCGCCGGGCCTCCCGGATGCTGTCCTCCAGCATGGACCGGTTGAGCTTCCAGCCGTTCTCCTCGTCCAGGTAGTAGTGGACCTGCTTGCCCTCGTAGAGGGTGATGGTCGCGGAGTACAGGGGGTACTGGGGGATGGGGATCATGATCCCGTCCTCGGGACCGGCGATCAGGAGCCTGAGGACGGCCTGGACTCCCTTGGACGCCCCGTCGGTGATGTAGATCGACTCGGGGTCGGACTCGATGCCGTCCCGCTCCCGGATGAAGGCCGCTACCGCCTGGCGGACGAACTTCATGCCCTTGCTTTCGGAGTAGGCTCCCAGGCCGTGCTTGGAGCCCGCCAGGATCTCCCGGGCCGTCTTCCGGACATCCTCCGGGAAGGCCTCCGGGGCCTTCTCCGCCAGCTGGGGCCACTCGCAGAGGGCCAGAACCTGGCGCAGCCAGGTCAGGGGCTTCTGTCCCAGGGATTGGGGATTCCCGATGTTGCAGTAGATGATGCGCCGGCCCTGGGCTTCCAGCTCCTGGGCGCGGGTGGGGATGGCTCCCCGGACGGCGTATTCTGCTTCCCGGACGGCGGGACATATCTCCTCGAGTCGGACGGACATGGCTCCTCCCTGGATTCTCGATAAGGTGCTCGGAACTAAGGCGATCCATCGGATTGTAGCACCGGTTTCCGGACCGGGCAAGGATGAGGCCGGACCTGGGGTACGGCCGGGCCCGACGGCTTATCGCGGCCGGTTCCGGCTGGTATACTCGAGCCGCGGCCCGGGCGTATACGACACCGGTCCGAGAGGAAGGGCATGACCGAACCCGAAGAAACCGCCCAGCGTCCGGAGCGGGCGCTGCTCGTGGGCATACAGACCGACTCGATCCCGAAAGCCGAGGCGGAGAGCCTCCTTGCCGAACTGGCCGGCCTTGCCCAAACCCTGGGAGTCCGGGAGACGGGGCGGATCCTGGTCCGGATCCGGGACCGGACGGCCTCCCACCTGCTATCGTCGGGCAAGGTCCAGGAGCTCATCCGGATCGCCGAGGCCGAGGACGCGGACTCCATCATATTCGACCATCCTCTTTCCCCCATCCAGCAGAGGAACTGGGAAAAGGATTCCGGCCGGGTTGTCTACGACCGCAGCGAACTGATCTTGAAGATCTTCGCTAGCCGGGCCCTGACCCGGGAGGCGGGGCTCCAAGTGGAGCTGGCCCGCCTTCAGTACTCCCTGCCCCGCCTGGTCCATTCCCGGGACGATCTGATGCGCCAGAAGGGGGGACGCTACGGCACCAAGGGCTCCGGAGAGAAGGCCCTGGAGCTGGACCGTCGCAAGATCGAGGCCCGGATCCGGGACATCCAGGAGGATCTCAAGAAGGTAAGGATGGAACGGGCGGTCCAGCGTCGGCGAAGGGAACGGGCGGGTCTGCCCCGGGCCGCGGTGGTGGGCTACACGAACGCAGGCAAATCCAGTCTCCTCAACGCGATCACCAACGCCGAGACGCTCGCGGAGGACAAGCTCTTCGCCACCCTGGACACCACGACCCGCCGGATACTGTATGCCCCCGGACGGGGACTCCTGGCGACCGACACGGTGGGCTTTGTGCGGAACCTGCCCCACGGGCTCGTGGAAGCCTTCAAGGCCACCCTGGAGGAGGCCGCCCTGGCGGACGTCCTGATCCATGTCGTGGACGCTTCGGAGCCCGAAGCCATGCACTTCCTGGACACCACGAAAAAAGTCCTCAGGGAGATCGGCGCCGGCGACAAGCCCACCCTCCTGGCGTTCAACAAGATCGACCGGGTGCCGGACCGGACGCGCCTGGACTTCTACGCGAGCCGCTTCCCGGGAGCGGTCTTCCTGTCCGCAAAGACCGGGGAGGGCATCCCGGATCTCCTGGAAAAGCTGGAGGCACTCCTCACCGCGGACCGGGAGGAGTGGGTAGTCCGCATCCCCGACTCCCAGTACGGGCTTGTGGCCCTTCTCCACCGCCGGGCCGCCGTGGTGTCCGAGAGCCGGGAGGATGACGCCACGGTCGTGCGATGCAGGATGCCGGAGGACCTGGAGGAGAAGTACGGGGGGTATAGAACGTGAACGGCGGACTGTGGACGGTGGACGGGAGCGGTTTCTCGACGGCGGTCAATTTCCACGCCATAGCGTGGAGATCCTCCGCGTTCTCACACCCTTTCCGTTCACTGTTTACAGCCCGCCGCTCACTGCTCCTTCGACACGAAAAACTGCAGTAGCTGAACCAGGTAATAGATCTTCTTGTAGGTTCCCAGCATCCATTCTTTGACGGGGTGGGCGGCGGAATTCTCGATCTCTTTCCAGTTCAAGAGAACCTCGTGGTGCGGCCGGGATAGATCCTCGATCAGGCTTTTAAGATGTTTGCCCACGGAAATGAGGTTCAGGGCGGAACGGTTGACCATGCCCGTGGCCTTGTCGTTCGTGTCTTTGAGCAGGGTGCGGAGGTACTTGAGATGTTCCTTGTCACGGTCGCTCTTCGCCAGCACCGACCGAAGCTTGTTTCCCAGGTCGCCGTCGTCCCCGAGGGAGTCGTCGAAACGGATGATCTCGTCGGAGATCTCCAACAGGGCGTGGTAGGCGTCGGATAGCTGTTGGGAGAGGATCGTGGTGGTCCACTGGCCCCGTATGATCAAGAGATCCACGAGCTCCCGCACGTCCTTCTTGAAGAAGTCGATCAGGAAGGCCCGGAGATAATTGAGTGCCGCGGTCTGGGTGAAGCCTCCGAGCATCTTCTTCGAAAAGACCACGTTGGCCTTGTCCGTGTAGTTTTTCATGCGCACGACCACGGAGGTGCCGAAGACCTGCTTGGCCAGCTCGTCGATCTTGGAGTTGCGTCGTTCCTGGGCGATCTTCTGGAGCTGGATCTCCATCTGGCTTCGAAGCTTTTCCAGGAAGGGTTCCACGATCCTTTCCGAGGAGGACCGGGCCGAAGCGGTCCAGTACGGATCCTTCTGGGCGTGGCGGACGATCTGCTCCAGGATCCGGCTCTGTCGGATCTCGGCCAGGGCACCGGTCAACTTGATCCAGGGCTCCACGGGAAGTACGTCGATGTTCCGGTACTCCTTGAGGGCGCCCAGGATGCGCTTCCAGTCGGCCTCCAGGTTCAGGGCCAGGAAGACCTCCAGGAAGTCCTTGAGGTCGTCCGCGATGTAATCCGCGGAGATCGTCTCGAACTTCGGGTGGTAGGTGAAGTTCCTCTCGGGGATGCTGGAATCGAATTTCTTGAGCAGGAAGAAGTAGTCGAAGTTCACGAAATTGGCCAGGGCCACGAGGGTCGCGTGGGCGGTGTCGATCCGGGCGGTCAATTCCCCGTCGAAGATCGAGATGAAGCGGATCATGTCCTGTTTGACCAGGTCGGACAGCTCCTTGACCGAGAGAGTTTTCGCCTTCTCCTGGACCCAGGCGTCCGTTAGACGCTCGGATAGCTCCTTCTGCTCGGGGGATAAGAAGCTCTCGATGACGAAGGAACGGAGGACGCCGGAGCCTGCCGCGTTGGTCAGGAGGATTTGGGCCGGCGCCACGATCTTGTAGATCTCGTAGAAGAACCGTCCCAGTCCCGGCAGGGCTTCCGAACTCTTGGGCTTGTAAAATTTGAACCGGGATCGGGAGAGGTCCTTGGCGATGGACTTGAGGAGCTTTCGTTTATCCGCCTCGGGATCCCCTCCCGTGAAGATGGAAAGGATTCGCCGGAGGATGCCCGTCTCGGACGGATTTCCGGCCGCGGAGGGTCCGGGGCTTTTGGTAGCCATACGCCTAAACCTTATCGGCTGTCCCGACCGTCGTCAATCCCTGGCACAGGGAGTCCTTGCGATCCCGGTTCAGACCCGGAACAGCTCCCCGGAGGCCAAGTATCGTACACCCTCCCGGGTTTCCAGAATCAATTCCCCCGAGTCGCCGACTCCCCGGATCCGGCCTTCCAGGATCCGTACTCCCGGAGCCCCCGGCTCGGACAATCCTGTCCGGAACCGCGCCGGGCGCCCCAGGAGCCAGAGCCTCCGGGAGACTTCGTCCTCCCAGCCTTTCTCCGCCAGGGCCTCGGCTAGGTGTGCCAAAAAAAGCTCCAAAACGAGGAAGCGGTCCACGGGCGTGCCCAGCTCCTCCGCAAGTCCGGAGACCTCGGTTCGGAAATCCGTCCCCGAAGGGCGGCCGCAGTTGACGCCCAACCCCAAGTAGCACCTGCCCCCCGAGGACTCGCAGAGGATGCCCGCGACCTTACGATCTCGGATCAAAAGGTCGTTCGGCCATTTGATCGACAGTTCCAGCGGCGGCGCGACTCTCTCTCGGGCCGCGATAGCCTCCACGGCGCGGTGCAAGGCGAGCCCGGCCCGGAGGGGCAGACCCCCGAGCTTGCAGGAGAAGAAAGGGAGGATGACCGTACAGGCCAGGTCCCGGCCGGGTTCGGTGACCCAAGCTCGGTCCCGGAACCGGCCCCGCCCGGCGGTCTGCCGGTCCGCGGCTATGACCGTGCCCTCCGGGAACCCCGCCTCGGCCAGCTTTCGGGCTTCGTCCATGGTGGAGCCCGTTTCGGGAAGGAGCCAGGAGGCGGCTCCTGGGAAAGGGTTGCGGACGGGAATTCGGTCCATGGGGGTAGTATACGGTGGACAGTGGACAGTGGACAGTGGACGGAAATGGGTGCAGTGCGCGGATGATGACTATGCTATCGCGTGAGATGAAGCCGCGTACTTGCGTCCCTTCCGTCAACCGACCGCTCTCCACCGTCCTTCGCCCTGCCCGCCGCCGGGCAAAAGCCGGGGCGCCCACCTGTACAGGATCGAGATTCAAGCCGTATAGTGGGGTACACTGGATTCGGGTGCCTTCGGCGCCCAAACTACGGCCGTTCGGCCGGCATCTTGGAGCATCTATGTGCGGAATCGTGGGGTATACGGGCCCCCGGAGGGCTGCGCCCATCCTGGTGGAGGGGCTTAAGAGGCTGGAATACAGGGGGTACGATTCGGCGGG
>Ga0067045_1028962_pt1 | contig 25319 bp, 21 predicted proteins | sample TerdegcTABiofilm_FD_59184 | JGI IMG/M metagenome (GOLD analysis project Ga0067045, IMG submission 59184) | Combined Assembly of (Gp0054472, Gp0054536) Wastewater bioreactor microbial communities from Singapore -Terephthalate degrading... | reverse complement strand
AGGTTACCACTCAAAAGTAATTACTGCTGGAAGGGCAATTAACGATTATATGCCCCAACATATTTTTGAATTATTAAGGGACAGCTTAAACGAAGTAGAAAAGCCAGTTAAGAATTCTAAGATTGTAGTATTGGGATTTTCGTATAAAGAAAATGTCGGAGATGCTAGAGAAACTCCAGTAGAGCATCTTGTTCAAGAGCTATTAAAATCGAAGGCAGATGTTACTGTTGTTGACCCATTTGTTGAAGAATCTTTCATTAAATCATTTGGCGTTAAAGTCGAAGGCGACCCTTATAACGCTTTGAAAAATGCAGATGCGCTTGTGCTTATGACAGGACACCAGATATTTAAAGAACTTGATTTGGGAAAAGTAAAGAAAATAATGAAACTCCCAATTATAATCGATGGCCGAAGAATTTATGACAAAGAAAATGCAATGAAATTAGGTTTCACTTACAAGGGTGTGGGTGCTGGATATTAAATACAAAAAAATAGTTGTAACTGGGGGGGCCGGATTCATAGGCTCAAATATCGTCCACGATATTTATGAGGACAATGAAGTAACTGTAATTGATGACCTATCAACAGGAAATTTAGAAAACATTGTTGATTTGATAGAAAATGAATCGATTAAATTAGTCAAGGGTTCTATAACAGATCTAAAGCTATTACAAGAAACATTTTCGGATGCTGATTTTGTTTTGCACCAAGCTGCAATACCAAGCGTTCCAAGAAGTATAAAAAATCCAATTGCTACAAATAAGGCAAATATTGATGGAACGCTTAATGTTTTAGTTGCAGCAAGGGATTGTAATGTTGAAAAGGTTGTCTTCGCATCTTCCTCTTCAGTTTATGGGGATACCCCAACACTTCCCAAAATAGAAAACATGTGCCCATCTCCTCTTTCACCTTATGCCATAACAAAGCTATGTGGGGAAAATTATTGCAGAGTATTTTATGAAATCTATGGACTAAGAACTACTTCCCTTAGATACTTCAACGTATATGGCCCACGGCAGAATCCCAAATCAGAATATGCTGCGGTAGTGCCAAAATTCATTTCGTCTACTATTAGGGGAAATCCCATTGAAATCTATGGCGATGGTGAGCAGACGAGGGACTTCACATTTGTAGAGGATGTCATCAGTGCAAACTTACTTTCATGTAAATCCAAAAAATCAGATGGCAAAGCCTTGAATATTGCCGGCGGTAAGAGAATCTCAATAAATGACCTGGCTTTCAAGATAATGAAGATACTTGGAAAAGAAGTTGAAATCATTTATAGGGAAAGGAGAGAAGGGGACGTAAAGGATTCGTTGGCTGATATTTCACTCGCTAAGAGTCTTATTGACTACGAGCCTAGCTATTCTCTTGACAAGGGATTAAACGAAACAGTCCAGTACTTCAAAAAGAACTAATTCTGATTTATAATATAGTTTTTATACCATATCTCCAGTGAGTACAATCCCCAGTAACTGTTATGGTGATATTTGACTTTTTTTCTTAAATCCTTTGTAAATATTTTATCTTCTGCCAGTAAAGATGAATCCAATCTATTTTCCATGTCTTCTTTTAACAATGTTTCAATCCAGTAAGAGATTGGGACTCCATATCCCCTCTTTTCTCTGTCTATTGTTTCTTTTGGCAAATATTTCTGGCCAATCTTCTTTAGAACATATTTTTCATTTCCTTCATTTATCCTAAGATTTTCAGGGAGTGAAAAAGAGGCTTCTAATAATCTATAATCTTGAAATGGTACTCTCTCTTCAACTGCGAATGCCATTGTCATCCTATCTGCTTTTCTATTATAGGATTGTAAAAGAGTATTTATGTCAATGTATTGCATCTTGTTAAGAATACTTTTGAAGTTACTTCTTGATCTTTCCTTGAATAGTATTTTAGGATCTTTGTAATCAAATCTGTAAATATCTCTTATTTCTGCCGGAGAAAGCCAGCTTTGAGTTATGGACTGTAGGTCTTCTATCCCATTTCTCGCGCTATTTAACATTCTTATCTTTTTTCTTGTGAAAGACTTACCTATTTCTGGAATTGAAAATGGAACATATTTTGAATAATTTAAGATATTCGGCTGATATTTGTACCACTTATATCCTCCAAAGACTTCATCCCCCCCTTCACCTGCGAGAGCGACAGTAACATATTTTTTTGCAAGTTTAGAAATAAAGTAATTGGGTATTGTTCCCCCCTCAGCTATTGGGTCGTCATAGTGCCAAGCAATTTTTTCTATGTTCTTGATTGCGTCTTCTGCAGTAACTGTTATCTCGTGGTGAATTGTGTCAAGGTGATCTGATACAAGTTTGGCAAACTCTAATTCGGAGTATACCCCTTCATCAAAACCTACGCTAAATGTGTGGTATTCCTCAATATAAGGTCTTGAAAGAGCAGTAATAAGGCTAGAATCTATGCCGCCAGAAAGATATGCGCCAACAGGCACATCAGCTATTAGTCGTCTCTTAACAGAGTCCTTTAAGAGAGATTCTATCTCTTCGATATTGGATTTTTTCTTCCTTTCTTTGAGAGTCCAGAATTTTCCTTTTTCAATAGTTTTTTTCTCTAAATCAAAAATCATGTAAGAAGCTGGGTCAAGTTCCTTAATTCCATCAATTAGGGACTCACCCAGAGTATACCCAAACATCAGGTAAAAAGCCAGAGAGTCTTTGTTAATATTCCTAGGCATGCCATGTGCAAGTATTGCTTTAATTTCTGAGCTAAAAATAAATTTCTCCCCATCAAAATAATAGTAGAGGGGTTTTACTCCAGTTCTGTCTCTTGCTAATAGCAATTGTTTTTTATTAGAATCATACAAGCAAAAAGCAAACATCCCATTTAACATTGGGAGCATTTCTTTGCCATATTCTTCATAAAGATGTATTAAAACTTCTGTATCTGTTTCTGATTTGAACTTGTGTTTTTCTTTAAGATTATTTTTCAATTCTTTAAAGTTGTATACTTCGCCGTTATACACAATCCATATGCTTTCGTCTTCATTTGGCATTGGTTGGCTTCCCGCAGAAGATAAATCTATTATGGACAGTCTCGTTTGCCCAAGGGAAACATTTGAATCGATAAATTTATCGTGTGAATCAGGCCCTCTGTGATTTAGAAGTTTATTCATTTTCTCGATTAATTTATTGTCTTCAAAGTTAAAGCCGTTGATCCCACACATACAAATAATTAAATGGAATTAAATAAAAGACTTTTGTTACTATTTTGGCCTAAAGATTAAAGTTATTAATGAAAATAATAAAATAGATTCAATGAAAGAGAGTTTCAAAATTTGTTTTATCTCAAGACAAGTTTATCCATACTTATCAAAAAAGAATTTTAATTCTGCGGGTGGTGCGGAACTACAGGAAACTCTCTTAGCAAAGGAACTTTTGAAAAGAGGAAACAGAATTTCTTTTATAGTTGGTGATTATGCGCAAGATAACTATGCTATTGTTGATGGATTAGAAGTATACAAAGGATTTTTTTCATACAATAGGGGCTTAATTAATAAGATATTAGAGCCCTTATTATTCTGGAGACTTTTATCAAAAATTAACGCTGATGTTTATTATAGAAGAACTCCACATAATCTTTCACTAATAGTTGGATTATTCTGTAAATTAAAAGGAAAAAAATTTATCTTTGCCGCAGGCAGTGATAGTCATTTCAAAAAAGAAGAATTAAAAAAAATGGGATTTTTATTTTGGTTCATTTATAAATTAAGCTCAAAACTTTCAGATATTTTCATAGTTCAGAATTCATTTCAAAAAGAGAAGGCTAAAGAATTATTTGGGATTGATGCTATTATTATCAAAAATTTAATGGAACTGCCGAAAGAAATTTCCATTAAAAAAGATAAGCCTCTAATATTATTTGTTGGTTCTATACTTGAGTATAAGCAGCCTGAGTTATTTATTGAATTAGCCAAAAAAGTAAAAACTACAAGTTTTTACATTATAGGGCCCTGTAATAATAAAGAATATCGTGACTCTTTAAAAGAAAAGGCCCAATATATCTCAAATATAAAGTTTTGTGATTATTTGCCAAGAGAAAATATATTGGAAGTATATAAGAAAGACATTATTCTGGTGAACACTTCGAAGTTTGAAGGATTTCCAAACACCTTCTTAGAGGCGTGGAGCTATGGCAATCCTGTTGTTAGTTTGAATGTTGATCCAGATAAAGTCATTTGTAAATCTAAATTAGGATTTCATTCAAGAAATACTGAGAAGATGACTAAAGACCTAAAATTGTTAATTTCCGATAGAGAGCTTAGGAAAGAATTAGGTTCTAATGGAAGAAAATATGTTGAAAAAAATCATTCTATTAAAAAAAATGTTGATGAATTTGAAAAACTAATAAATCTTAATTAAAGCACAATAGTTTTTTAAAATAATCTTTTCATCTCTTCTTATGAATATCTGCATTGTGAACAGTCTCTTTCCACCCCATCTTAGCGGTACTTCAAGGGGAGTATTTCTTTTATCAAAAGAATTATCTTCATTAGGGCACGAAGTCATAGTAATTACTACCAAGATAAAGGATAGCCAAGAAATAGAAAATCATGAAGGAGTTACGGTATATAGGCTTCCGTGCAAAAAATATCCCAAGATGGAAATATCTCACAATGCAGACTTATACTATTCCTTTACGCCAAAAAATTACGGCAAGATAAAAGAAATACTAAAAAAACATAATGTTGATATCATACATGCTTACGGCCAGTTCTTTGATCTAACTGTTCTTGTTGAATTTGCTGCTAAAAGTATGAAAATTCCATTTATCCTTACAATTGGAACGAGAATTGAGCACACAAATAAATTCTATAATTTCTTATTATCTTCTGTAGACAAGGTAGTGCTTAGAACTTTAATCAAGAGAAGTTGTAACAATCTTATAGCTCTCGATAAGCAGATGTATGATTACATTGTTAAAAGATATTCATTTCCCCAAGAAAAGATAACATATATACCTATAGCAGTTGATACCGATAAGATAGATAAAATCAAAAAAAGCCCAAAGACCAGAGGTATTTATGGCTTAGGAAAAGAAGAGCTTATGCTTTCAGTGGGGACTATTTCTAATCTAAGAAATCCTCTAAGTTTGATTAAATCAATTCCCGATGTTATTAAAGAGTTCCCAGAATCTAAGTTTATATTCATTGGAGATGTGTACACAGAAGAACCTGTAAATCTAACAAAGAGCTTAGATCTAGAAGACTCTGTAAAGTTTTTCGGAAGGATGGAGCATGACAAAATAATTGAGCTGTTAAGAGTTTCAGATGTTGAAGGTCATGATCTAGAAAGTGGTCTTGGTGTGGGATTAGCAAGCCTTGAATCGATGGCTACTGGAATTCCAACTCTTTCATCGGCAAAAGAAAATAATTTTATTCTCCCCATACTAAAAAATTGGGAAAATATTGTTTTGGTGAATCCATCAGATTCAAATCAAATATCTGATTCAGTCAAATCTCTTTTTGAAGATAAAAAATTAAGAACAAAAATTGGAAAGAATGCAAGTGATTTGGTAAATAAAGAGTTCTCCCTCAAAGCACAGGGAAAGAGACATGAAGAACTCTATGAAAGAGTCATGAAAAATTAAATCTCTTCTTCTATTGAGAAAAGAAAACCAATTATGATGAACAAATAGAATCCAATTGCCCTTGTAACAAGAGTTGTGGCTGTGCATATCTCAATGGGAACTTCAAAGAGGCTAAAGAGATAAATCAAAATTCCTTCTGTCGTGACAACTCCTCCGGGCGTTTGGGATAGAACGCCAGCAAGGGAAGCCATTATTATCACGCCAATTATGACAAAAACGGACACTTCCCAGTTAAATGCCTTAAATACAAAATAAAACAAAAGCGCATCGACAACTATAATTGCAAAAGATTGCCCTAAAATTTTAATTGAAAACAAGAGTCTCTGTTTTAAAGTTTTTTCTTTTATGGATATGATAAATCTTTGAAAACTGTTTAATATTTTCGAAAATATATTTGAATTGAATTTGATTGAAAGTTTTTCTAACAGCTTGTAGCAGAAGTCAATTTTATACCCTAAAACAACTATAAACAGAGTAATGAATAGTATTACATAAACGCCTGCAATCAAATAAAAACTTGTATTGCTTAAATTTAGTTTATTGGTAAACGAAATAGATATCAAAAGTAATAGTGCCATAATTGCAAGCTCAAATATCCGTTCTATTAATGAAGACATTACCCCAATTGTCAAAGGAACGTCTGATTTCTTTTTTAGAATGACGGCTTTAACTGGTTCTCCGGCTTTCATAGGGGTAAGGCCCCCAGTAAAAAGCCCTACAAAGTAGGTGACAAATAGAGCCTTAAAGCTCACTCGATAATTATAAAATTTTAGTATAGAGCCATATCTGAAAATCCTGAGAAATGACTCAATCCAAGCTACAATGACGGCAATCAAAAGAAAAGGCAGATGTGCTTCTTTGAATGTCTGAATCAATTTTGGTATATTTATATTGAGCATTTTAAAGAAATAAATGAATATGACAATAGTTTGTGCTATCTGCCAAATATTTCGCCAAGCTTTAAATTCATCTTTTGCCTTACATGGCATGAAGCTTAAGGATGGAGATCTTGAGGCGATTGTACTTAGGGTAACAACTTACAAACTTCCGACAAGAGTTGTTGCCTCGCAGTTTAAAATATCCCAGAGACGAGTACAACAGATAGTTAGACTCTCAAAGACAACTGGTGAATTACCCAAGAACAAGCAGCCTGGAAGAAGACCTTATGCAGTCTACCCTCTCGACTTGAAGAGAGAGATTATCCAAGCTAAACTTACTCTTGACCTTTCCGCCTCTGGAATCGCTAAGCATCTGAGGAGGAAGCGTGGGATTAGAGTCGATGTTAATCTGGTACAACGGATTCTCCTGGAGGAAGGAATGGCAGAAGTTTGTCCGAATAAAAGAGTGCGAAAAAGGCCATGGGTAAGGTATGAGAGGACTTACCCGCTTTCAGCAGTTCATCTAGACTGGTCTAGCGGCATAAATGGGACCTCAATATGCGTTGTTTTAGATGATGCAAGCCGTAAAATACTTTCTGGTGGGGAATTCGAGAGGCAAAGTGCTGAAACTTCTGTAAAGCTTCTAAAAGAGGCTTTCGACAAATATGCTAGCATCAAGAGGATAAGGGAAGTCATAACTGATCGTGGCAGTGAGTTTCATGCAAACAGGAGGGACAAAGACGGGAATGCAACTCACCCTTTTGAGGATTTCTGCAAGAAAAATGGCATGACACACATACTGTGTGGAAGAGCGCATCCACAGACAAACGGCAAGGTAGAGAAATGGTTTGACCTGTACAAAAGAAAGCGTCAGAAATTCAAATCGTTTGATGAGTTTGTGCATTGGTACAACTTTGTAAGGCCACATATGAGCCTTGACTGGGACAACCTTGAAACGCCAGAAAAGGCATTCTGGCGAAAGCTTGAACCAGTGTTGTTAGGAAACTTCATAGAACTTTTGGAAAAGGAGGTAGAAAACTATGAAGCGAAATAATTACCAGATAACACAAATATGACAATAGTTGCTATTATCAGTAATGGCCTTAGGAATTTTCTTTTATTTGACATCATCTGAGTCACATCTTATAAGAACTAGACCTTTTTCTTGATGGATGATATTGTTTGAATCAAAATACCCCAATTTATAGCAGGTTTTACCGTTGATGTCAATCTCTTTTGTTTTTGAAGTTATACGTGGATATAGTAAAACAGCAGCCGACTCTTTACTCAAACCCATTTGATTTGAAAAAACATTTTCGTCAAATATAATAATAGACTCGTTTGGGATATTGTCGTCTATCCACAATACCATCTTAGAATCCTCTGGTTTGACATTGGCCATTTCTATATCGGGAAAAGCAAATAGATTGATTAAAGCCCTGTTTGCCAAAATTAAAATCACAAATATAATAATAATCTTCGAAGATTTATTTTTTAATATCTTTTTGGATAAATCTCTTGCAAATTCAATAAAGTATGGGAATAATAAAGCACCTCCTATAGCAAATATAGGCTTGTATCTTAGAGCTAGACCATTTTTATAGAAGAGATAAGAAACTCCTAAGCAAAGACTAAAGGCAATTATCAATGATCCAAATATTATATCTTTTTTTCTATAGGTTCTCTTCCAAAGAATTAATGGGTAGAGAATTGCCAACGGAAATCCAATGACACTTTCTCTCACACCAGGTCTTGCAAAGAAAACTATGCCTGATGCATAGATGCTATTGAGCCATACTTGGGGATAGTATTGGACATCGACTATATGCTCTTGGTAGATTAGCAGTCCTTTGTAATCAATTATATATGGATAAATAAAAAATATTGAAGCGACGCAATATGCAATAGCATACAACGGAATATCTTTTACTCTATTAAAAAATATTATTGGCGCAACACAGATGAAAAGAATTGGCCCGATGAAATGATAAATATTTGTCAAAAGGCCAAATATCGCTGCCATGATTAATATGTTAGTCTTAGTTAGTTGATAATTTTTTAGGATTATTGCTGTTGCCACAATGAAAAGAATTCCTATTGCCTCTGGAACAAACATCGAGAATCTTATTATTAGGTAAGGCATTGACATCGTATATAAAATAGATGCGATCAAAAGATATTTTTCTTTATCTTTGAAGTATTCCCATAATCCCATGATAGTTAGTGCCCCAAATAAGGGGCCTATTAGTTTTACAAGATTGAATGATGATGTAGCGTAAAAGGGTAAGAATGTTATCCCAAAGAGGTAATGAAATCCGTCAGGATACCAGTTTAGGACATTAGTTTCAATGAATAGAGAGCCAGTATCTTTAATATAATTTAGGCCACTAAACCAATACCAAGAATCTGGAGCAATTAATGAATAGTATCCCGATTGGATATAGTAAAATAAAAAGAAGCTTGAAACTAGAACTAGGCCCATTAGGATATCAAATTTAGAAAATTTAATATTAGAAAGGCCATTCTTAAATGAATTTTTATCTAGCATTTTCTTCTTTGAGATGTATATTAATAGGCCAATATCAACTGCCAAGATAAAAATTGAGGTATAAAGGATAGTTATTGGAATCCCAGAAAACTGCATGATATAGCCAACAGTTGAATAAAGAAGAACATAGAATATTGAGGCAAATAATATCTTTGTTTTAATTGAATTTGTTATAAAATTAGTTGGGAATAATGCAATTGGAGTAAGTAATAATAATACCCATAGGATTTCAAGCATAGTAATACCTAAGAATAGGTTATGATGACTATTTATATTTGTTTTTATTTATCTCACAAATAGTTTTATATTAATCCCGTTTTGATAAAATACAATGGGGATATTGATAATCAAAACATCACCTTTGGGCATAATGAGGAAATACCTAGAAGATAGAAAAAAAGAAAAAATTGATCTTTTGCTCTATTATGAAGATAAAAATATTAAATTGCCCAATAACATTCACAATACAATCATCGTTCCAAAATATAGTGGATTTTTTAAAAAGGTGAAAAAGTTATTTTTCATATGGGGCCTTAAGTATGACGAAATTGTTCTACCCATAAAAGGAAATAAAATGCACCTTATCTATGGATTGTCTTTGCTATTTAATAGATCAAAAAAGAAATATCTTTTTACCTCAGAAGGTTCTTTAAAAGAAGTTTCTTTCTTTTCGATATTTATTCAATTGTTTCGGTCTACCCCAAAAGGATTTTTCAATTATTTGCTTTCTTCCTTATCTCTTAAAATGAGATCTACATATGTACTAGGTAAGCCTGTTAGCTTGACCATTGAGCCCACTAATTTCTGTAATCTTAGGTGCCCTATATGCGAAACTGGGCTTGATATACTCAATAGACCAAAAGGCAGGATGACTCTTGATAATTTTAAAAAAATATTAGATAATGTTGGCGGTCAAGTAAATTCCATTATGCTCTATTTTATGGGTGAAACATTCCTAAACAAAGAATCATATGATATCATAAAATATGCAAAAAGCAAAGGAATCTTCATTGAGACATGCACAAATGGAGATATTATTGACCCAATAAAATTAGTTGAGTCCGGAATTGATAAGGTAGAGTTCCAGCTTGGTGGCCTAACACAAGAAACACATCAGAAGTATAGGGTAAATGGTAATTTGGAAAAGACTATCAAGAATGCTAGAATTTCTATTAAAGAAAGAAACAAAAAAGGACTCTTAAGGCCAGAGATACATGTTAATCTAATTTTAATGAAACACAATGAGCATGAAATTCAAGATTTTTTCAGACTGGTGGAGGAGATTGGTGCAGATGAGGGCCATATAATAAATCCCTGTGTTAGAACAAAAGAGCAAGCCAATGAAATGCTTCCATCTGATGAAAAATATATAATATACAATACTTCTGAGTTAAAAAAAGGAAGAATTGTTCCAAAGATTGTTCCAAATAATCGATGTGATATGCTTTACTATTCAACGGTAATAATGTGGGACGGAAGTGTTGTACCATGCTGTAGAGATCCAACAGGCAAATACATCATGGGGAATGCCTTAGAAGAAGATTTTAAAATTATATGGAATAATAAAAAATATAGGAACTTCCGTAAGAATGTATTTAAAAATCAGAAAGAAGTTGATTTGTGCAGGCTTTGCTCAAGTTACGGAAAGCCGGATATATGGCACTAATTCTTATGGCCCCTGACACAAACTCTATATTCTGGATTTGAAACCATATTTGAAAGGCCAGATTCCTTAAACCAATTCATAACTTCATCTTCTGTGTGATATCTTTGATATTGATGCGCCAATCTATCATACTGGCCAAGTTGAGTCCATTCATTTGTTGGAATTTCAGGATTATAAAAAAGAATCCCAGATTTTATCAATGCAGTATTAATCAATGGTATTTTATTTAAAGGAATGGCGAACCAACATAATTTGTACAAAATATTTTTTGGCATCCTTTTTGTGAAGATTCTTATAAACGAAAGATTAGCAACTGCTATTCTTGATATTATTTTTGGACTTTTCCAGTATACGCCAATAGAAATATCTCCACCATTTTTTACTAGTTTGACTAATCTCTGAAATGCTTTTTTGGTATTTGGCGTATGGTGCAGGACAGCGTTACTATAAATGAAATCAAAAGTATTATCTTTAAAAGGAAGATTACATATATCTGCCTGGACTATACAGACGTTATCATAATTATTAGTATTCTCAAGAACTTTATCAATGCTTTCATTGATATCTATTGCAACTAAATTCTTAGCATATTTTGCAACTACAGAAGCCGGCTGACCGTTTCCGCATCCGGCATCCAATACGAGTTTACCCTTAAATAAATTGAGGTCTGATGCCTGTATCATTTTTTGAACTTCATGTTGAGTTGCCTCTTTGTTTGGATATGCTTTTTCTCCGATTTTCCACTGGAATCCAAACCTTTCTTTTGTTTTTCCTTTTTTCTTCAAGAAATCTTCTATTTGGTTTATGTCTTCTTTAGGAAGTTCTATTTTCTCCTTATATTTCAGATAAAACTCAACATTATCTCTCATCGATGATGGCAGCATTCTAGGAATAGAATTTACTATAGGAAAGACATTGTTACAACTATTACAGGATATTAATCCGTCTATTATCTCTTTTGATTTTTCTTTAAATGAATCTATTTTTAATTTCTCAGATTTACAAATTGGACAAACTAATATGCTCGCTAATTTTTTTTTCATTTTGTAACCTCTAGTAGTTCATAACCATTTTCATCTACTAACATTTTATAATCAATCGAATTAAAATCCAAAGTTTCTTTTGGGTATAAAGTTTTGTCAAGTATAATATAGTTAATATTGTATGCACCCACAAGCTCGCCAATGTTTTTCTTAGACGGAGATCCAAGCATGAACACCGCCGCCTCTTCATAAGCCTGCGGGCTTAGGGCCATTAATGTCTTCTTTTTTGTAAAGTAAGATGCCATAAAAGATATGTTTGGAGGTATGCACATTATATTTTCTTTATCTGATGCCTTTATAATTTCAAATATTTTTTCCAACGTTATGTTTTGACCAAATCTTATATCTCTCTTTCCTTTGTTTCTTAGCCCTCTAAAAGAATTTAAAATTGAAAAGGCAAAAAGGGCTATTCCCAGTAAAATTAAAGGGGTAGTACCCAAAATTATTGTATGGGCAGACAAGATAACTGTGGGCATAATACCATATTCAAAGTATCTATGTCCATCCCCGAAACATTTGAAGATTGAGATATAGCTCGTTAATATAAAATAGGAATAAATCAATATTGTCCAAACAAAAAGAGGGTCTGAAACTGTAATTCTCTCTGAAAATAAGAATGCGATAAATGTAAAAAAAATCCAGGGATTATTTGTTAAACCTAGTATCCTGATAATAGCTTTTGAAACTGATTTTATACTTGGGCTGATTTTTTCTTTATAGTCATCTCTTGTAAAGTAGTCACTCATATGTCTATTCCAAAAAGAAATAATCGAAATATGGCCTCTAAGTATTTCAAAATAATATCCTTTGGATATAATTAACGCCCCTAAAAATGATGATATGAGCACCATTAGATAAAGTGGGTTTAGATAAATCATTGATAATAATAATGCTGTTGCCCAAAATGTTTGAGTAGCCATTTTATGGGTTAGATGGAGTATAATCCCAAAAAAGACTGCAAGTATTAAGAATGCTATGTTATCCGTTTGAACATAGTAAATGCTTGAAAATAAGCTAATGTTAAAAAATAATGATCCTAATGGCCTTGTATTAAGATTATCAGATTCGAAGACAATTACGGGAACAAACACATAAAAAAGGGAAGATAATAGCGCAATACTATAATCTTTTGTGAGTAACAAAGCAACTACAAACATTAAAAGCGTGTTTATCCCCTCAACTAATGGCGAGATAAGCCAAGTTATTTTCTGGAGTGTTTTTTTGCTAAATATTGCCATTAAATAATGCATTAAAGGAGGGTAATCGTTAGGGCCTTTGAAAATAAAATAGTCTATATATTTAGGCATTCTATATTTATTATTCTTTATTTCTTCTGCCATTAGTAAATGAACCCAAGTGTCTATCCCAACTTTATTTTTATATGCTGGAAAAGCTCGGATTAGAATCGCAATGATGATAATTAAAAATTCTAATAAAATAATGGGCACATTCATTAGCGCATTATTTTTGTAAAGATTTATAAACGTTATTAGGCTGCCTATATTAAATGATCTCATTAGTCCAAATAAATTATGAAGAAAAGTGGCCACCTTTAGCATTGTTATATGTTGGGAGTTACCTAATTAATAATGGATTTGAAGTGAAGATATATGATATTTATCCTAATGAGATAGATGAAACTGTTAATGAAATTATTAAAGATAATCCTATTTTCGTTGGATTTTCAGTTTTAACAGGAATAACTAGTTTTTATAGTTGCATAATGGCAGATAAGCTAAAAAGAATATCTCCAGAAACAAAAATAGTATGGGGGGGGCATCATCCTTCACTCCTACCCTCACAATGCCTAAATGAAGAATTTGTCGATATAGTATGTATTGGAGAGGGAGAAGAAACTGCTCTTGAAATTGCTAATGCACTAAATAGTAATACTTCTCTTAAGAATATAAAAGGAATAGGTTATAAAAAGAATTCTAAAGAGATCGTCATAAATACTTCTAGGCCTCGAGAAAAGAATATTGATAAATATAAGCTCAATTGGGAATTAATTGATATCAAGAATTATATAAAAAAATCGAATATGCAAAAAGTTATCTCTTTCTTTTCTTCAAGAGGATGCCCATTTGATTGTGGGTTTTGTTCTTCAGTTGAATTTTATGAGAGAACTTGGCGCCCTCATTCAAAAGCTTACGTCGTAGAAAATCTAGTTTATCTTAAAGATAAATATGGAATTGATACGGTATATTTTTCTGATGATAATTTTATGGCCAATAAAACAAGAGGCATAGAAATACTTGAAGAACTTTACAAAAATAACATAAAAACTGAAACTTTAGATATTCGGATAGATATGTTAAATAAACAATTAATGGATGAGCTAACTAGGATAGATGTATCGGGGATTTTTTTAGGCTGGGAGTCTGGTGACGATAGAATGTTAGAATTAATGAATAAAAGAATCACTTCAAATGACATAATAAAAGTTGTACAATTATTAAAAAAATATCCTTCGGTAGGAGTCTGGGCTTCTGGAATAATGTGCATACCTACTGAAACGCCAGAATCTTTTAAAAATACATTGAACATGGCATCATATATTTTTGAAAATGTACCAAAAGGAACAGTTAGTTTATTTAGATATATGCCTTTGCCTAAAACGAAGTTACTCAATCTAGCAATTAAAAATGGGTTTAGTTATCCCAATAATACTAAAGATTGGGTAAGAGTTGATCCTCAAACTAATTATTATGATATAACTTGGATTCCATGGTTAGATAAATCACATAAACAAAATATACTCAATACACAATTTTATACAAGAAACATTTTACGCAAATATGGAAAAGAAGGGATTAAATATAAAATACAAGATATTTTTAATTATATTGGAGAATGGAGAATAAAAAATCAGAATTTTAATTTGCTATTTGACAAAGAAATTTACAGTCTAATCTCAAAATATAAATAGGATTTTTATGAAAATACTAATTAAGATTATTGACTATATCACATTTAGCATAATCGCTTTTTCATACGCCATATTAATTTTACTATTATACCTAAAACCCGTTAATCCAAAAATAAATAATTTATCGGAAAAATCAATTATTTGCTTAAATCCGATTTGTTGGGAAGATATCGTAAAAAAAGGGATTGTTGATCATGTTTATCAATTAAATCAAGATTCTTATTTCAAAATATTTTATTTAATACATTTTTTTTGTTTAGAAAAAAAAGAAATATCTTTAATCAATAATACTACAATCCTTGAATATAAAAAGAATAAATTTATTAGAATAGCTAAATTAAGATTCACAAGTTATTTATTAACTGAGATATCTACAATGAATGAACTAAATCATCTAATAAAACAGAAAAGGATTAACATTATTAAATCACAAGAACCATATCTAAATGGAATAAGGGCACTAATACTAAAAAAGTTAAATGGCGTGCCATATATCCAAGATCTTAGATGTGATTATGACCTTTCTTTTAAATCTACAGGAAAACCTACTTATCCCAAATTAAGATTTAGAAAAATAGAGAAAATACTAGAAAGAATAGTATTCAAAAATGCAGACATAGTGTTTGGAGGAAATGATCATCTAACTGAATACGCTATTAGAAATGGTGCAAATAAAAATAGAACTTTTACAATAAGAGATATTGGTGTGGGTGAAAAACATTTCCTACCGTTAAAGGACAGAAAAAACATCAAAGAAGAACTAGGACTATTATCAAATAGATCAATACTTTACTGTGGTAGATTAAACCAAGAAAAATACGTTGAAGATGTGATAAGAGCTTTTGATATTATATCTAAGGAACTTCCAGGCTCAGTTTTATTATTGGCGGGGGATGGGGAACAAAGGACCTACCTCGAAGAATTAATAAAATCTCTTAATTTAAAAAATGTTATGTTTTTAGGTTTTAAGTCACAAGATTACATTTTTAATCTGATGTATTCAGTAGATGTAATAGCAAGTCCTTTAACGGGCTCATCCCTAGTTGAAGCTGCACTTTCATCCACACCTATAGTAGCTTATGATGTCGAATGGCATAGTGAACTAATAAAAGATGGTGAAACAGGAAGACTTGTTAAATTTAGAAACTACGATGAAATGGCAAATGCCATAATTGAAATAATCTCTAATCCAAGATTAAATTATGGAGAAAATGCCAGAAAACTTGCCATTGAAATGTTCAGTCCTGAAAAAACATTAGAACAAAGAAAGATGATAATTGAAAAGTTATTTAATGGTGAACTTAATGAAAAAATCTCTTAAAAAAACTCCTTTTTATCATTTATATAAAAAAATAAAGCTACGAAGAAGATCGTTAAGGAAATATCCCAATGGTATTACTATAGAACTCACAAATAGATGCAATCTTATTTGTAATTACTGTCCTAAAAGCAAATTAGAAGACAGGAACGAAATGGACATTGATTTTGATCTATTCAAGAAAATCATTGATGAAGCTGGAACAATAATGGAGCTTCAAAATGTTGCGTTGACTGGATACGGTGAACCTCTTTTATACCCAAAATTGATAGATGCAATAAAATACATTAAAGAAAAAAACCCCAAGGCCAAAGTATACGTAACAACTAATGGAGTCTTATTGACTAAACAAATGGCGAAAAAAATAATTGAATCTGGCCTAGACCAGATGACGATAAGTATTAATTTTCATTCTAAAGAGAAGTACAAAGAGAATTCTGGAAAAGATTTATACGATATATCATTTGCAAACACACTTAACTTCTTAAAAATTCTAAATGATGAAAGCATAGAAAGAAAACCTTTAACTTATGTCCAGATATTGGATAAACTAAACAGTGAAGAAGAAATCAGAGAATTTGAGAATTTCTGGAGACCTTTACTGGCCCCAAATGCCAGACTGCAAATACAACCTTATGTCAACTGGGGGGGTGTCACTGATTCATACTTAGAGGATCATAGATACCCATGTGCCCATATTGAAAACTCTTGGATAATAACTAATGAAGGAAATGCTATTGCATGTTGCATGGCCTTCCCAAAAAGCAACAGCAATCTAATTCTTGGGAATTTAAATGATAAAAAATTAGTAGAATTATATATAAACAACGAAAAGATAAAAAAACTCAGAAAAATGAATATAGAGAATAAATTAGAAGATATCCCAGAATGCAAGAACTGTGATGCATGGAAAACTTATCCCAATATAAGATTCAAAAATCCTTTAGGAGTAATCCAAAAGAGAAAGTGGATTTGATATGCTAGAAGTCAAAAAGTCATTCTATGACTATTCTTCATTGTTATTTGGTAATACTACCACAATTATTTTACAGTTAATATCTTTCACACTTATTGCACGATTATTAACTGTTGAAGATTATGGAATATACAATTTGTTCCTCACAGTTGTTAATTTTTTTGTTTTGTTTGGCGTCAGTTGGACAAGTGGAGCACTTGTTATATTTGGAAAGGAAGAATTTCTTAAGACCCGCTCCATTAAAACTACATTCTGGTCACGTTTATTATTGATATCCAGTATACTTGTTGCAATTCTTATTGTTCTATTTTTCTTTAGAAACTTTGTTACATCATATGTAGGGCTAAAGAATAGTTTATTCTATATTTTTTTCATTTATATTTTATCATATTCTATAATAGAACATGATCAATATACTTTTCAGGCAACAAACAAGATTAAACTATTTTCCATGGTTCCCGTTATAAACAAAATATTTTTTATTATCATGATTTTATCGGCCATCTTCTTTAATAAATCAACTGTTCTTTACATTATTACAGCATTAGTTATATCCAATTTAATCACACTTCTTTTCTCCATTCTATTTCTTGATCCGGAATCGGTAATGCCTGTTAGTATTTCAAAAAATAAGATTTCTGAGATGCTACTATTTTCTTATCCCATAATATTCGGAGCACTTAGCTCTTATGTAGTAATGTGGGTGGACATTATAGTGATAAAGGCTTTTTTAACTACTGAAGCTGTCGGTATTTACTCCCTAGCTTATAGAATAACTGAGTATATGGCTGTATTCACTCAGTCTTTTTCAACTCTAATGCTTCCAATAATTACTGCGTTTATTGTCAAAGATAAGTTGGGGCATGTGAAAAATTTCTGTGAGAGATTAATCCCTCAATTTCTCTTCTTATGGAGTTTGATCCTGTTTCCCGTTCTTTTATGTGGCCCATATGCCATAGTATATCTTTTTGGTTCAAAATATAATCCATCAATTCTGCCTTTTTATTTACTTGTGGGTGGAAGTATTTCTAGGACTATTATTAGTACTACCTCTCCCATTATAACGGCTAACAAATTAATAAAAGCTTCAGTTTTAATTTCAGTCTTTGAATCTTTAGTAAATTTAATCCTAGATTTAGCATTAGTTCAAATTTTAGGAATAAATGGCCCTGCAATAGCTACAGTAATTACTTTCTTTACAGGCTCCTTATTGTACATTTACATTCTAAGAAAAAGAGTAAATATTGGAAAATATTCCTTATTACTATACAACATACCACTAGTCTTGGGCATATTAGTAATGATTTTGACTCAAAGCTTTGTATTAAGAATAGTATTACTGCTTGGGATAATGATAACATTTTGTTTAATTATTAAATTATCAAATACCTTTACCGAAGAAGATACTAAAATGGTTGAATACATCGAAATGCCTAGAATAGTCAAAAAAATATTATTAAATATTATGAATATATTTATTTAATTTGAATTGGGATCCCATAAGCCTTTTTTCCAGAAGGTACATCTTTATTTACAAGACTATGGGCACCTATAATAACTTCGTTTCCGATCTTAATGCCCCTAGCAATAATGCTGTAAGGCCCAATATAACAATTATTGCCTATTGAAACATCCCCAGTTTCATAGCTTTCTTTCCCACCTGAAACTGCCCATTTTACAGAATCATGTGTGTACACTTGAACTCCGGCACTAATTGAACAGTTATCCCCAATTTCAAGTTTGCCCCCATTCCCATCAAGAATTGTAAAAGGTCCAATCCAAGTATTTTTTCCAACTTTTACATCGCCTATCACAATAGAAGAATCATAGATACTAGACCCTTCACCGAATCCAAGATATTTTGCTTTTTCCCATCGATCAGTGATCTCTTCATTAAAAGGCAAGACTCTGTTCCATTTTTTCTTTATTTCATCTCTTAGTATCGAATGTAGCTCCAATATCTCTTGGTAATTTAGATTCTCAATTTCAAATTTCCATTTATCTTTAAATGCGTCTTTTTTAATCATAATAACTCCAAGAGGTTATTGAATACTGTTTCTTGTTCATCTTTTTTCATAGAATAATATAAAGGTAATGTTAGGAGATTATTATAGAGATCCATTGAATTAGTTAATTTCCCAATCTTCTTAGTTTCAGAAAATGCTTTCTCTATATGTAATGCATATGTGCCTATCTGTGTCTGAATGCCCCTATCTCTTAATTTCTGAATTAAGCAATCTCTTTTACCTTTCTCTTTGATGTACAGAGTATAGCTTTGGTAGGTATGTCGTGTTCCGTCCTTTTTATATGGTAGTTCAACACTATCAATTTCAGAAAATAATTTATTGTAATACTCTGCCTTTTTTATCCTGTCCTCTAAAATCATTTCAAGTTTTTCTAACTGAACTAATCCTAAAGCAGAAAGAATATTAGAAAGTTTGTAGTTTGTTCCAATACTTTCAAAAGAAAACCTTCCCAGGTCTGAATGCTTCTCCCCAAATTTTTTGAAGGATATTAGCTTTTCGTAGAGCTCTTCATTGTCTGTTGTAATCATTCCCCCTTCCCCAGTTGTTAAAATCTTCCTGGGATGGAAGCTAAAAACTGTGGCGTCTGCAAAAGATCCTACTTTTTTACTCTTAATCTCCGCCCCAATTGAAGGCGCTGCATCCTCCAAGATAAAAATCTCATCTTTTAGATCGTAAAAAGATTCATCAAGCGGATTTCCAAATTCTGAAACTGGGATAGCCGCCTTTGTATTCCTGTTGATTGCATCCTTAACAAAATCATAGGTAGTATTTCTTGATTTGATATCCACATCAACTAAAACACATTCACCACCTGCCAAATAGACTGCATCAGCTGTTGCAGGGTGTGTATAGTCCGGCGAAATTACTTCATCCTTGTTTGTAATGCCAATGCACTTTAGTACCATTTCAAGACCGACTGTCGCATTGCAAACGGCTATAGCATGTTTTGCCCCGACATATCCTGCAAATTTCTTCTCAAACTCTTCGGTAAAGCTGCCCTCTGTAAGGTACCCAGAGTCCAGCACTTCCTTTATCTTCATTAACTCTTCTTCACCGACAAATGGTTTAATTAAAGGTATCATTATTATCATCTTATATAATGGTCAATATTTTTCTTTGGTGTTTCTATTTTGCCTTCCTTTATGTATATGTTATACCATATTTCAAACGAGAGTAAGCTCCACATTAATGCATAATGTTTGACTAATTCTCTTTGTGGCGGTCTTTTAATTATCCTATCCGTATATGCTCTATCAATAAATCCGTCTCTTACAATATTTCCATCGCAAAGCGCTTTTTCACAAAGCTCCTGGATCTCTTCATTGAAACTAAAGAATACACCGCTACCAAATCCTTTCTTGGGTTTAGTGACGACTTCAGGTGGCAAGTATTTTTTGGCAAGTTTCTTTAGGATATACTTACCAACGCCGTCCCTATACTTTAAGTCAAAAGGCATTCTAAAAGAAACATCAACTACTTCTCTGTCAAGGAACGGTATTCTCCCTTCAAGCGAATGCCCCATTGCCATAGATTCGTCAATAAAAATAAAGTCATCGACCATTTTTATACTATAGTCCAAAAGCTGGATATTGTCCAAAAACGTTAGATTGCCATTATAGTATTTTCCATAATAATCATAGATATCTTCAAGTTGATCTATTTTAATTTTTTCGCCGTATATCTTTTTCAGGTACTCTTTTGTAAACACTTCATCAAGTGTTTGAATTTCTAGGTAGAGCTTGACATCGTTATCAATGAACTTTATCTTTTTTAGATATTCCATATAATTGTCATCATCTATGTGGCCATGCCTAATCTGATATTCAAGAAGTTTTTTTGCATGGTTACTGTATTCCTCTCTTTTGTCCTTAGAAACTCTTTTTCTTATCTCCTCTGTCCTATACGCATATTCATATTTCCATGTGTAGCCTCCGAAGAGTTCATCTCCACCGAGACCGCCTAGCGCAACTTTCACATATTTACTTGTTAGTTCCGTAAGGTAATATGGATATAAATTCCTTTTAGGTGTGTCAGCATGCCATATCATCATGGGATAGTCCTTGGATAGTTTTGATTTAATTAGGAGATCTCTATGCTCAGTATCATAATAATCTGAAACTCTTCTTGCATCCTCAATTTCATCGTCGGCTTCTCCAAATCCCATGCAAAAGGTCTTTACAGGCGCATCGGAAATCTTTGCCGCAAAGGCAGTTACAAGGCTTGAATCAATACCACCAGAAAGATTAATCCCCACAGGGACATCGGAAATCAGATGTCTTCTAACTGCATTCATCAATGCATTCTCAACTAGAGAAAGCCAGTAGTTTTCATCATAGTTATCTTCGCATTCAAAAACTCTAGGCGCCATATCCTTTTTAGTAAATTTACCTTGTTCTAAAACAATGTAGCTTCCTGCCTCAAGTTTAATAATATCTTTAAACATTGTCTTTTCTCTCGGCAGATATCTAAGATTACAAAAGAAATGAAATGAATTCAAATCGACCTCTCTTTTAACACGCTCATCCTGCAATATCGCCTTAATCTCTGAAGCAAAAAGAAAGGTATTCCCAACAAATGTATAGTAGAGAGGCTTCATCCCGTGCGGATCTCTTGCAATAAATAGTCTCTTTTTGTTTGAATCCCATAATGCGAATGCGTACATTCCATTAAAGTCTTTAAGACAATCTATGCCTTTTTCTTCATATGCATGAACTATAACTTCGGTATCAGTGTTTGTATAGAATTTATGGCCTTTCTTCTCAAACTTTTCTCGTAGTTCCTGAAAATTATAAATCTCACCGCTAAATATTATGGATACTGACCTATCTTCATTGAAAATTGGCTGAGAGCCAGTTGAAAGATCAATTATAGAAAGTCTCTTATGGCCAAGAAGAATCCCTTTGTCCTCAAAAGTTCCCTCACCGTCAGGACCACGATGATCCATTGATTTCATCATCTTTTTAAGAAGTTCAGTATTGTTTTCGCCATAAATACCGCAGATACCGCACATATAGAATAAAAGAGCCTCAAGAGAATTTAAATATCTTTCTTACATTATTTGACCGTGGATGGATATATTGTAATTGTAGGGTCTACCGGAAGAATAGGTAGAAAATATGCTGCACATCTAAAGAAAAATAATACTAGGTATATTGGAGTTTCAAAGTCTGAATCCCCTTTAGATTCGTTTCAATTAAAAATTGACTTTAATTATCCAGATACAAAAAAACTAGAAGAATTAATATCTAAAAATAAAATAGATTCTATTATTCATCTAGCAACGACAAACACTTTGATGGACGATTCTATTGAGTATCATGAAAAAATAAACATTGGCTCAGTCAAGTTATTTTTGGATTTAATAGAAAAATATAAGATTAAATGTCCATTTATATACACTTCAACAGAGCTTGTCTTTAACAGTAAAAAGGAAGGCCACGATGAGGATAGCCGAGAATATAATCCCTTGGGCAACTATGCAAAATCAAAACTTTTGGCAGAAAGGGAAGCATTGAAATATGAAAATTCATTTGTGGTGAGATTTGGGAATGTCGTTGGGATTGAAAATGATTTTTTAACTTCTGCAATTAACATTCTAAAAGAAAAGAAATTTTACAATGCCTGGGACAATGTATACAACAGATTTACATACATTGAAGACATAATCTGTGCTTTGGATCAGATTAGAGCCTATAAAGGCAGAGAAAGAATATTCCACATTGCATGTAACGACCCGCCAATATCCCGATACGAATTTCTAAGAAAAGTAATTGAATTAAAGTATGCCAATACAGATCTTATAACTCGCTTGAATAAAACATCTGCAACTAGGGAGCAGCTCTTAACAAGGCCCCAGTACGCAGTTTTGAATACAAAAATAACAGAAAAAGAATTAAAATTTAAATCAAGGTCTATTTTTGACTGTCTCGCCAGGCTATAAGTTTATTCAATCCCTCTTCAAGACTGTACTTGTAGTGGAAATTTAAAATCTTTTCAGATTTCTCTGTCGAGCCTATCCTGTTCTTTACAAGCCGTCTGGCATCATCTTCACTGTATGGCTTGTATTGCACTTTTAGATTTGAATTTTTTAGTCTCAAGATTGTATCACAAAGCTCTTTTATTGTGGTCTGAACGCCAGTCCCAACGTTAAAGAAGTCATCGGTGGCATCACTTTTTGCTGCCACGACATTGTATCTTGCAACATCATCTACATATATGAAGTCATAAGCTTGAGTTCCATCCCCATTGATAATGGGTGCCTCATTTGCATCAATCTTATTTAGCATTATAGGGATTACACCACTATATGCGGCTTTTTGATCCTGGCCTGGGCCGTAAACATTCATGTACCTTAGGCCTACATAGTTTAGGCCATATCTATCGTAGAATGCTCTGCATAAAGCTTCACAAGAAATCTTTGTTGCACCGTAGAAGTTCCTGTTGTTGAATGGATGCTCTTCGGTCATTGGAACTTCGACAGCGTCCCCATAAACTGAAGCAGAGGAAGAATAAATCAATTTTTTCACATTATTTTTAACGCAGGCTTCCAATACATTGAAAGTTCCTTCAATATTGACTTTGAAAGCTGTTCTTGGGTAGTCCCTGCAGTGCAATAGCCACATGGCCGCAAGATGAAAGACATAATCTACATTTTTCATTGCATCGTTTAATACGTCGACATCTCTAATGTCGCCGCCATTTGGATAAACATAACATCTCTCGTCTTTTAGAGATTGATTAATATTCTCCATCTTTCCTCTTGCAAAGTTATCATAGATAATTAGCTCTGAAGGATTTTCCTTTAGAAGCTCTTTAACAACAAATCCTCCTATAAATCCTGCTCCGCCAAGGACTAAAACTTTAGAATTTTTCAAATCATTTGACATTTAGGTCACCATAATAAAGTTATCTTTAAAGTCTCAAAATTATTAAAAAGACTTTTGGTTTGAATAATAACATAATATAAAGAAATTAATTCTTTAGAATTCAATAAGGGCTATTCCACATGCTATAATGATACATATGAAACCCAATACAAAACCAAGTCCTGTTAAAAAGGTATTGCCTTGAATATTTATCTGGAACAATAAAACGCCAAAAATGCCGACTAAAGCCAATATACTTAAAATCAATGTTTTTTTATCCATATAATCCCCAATATATGTTCTAATTTTATTATTCTTAATTTGATTTATTAGGTTTACCTATCCACTTAATCCATAAGTCCAGTATACACCTCAAAACCAAATCCTTTATAAAGCATGACTCTATCGAAAGAAACCATGAAGCGAGAGGCACTAATCTACAACACCGCAACGCTAAACCTTCCAAAGAACACCTTACAGTTCCTATTTGGAGTAATTCTATTTGCTATGGCTGGTGGAGATTACAATATTATAACATGCCTAATAGCGGCATCTGGTTTAAGCATAGGATTAGGCGCAATATACCTCTTTAACGACCTAACAGATCTCAAAGAAGACAGACACAATGAAATGAAGATCAGATGAAAGGCCGTTGCAAACGGCACAATGTCAAGAAATGAGTCCATGACATTAATCAAATTATTTAGTATTGCAGGGACAGTTCTAGCATTTATATCGGGATTAAATTTCTTCTTAATCTATCTATCAGTTATAGGATTAAACATCTGTTACTCCCATCCATCAATAAGGTGGAAGAACAGCAAGACACTATCGGTAGTCGCAATAGCAACTTTACAGGTATTGAAATTTTCAAGCGGCTGGTTTCTGTTCACAAGCACCATAGAAGGCTTCCCAATACTATTTGTGATAGCTCTCGCAATAGGATATACATTACTCTTCATATACTACAAAAACGACACTGAAAACTTAAAAAAATTAGTTATAGAGGACAAGAAACGGGTCTTGCCGTTATCACTTACTTGCATATTTATGCTCTTAACATCCTTTTTCATATACACTTTCCCTGCAATAGGTCTATCGGCAATCATGCTTGGGATACCTACAGTAGGTCTTTATTTCTTAACAAAAAATTATATCGGCAAATCTGTTAATGTCGTGTTCATGTACGCTGGGCTCGTCGTGCTGCTTCTCTCGTTTCTACTGTTAAATACACCAACTGTCACTGCTATTAATCAGAATATGATTGACCAGAATGCAACTGTAAGGGAACAGTTAAGGATAAGTGTAGAAGTGATTATCACGGGGCTTTCTGGGAGATAAGCTCTTTATTCTATATCTTCGCTTATTTTTTCAATTTGCTTTTTTAACTCAGGAATTCTAAACTTTATAGTTTCCCAAACAATCCCTAAATCTACTCCAAAATAGGCATGAATGAGTC
>Ga0067045_1001006_pt1 | contig 25329 bp, 27 predicted proteins | sample TerdegcTABiofilm_FD_59184 | JGI IMG/M metagenome (GOLD analysis project Ga0067045, IMG submission 59184) | Combined Assembly of (Gp0054472, Gp0054536) Wastewater bioreactor microbial communities from Singapore -Terephthalate degrading... | reverse complement strand
GGAGGATGGCCGTATGCTGCGGCCAGATTGATCAGCCGGCCCTCGGCCAGCAGATAGATCCTGCGGCCGTCTTTGAGTTTGTACTCTGTGACGTTGTCTTGCACTTCAGTCTTCAATGCGGCCATGCTCTCAAGCGCGGGAATGTCGATCTCCACGTTGAAGTGGCCGCTGTTGGCGAGGATGGCCTGGTCTTTCATCAGCTCGAAGTGCTCACCCCGAATAACATTTATGTCGCCAGTGAGGGTCACAAATAGATCTCCAAGGGGTGCTGCCTCCAGCATGGGCATGACTCTGTAGCCATCCATGGCAGCTTCCAGGGCCTTGCGAGGCTCAATCTCAACCACAATCACATTTGCGCCCAGCCCTTTTGCGCGCATGGCAAAGCCACGGCCACACCAGCCATAGCCTCCCACGACAACTGTCTTGCCGGCGAAGAGGAAGTTGGTGGCCTGCATGATTCCATGCAAAGTGGACTGGCCTGTGCCGTAGCGATTGTCGAACATCATCTTGGTCTCTGCATCGTTCACGGCTATGACGGGGTAGCGCAGAGCGCCATCCGCTGCCATTGCCCGCAGCCGCACGACCCCTGTGGTGGTCTCCTCACAGCCGCCGAACATCTGACTGGCAAGCTCTGGGTACTCCTTGTGAATTATGGCAATGGTGTCGGCTCCGTCGTCCAAACTAACATTGGGCTTCAGCTCCAGCGCCTTCTTGATGCAATCGTAGTACTCCTGCTCGTTCTCGCCCCTGAATGCGTAGACGTGCAGGCCGCGCGCGGCCAGGGCAGCAGCTACTTCATCCTGTGTGGATAGTGGATTGGAGCCCGTGACTGCTACCTTCGCCCCGCCCGCGACAAGGGTGGTGATCAGGTTGGCCGTCTCCACTGTTACGTGCAGGCAGGCCACGATCCTCGCGCCCTTGAGAGGCTGGGCCATCTCAAACTCCTGCTTGATGCTCTCCAGGACGGGCATGTGCCTCCGCGCCCATTCGATGCGCTTCTCGCCATCTTTGGCAAGAGACATATCCTTGACCACGCTTGGCTGCAAGACCTATCACCTTAAATTTTATTAGTCAAATCACGAGAGGAGACCATTTACAGGTACTTAAACCCAACCCTGTCATCCTCGACGGCAACTTTTAAAGGCCCTCAAAATATTCGTAACTGATGGAAAGAAGATAGAGGAGGTGAAGCCAGGTCATCCACAAAAATCCAGTAGGCTATCCGCCCAGAATATCATGTCCTTGTCATGTCCACAATCCTTGACGATATCTTCGACTTCAGCAGCGGCCAGGATCAATCGGATGACATCACCATGATCGTATTGAAGGCGGAGTAGACCACAAAGCCAAAATACATCCTGGTCGTTTGCGCATATCGAAAGGCGAATGAAAATGCTTGTAGGAATTGATGTTGGCGGAACCACCACTGATGCCGTCTTGGTGGAAGGCAATAGCGTGGTCAAGGCCGCTTACGTGCCAACAGATCACGATGATCTGCTGAAGTGTCTGCTGGGGGCTCTGGACGAGCTGGTCAAGGACGTAGATACCCGAAAGATCGAGCGGGTGGTTTTGAGCACGACCCTGATTACTAATATGATCGCAGAAGGCAAGACAGATCCCGTGGCCCTGGTGCTCATCCCAGGCCCCGGAACGAACCCCAAGGACTATAACCTGGGCGAGGCCTGCATCCTGGATGGCGCCATCGACTACCGTGGCCGTGAGATCGACCGCCTCAAGGAATCCCAGATCAAAGAGGCAGCCTCCAAGATCTCAGCCCAGGGGCTGGCCCGCATAGCCGTGGTTGGCAAGTTCTGTCAGCGAAACCATGCTCACGAGCAGAAGGNCGGAGAGATCATGAGAGCCGCCCTGCCTGGAGCAAAGATCGAGCTGGGACACAGGGTCTCAGGCCATCTCANCTTCCCGAGGCGTGCAGCCACAACCCTTCTCACAGTGGCCACAAAGGACAAGTACAGGGAGTTTGCTCAGGCGATGGCTGACGCGCTGCGACAGCGCAAGATCTCAGCTCCTGTTTACATCCTGAAGGCGGACGGCGGAACGCTTCCGCTGGACTCTTCAGTGCAAATGCCTGTGGAGACTATCTTCTCAGGACCTGCCGCCAGCATCATGGGCGTCCTGGCGCTGACTCCTGCTGGCCAGACCTCGGTGATAGTGGACATCGGCGGCACGACCACAGATCTGGCATTGATACTTTCAGGCAAGCCTCTGCTCTCTTCAAAAGGGGCAAAGGTGGAATCACTTCTGACACATGTGAGAGCCTTCGCCGTCAAGTCGGTGGCCATCGGAGGCGACAGCGCAGTGGATGTTTCAGATGAGCGCATGACCGTCGGGCCCCAGAGAAAAGGGCCTGCATTTTGCATGGGCGGTCCCTGTGCCACGCCCACGGATGCGATGCGCGTCTTGGGGCTGACAAGCGTCGGCGATGCTGCCAGGGCCGAGAAGGCCATGCAGGAGGTTGCAAATAAACTCAATTGCTCGCCCAAAGAAGCAGCCCAAAAGATCGTCGATGCGGTGGTGGACAAGATCGTTGCAGAGGTGGGCGAGATGTTCCGAGCATGGGAGCAGGAGCCTGCTTATCGCATTTGGGAGATCATGAAGAAGGAGAGGCTTGAAGCCCAGAACGTTGTGGGCGTTGGAGGAGGCGCACCCCCGTTGGTGCCACTTGTGGCTTCGCGCCTGGGCGCTAGCGCGATTGTGCCTGATTTTGCACGCGTGGCCAATGCCATCGGAGCTGCAGTCGCTCGGCCCACAATTACTCTGAACCTGCACATCGACACCGAGAGGGGTGAGTACATTGTGGCAGAGGATGGGCTCACCGGCAAAGTCGGGGACAGAAAGATGACGCCGGAGCAGGCAGAGAAGCTGGCAAGAAAGCTTCTGGATGAGCGGGCCGAGCGTCTTGGGATCGGCGAGTATTCAGGAGAGGCAGAGGTGACTTACAGCGAGGTGTTCAATATGATACGCGGCTGGTCAACTGTGGGGAGGCTTCTTGACATAAGAATGGAGATTCCAGCTGGCTTGCTGGCATCTTGGAGGGGGTGCTAAGAAGAATGTCATCCAAAGGCAAGAGCGGAAAGACTGGGCTGATATTCTTCCCGGCATTCGACTGGGCCATCTCACCCACACACCCTGAACGAGAGGAGCGGCTGCTCTACACCAGGGACCAGATATTCGAGGAGGGCCTGATGGACCTTCCCCAGATAGATGAATACAAACCCCGTCTGGCAGAGATGTTGGACATTGCCCGCGTTCACTTCTGCGTTCCGGATGTCGAGTCGCAGATCACAGAAGCGCACCTGATTGCAGCTGGCAGCACTCTTACGCTGGCGGATGCCCTGGAGAGTGGAGAGATCAGAAATGGTTTTGCGCTGGTACGGCCGCCCGGCCACCACAGCATGCGGGTGGTGCACGGAAATCGTGGCTTTTGCAACATCAACAACATGGCCATACTGGTAGAGTACATGAGATCGAAATACGGGCACAAGAGGATAGCCGTCATCGATACAGATGTCCACCACGGCGACGGAACCCAGGAGATCTTCTGGCACGACCCGGATGTGCTCTGCATATCTTTCCACCAGGACGGACACACCCTGTACCCCGGAACCGGCTTTGTCAACGAGATGGGCGGGCCGCAGGCATTGGCCAGAACGTTGAACATCCCCCTGCCCCCGGGAACCACTGACGAAGGCATCCATTACGTCCTGGACAGGCTCATCTTGCCGGTTCTTGATGAGTTCAAGCCAGATCTGATCTTGAACTCCGCGGGTCAGGACAATCACTACACAGACCCACTTGCCAATATGCGTTTCTCTGCGAACGGCTACGCCAGGCTGAATGAGAAGCTCGCACCTGATATCTGCGTCCTGGAGGGGGGCTATGCAGTCGAGACTGCCCTGCCCTATGTGAACACAGGCATAATCCAGGCCATGGCGGGACTTGACTACTCCCACCTCAAGGAGCCTGACTTTGTGCCTGGCAGATTCGTCCAGTCTGAGCAGATGAGCAGGGAGATCGAGGCCACTGTGGCCCAGGTTCAAAGGCTCTGGGACGATAGAGATGAACTTGTCAANGATGCCCTGGAAGGCCTTGGCGACTTTTACCGCAGGAAGAAACGCATCTTCTATGATACCGACATGATCAATGAGAGCCAGGAGGAGACAGTTCGTCTCTGCCCGAACTGCTCTGGCTACATGACCATCTCCACTCAGGCGCAGCGAGGCTACGGCATCCTGAACAGTGCTTTTTGCGTATCCATTCCCCGCAAAGCGTGCGCCTCGTGTCGTGAGGACGCCAAGGAGGAGTATGAGGAGCACATCGACGACCGCAGGATCGGATATGTCTGCATGCAGGACAAGGACAGGGACACATTCAAGTTCCACAACAACATGACGCACACGCAGAAGAGTTATTGAGCCAAAATGACGGAGATCCGGGACCCTGTACACGGCTATGTGAAGCTGGAAGGTTTGATGCAAGAGCTGGCAAACACGCCACAGATGCAGCGATTGCGCTGGATCAGGCAGCTAGGCCTCGCCTGCCTTGTCTATCCGGGTGCCAACCACACCAGGTTTGAACACAGCCTCGGTGCGTACCACCTGGCCATGCTGCTTTCTGAGCATCTCGGCCTGGATGATGAGGAGAGGCTAAAAGTTTGCGCTGCGGCCCTGCTGCATGATGTCGGCCACGGGCCGCTCTCTCATGCCACAGAGTCTGCACTTGCGCCTTACCTGCGAAAGGAGCACGAGAGCATCATAGATATCCTGAAGAGCGGAGAGTTCTTTTTGGATGTCCTGAAGAGCCACGGCCTGTGCCCTTCTGATATTCAGTCGTACATCCGCGGATCCGGCCTGGGGCAGATTGTGAGCGGCGAAATCGATGTAGATCGGATGGATTACCTTATTCGAGACGCACATTACACGGGCGTGGCCTACGGTGTGATCGATCGTTTGCGGCTCTTGCAGAAGATGAGGCTTTACAAGGGCCAACTAATGGTGGAGGCGGGCGGCGTTCAGGCCGCAACATCCCTCCTAATCTCCAGGCTGCTGATGCATCCATCGGTTTATTATCATCATGTCTGCCGCATCTCTGAGTGCATGCTCTCAGCAGGCATTCGTCAGATGATCGAAGATGGAGCGAGCGCAGCCTCGATCAAAGCCATGGACGACATTCAGCTCTTCACTGCTATGGATCACGCGGGCGGCTATGCAGCCGAGATGGCAGATCGCATCAGGCGGAGGAGGCTATTTAAGAGGACCATTTACGTCGGCCTGGAGTGTTTGGACCCATCGCTCATAAGGACAAGCGAGCGGATAGTGGCCCAGGAGTTGGCAGCAGATGCAGGAGTCGATCCGAGCTATATTTTGGTTGACAATCCGCCCCTGCCAGATAACGCAATGGGCAACTTTCCTGCGCTCGTAGGAACGCAAGTGCAGCATCTGAGGGATGTCTCGCCCCTCGTCAGCATTCTGGAAAGGGCGCACAAGGCTACCTGGCGCTTTGGGATCTATGCCCCGTCAGAGCTGAGAGAGAGGGTAGCGCAAGCTGCAAAGCGATTTCTGAACCTCAAGAAGAGCACAGTGCAGCACACATTTTCCGACATCGATAACAGTTACCTTTAAGATTCAAAAGAGCGCAATTGGACCAGAATGGCATTCCCCAGAGACAGAAAGGCGATGGACAAGAACCTGCTGGTAAAAACCATCCAGACGATGAACCAGCATCTTCCTAGCAAGCGCTTGAGGCTGACAGACCTTTTGGAGATGGATAAGCCCGGCATCAGAGGCAAGGACAACACCTTTTTCGTAATGGACAGAGCCGAGCTTGAGCTCATCTCCCAGTCTGCCCCAAGGTTCATGTGGAACCGACTGAGATTGCCCATGCTCATCGAGATGTCGCCGGACCTCGGCAGTGGTGCGGCCCGAGTGCAGGGCGAGGTGGAAGGTGAAGTGGTATGCAAGATCCTGGGCAAGGAGCGGCCATGGGGAAAGCAGACGATCATCTACCTGCCTGAAGTGAGAGAGCTGCGTCGAAGGCTTCCCACCACTACGCAGTATGCCTTTGTGGCTAACCTCAGGAACGATCTCGAAGACTGATATATTTTAAATTCTTTGAGGCGCTAATAGGGATATTGGAGGAGATAATGCCTGAAGACAGACTGGATGAGGGCGCGCGCCTGTTTGCCGTAAAGATAAATTTGGGGTCTTACAAAGAAGCTGCCAGGATCAAATCAGATTATGGCCTTCCCAATGATATTGTCAGGAATGCTGTCATGCAAGCTTACGCGGCTGTCATGAAGAGGGGGGACTACTCCCTTGCAGCAGATCTGGCCAAGCAGTACGACCTTCCAGAGGATCTCAGGATCGAGGCCGCCTTGAGATCATTCCACAGAAAAATAGATAGCGAATTCTTCCGTGCGGCTGCAGAATACGCCAAGGAATTCGGTCTGCCAGAGGATCTGGTGAGAGACGCAGCCATCCAGGCATTCAACAAGAGCATGAGCTTTGGCCTTGTTAAAAACGCAGCTGAGATAGCAGAAGATTTTGAGCTGCCAGAAGAGATGAAGAGAGACGCTGCAATCAAGTCCTTTGAGCAGCATATGGAGGCAGGACTCTACCGGAAGGCTTTGAAGATCGCCCAGAAGTACAAGCTTCCAGATGAGATGGTCCAGGCAGCTGAGAACAAAATAACTTGAATGGAGATCATGCCTGAAGTGGTGCTTACCATCGGAGGCTCAGACTCTGGCGGAGGAGCAGGGATACAGGCGGACATCAAGACCTTTTCTGTCCTGGGATTGCATGGAACCTCGGCCATCACTGCCATAACTGCGCAAAATACCCTTGGAGTGCAAGATGTCTTCGGCCTTGCTCCAGAGGTCGTCGAAGCTCAGCTCAAGTCGATCACCGATGATTTTTGCGTCGCATTTGCCAAGACAGGGATGCTTTATTCTGCAAAGACGGTAATAGTAGTTGCAAAGCATCTCCTCGAGAACGACATACCATTCGTCCTGGATCCCGTGATCGAGGCTGAAGCAGGCGGCAGGCTGCTTCGGCCTGAGGCTGTCTTGGCGCTCAAAGAACACCTCATTCCCCTGGCGAGTGTGGTGACACCAAATATATTCGAGGCCGGGGCATTGACGGGCATTCATGTTAGCGATATTGATAGCGCAGATGCGGCTGCAAGAGAGATCCTGGAGCTGGGGGCCGAGGCGGTCATAGTCAAGGGCGGACACATGGACTGCACCGATCTGCTGCGCATGGCCGGGGAGGTGTTTCGCCTTCCTGGAAAAAGGATGGCTGGTGGCAACCACGGCGTAGGATGCACCTATTCAGCTGCTTTGACATCTTTTCTCGCAAAAGGCTGTTCATTGCCTGAGGCTGCCATAAAAGCCAAGAAAGCTGCAGCATTGGCCGTTTCACACAGCATGAACGTGGGGAAGGGCGTGGGGCCTGTGAACCAGGCAGCGCTCCTGCGAGATGACACATACGCGATCTTGGAGGCTTGTGCCCGGCGCAAAGTCGTCCAGTGCCTTGGGGACGGGAAGATATAAATTGGTTGCAAGAATGACTCACGAAGGATAGCTCTAGCTGGAGTGTTGATTTAATGGGAAGCGTAAAACCCAGTTACATCAAAAATTTTGCCATGGACCTGTTGAAGAACTATGAAAGCTCCTTTAGCCATGACTTTGAGCAGAACAAGCTGAAGGTATCAGAGTACACTGACATCAAGAACAAAACAATTCGCAACCGCGTGGCTGGCTACATAACTCGCGTGTTGAGACAAAGAAGTACCCGCAGAGGAGAGGTCGAGGTAGATGTTTAAGGGCGTGTTTCCTGCCATAATCACGCCATTTAAAGAAGACTTTAGCCTTGACGAGGAGGGTTTGAGGAGCAATATAGAACACCTGCAGAGGTCGGGCATCGCAGGCATAGTTCCCTGCGGCACAACTGGCGAGTCAGCTACCCTTACATTTGAGGAGCATAAAAGGGTAGTTGAGATCGCTGTGGACTGCTCCAAGGTGCCTGTCATTGCAGGTACAGGCTCGAATAATACCAGTGAGGCATTGGAGCTGACGCGTCACGCGGCCGATGCAGGCGCACACGCGGCCCTTCTGATCACGCCTTATTACAATAAACCCAATGACCGCGGCATGTTCGAGCACTTCAAGACGATAGCCGAGAAGTGCAACATACCCATAATACTGTATAACGTTCCCAAGAGAACTGGGATTGACCTCAAGCCGGAACTCGTCGCGAAGCTGTCAAGGATACCGAATATAGTGGCCATAAAAGAGGCCAGCGGAAGCCTCACTCAGGTCTCTCAAATCATTGAGCAGACGAGGGGATGCGATTTTACAGTCCTATCTGGAGACGATGACCTGACGCTGCCCATCATGTCTCTGGGCGCATCTGGCGTGGTCTCTGTGGTAGCCAACGTCGCTCCCAGAAAGACTGCGGCCATGGTTGATGCGGTCTCAAGCGGCGACCTGCAGACGGCAAGAGCGCTGCATTACGAGCTCTTGCCGCTGGTGAGGGCCATGTTCCTTGAGACGAACCCCATACCCGTAAAGACCGCCTACAAACTCATGGGGCTCGCAGCCGGGCCTTTGCGGTTGCCTCTTGCATCCATGGCGCCTGAGAAAGAGACGATTCTGAAGGATATTTTGGGAAGGCTCGGCGAGAGGGCATGATCAAGTTTGCGGTTGCTGGTGCTCTGGGGCGCATGGGCACACTCGTCATCCAGGAGGCTGCTAAGGTCGGTGATCTGCAGCTTGTGGCAGGCTTCGACGTCGCGGGAGCTGGGATGATCCTTCCAGGAGGCGTTCCTGTATCGGACGCCTCGCAACTGAAGAGCACCTTGGCTTCGTCCAAAGCAGTGGTACTTATCGATTTCACTGTAGCCTCGGCTGCTGTTGAGACCGTATGCAGCGCGGCAGATATGGGAATTGACCTGGTCGTGGGAACCACGGGCTTTTCTCCTGATCAGCTCTCCAGAATGAAGGCTGCAATAGATGGCAGAGTATCAGCAGTGATAACCCCCAACTTCAGCGTTGGAGTGAATCTGTTCTGGAAGCTGGTGGCCGAAGCCGCTACCGCTTTGAAGGATTACGACATTGAGGTCATCGAAGCTCATCACAATCAGAAGAAGGATGCGCCCAGCGGCACTGCGTTGGCCACTGTCGAAGCGATAAAGAGCGTTCTTGGCGACAGAGAGGTTGTGCACGGTAGAGAGGGGTTGAGGCAACGCGGCAATGAGATAGGAGTGCACGCTGTGAGGGCTGGGGACATCGTCGGAGATCACACTGTGCTCTTCGCAGGGCCTGGCGAGAGGCTGGAGATCAAGCATCGGGCTCATAGTCGGGCTGCCTTTGCCGCGGGCGCAGTTCGTGCTGCGCGATGGGTGGTCGACAAAGAGCCCGGGATCTACAGCATGGCAGATGTCTTGGGATCGAGATGAATAGTCTGGAGGAGGGAAGCTACGCTCTTTACATGGGGGAGAGAAGGCTCGAGCCGTTCTCCCTGGAGAGAAACGTTGTTGGTTTCTGCGACAGGTGCGAGTCTGATTTGGAGAGCCTTGCGTATTTTCGCACAGAGTCAGGCTGGATGGTATCTGCGCGCTGCAAAAAAGAATCATCTCATCTTGATGCGCTATGATCTGGAATGGAACTGGCAGGGCGATCAAGAGCTACAGATCTCTGCAAAGAAGGAAGGCATTTCAACGCTTTCCAGGGAGATGCTTGAGGCGGTCTTCACGCGCGCAGAGATAAGAGACATGCAGGCCTGTGAGCAGGGCCTGCCCTTTGTGCGGCAGAACCTCTACAGGGCCAGGAGCAAGTACGATAGGTTCGAGAAACTGTTTGGCATACGATTGAATATTTGAGCGATGAGAGAATCGGTGGTCTGTCTTCATTGGGTTGACAGGCCTTTTGTGTGCCTCAAAGCTTGATAAAAAGAGGCCGAACGTGCCTGACGAAAGAGCTCCAAGACAATTGACAGTGGAATGAAGAACCACGAGATGGACTCAATTGAATGCCATTTATCGGCTGAAGGCAAAAAAGAGTTGCAAAGCCTGCGATTACCATTATGAGGCCCGAATTCAAGAATTTCTATGACCTCGCGCAAGCTGGTTATATCAAGAAATGGGTTATTTTAAGCGTACTCATAGGAATTGCAGCTGGCTTTGGCTCAATAATCTTCTACTGGTCGCTTACAACTGCCACACACCTCCTGCTGGGACAGGTGGCAGGATATGTACCTCCTGCAGCAGGTGGAGAAGGTGCGACTGTGTTTACTGGCGTGGCCAGGCCCTGGATTCTCCCCGTGCTTGCGGCCGCAGGAGGGCTGCTCAGCGGAATTATCGTATTTCACTTTGCTCCTGAGGCAGAAGGGCATGGGACGGATGCTGCCATAGATGCCTTCCACAACAAAGGCGGCTACATTCGCCGCCGTGTGCCATTGGTCAAGGCCATGGCCTCAGCCATCACCATTGGCTCAGGTGGGAGCGCGGGCAGAGAAGGCCCCACAGCTCAAATAGCTGCGGGGATCGCCTCTGCACTCGCAGATCTGTTTCATCTTTCAGAGGCAGACAGGCGCATTGCCGTGGCAACCGGTATCGGAGCTGGGATCGGCTCCATCTTCAAGGCCCCATTGGGCGGAGCTATCCTCAGCATGGAGGTCCTTTATCGCCGCGATTTTGAGTACGAAGCTCTTCTGCCATCATTCATTGCGTCCGTTGTAGGCTATAGCATATTCGCTTCCTGGAGTGGATGGAGTCCTGTATTCGGCGGAGGCATCGTTTCCTCTTTCAGCCGGCCCATGGAGCTCGTCTCCTATGTTATCTTGGGCGTTGTCTGCGGGCTGGTGGGCATAGTCTACGGACGCAGCTTCTACTACCTACGAGATCTTTTCAGCCGCGCAGAAATTCCCAGATGGATCAAGCCGGGCATTGGTGGATTTGCTGTGGGCGTGATTGGCGTCTTTCTGCCGCAGGCCCTGGGCACAAGCTACGGATGGCTGCAGTTTGCCATCAGCGGAGACTTCATCGCATTGCCTGTTAGCGTCATGTTGGCTTTGGTCGTAATGAAGATCCTGGCCACTGGGCTGACAATAGGATCAGGCGGAAGCGGCGGGGTTTTTGCGCCCGGCCTGGTGATCGGCGGATTGACCGGTGGAGTTGTATGGCACCTTCTGCAAGGCTGCTCAGCCATAGCCATCACCCCCAGCACATCATCTGCATTTGTCGTCGTGGGAATGATGGCCCTCTTTGGAGGCATCGCCAAAGTGCCTCTAGCAGTAATCCTAATGGTGAGCGAAATGACCATGGACTATACACTCCTGATCCCCAGCATGCTGGCCTGTTCCATCGCTTATTTTGTATCTGGAGATAATTATATTTATGAGAAGCAGGTGAACGTGAGGGCCGAGTCGCCTGCCCACAGGAATGAATACTCGGTCATGCTCCTCAAAGGATTCAAAGTGAGAGATGCCCTGACAGAAAAAGTGCCCGTCATCAGTTCACAGATGACCGTGGATGATGCGGCCAATATCTTAAAAATGCACGAAGTCCACGCCATCCCAGTGGTAGATGTCGGCAGGCTTGTGGGGATCGTGGCCAAACAGGATGCAATGAAATTTATCTTTCATGGTCAGCCTGATACACCCGTCCGAGACATGATGAGCACCGATCTGATAGTAACCTATCTGGACGAATCATTATTTGATGCCATGAATAGGATGATCGTTCATCAAATTAGCCAGCTTCCAGTGGTGGAAAGAGAGGACCAAAGCAAGCTTCTGGGCTTATTATCGCTAAATGATATAACCAAAATCCAATGCACTGCAAACGCAAGCCTCCACAGCCTTCAAGAGCATTTTGGATAGGAGCTGTACGTTAGATAACAAAATTTCACGAGAGACAGAGATCCATCCGACGTTCAGCACTTTTGTCTCGTGATCCCTGAATTTTCCAATTTAAATATCAGAGACGTTTTTAAATAAATATCTTCTACGTCCTTTCGAAGGGATGTAGCATTGACGTTGATATCCAATCATACAATATAGGCCATCTTGGAATTGTAGCCGGAATTTTTGACGACTTTATCCTCCCTGGCAGCGAGCGCAGGACGTGCATCTCCTGGGGTCGTTGACGTCCCGCCTACCCCAGCCCTCAGCTCGCATGCGAATGAGCTTCTCGGCAACCTTTGGCGAGGCCTGTTCGAACTTCACGCGGGCCTGGCGTGGACAAGCCACCCAACGGCAGAGGAGCACCGATTGTGATGGCTCCTCTTGTTGACTGGATTTATTGACTTTACGATGAGACTTGTTGTGCCGCAGGCGCAGGACTGGCTGGCGCAATGCCTGGCTCAGTTACGATCTCCGTCTTGCGCACCTCAACGCGCCTGAGGGGATAGATCATCTTTGCTTCCTTGTAGATATCCAAAGACATCTTGCCCTGAACGACATCCTGGATCAACTGGTTCAGGTCGAGGCTCTTGGACTTCTCAATGATGACCCTCTTGGAGAGCTCCCTGATGCTTTTGACCTGGTTTGCCCGCGCTCTCTTCACAGTGAAGCAACTGGGCTTGATTCGCACCTGGTATCCATCAGTCGTAGTTACATCGACAATGGCGTCGATGCGGGAGGTTCTCCTCTTGACCAGGGAACGAACGTAGTCCGTAGTCATCTCATGGCCTACGAACTTTGTGTACGCAGAATCGCCCGCCACGCTGTCCACTCTGAACTTGAGCTTGGTATTCTGCTTGGAGAAGTTGTTTGTGAGATCTCCTAGAGTTGTCTCAACTATCCTTCCTACAACCCTCTCTGGATCATTGGCGATGGTCTCGCCAAAAGGAGACCTGCCGAACATATCAGGACTTACGACTTTATACCATTGCTTGGCCTTTCTGCTATCAGCCTTTCTTTGTGATCTTCTTGCCAATAAACATCCTCCGAGATGATATTAATCCGAACATCGTTCCAAACTCACTGTATTTAAACCGATCGCCCAAAAAGAATTGATGCCTTCCTTCAGTATGCAGGCCAGACGTAAATGTAAACATAGTTGGACCAATCGCTGCAATGGTAGCTCAGGATATGCCACCCAGTGTCATTGCCCTCAAACCAGGTCTGATACCAGCCAGTGCTCTTGTAGCCGAAGTTCTTCACCTCAGGAGAGCAGTAGTAGCCCTTAGAATCCTTGCATATCTTCCACTCGTAAGACCAGTAGACTCCCGGCCTGCTGACCTTGGACCATAGTGGAAGCCACTCACCGCAGTACATTCCTGCTACGGTGCAGATTTTGTTGGTGTAGTACTGGACATAATATTCATTGCACCGGCAGGTCGAAGGCGTTGGGTAGACTGCCTGATAGCTCTGAGGAGAATACCCGTAAGGAGCTGTCAGGCTGCCTGATGCCGTGCAGGTGGGACAGCTCCCTTGATATGGATAGCTGCTAGAGACGCCTCCTGTAACCTGCGTTGCCACAACGACCTGAGCAGGATAGCCTGACTGGACAGGATAGCCTGACTGGACAGGATAGCCTGACTGGACAGGATAGCTGGAATGGACCGCCTGCGTCGTCTGGCCGGCGTATGGTTTATACATGCTGTAATCAGGGAGCACAAGGCTCTCGGAATTGGGATTGGGAGGTGTCGGGGCTTCTGTCTGCAAGTATGTCTGAGCCTTGCCCAGGTTGGCGTGGCCTGATGCATCGTTGGAGTACACGTTGGTGGGATAGACGTAAATATAGACGTAATTCGACCAATCACGACAATTGTAGCAGAGGATATGCCATCCAGCCACATCTCCGTAGAACCAGCCTTTTTTGAGGCCTGCCCAGGTCCAGTCCCACAATCTCACGTATGGCGTGCTCTGGCCAGGATACCACTCATAAACAAAAAGGTTGCCACCTGAAGATATGTCAGCCCAGAGGGGCAGATAGCCGCCATAGCTGCAGCCTCCGACAGTTGCAAGGCCGTATGAGGTCTGAACATAGAACTTGTTGGGTGAGACCACCGAGCCCGGATAGTACCAGGGGCTTGANGCCGTCATGCTGCCTGTAGTGCCTCCATAAGTCGCGCTGACTGCTCCTGCAGTCAAACTGCTTGGCAGAGTTGCTGACACAAAACCAAGGCTCTCATCAGGGCGGAAGCTATCTGCCACAGGCTGGGAGAGATCCAAATCTTCTGCAGCCATGCTCTCCTGATAAGGTCCTGAGATCTGGGGCACAGAGGTTGTAATGGCTTTTGCGCTCTGAGAAGAGGACTGGACCGGTTGATTACTTTGATGCTGAGCATAGCTGCCATAAGAAGTAGAAGATGCTCCCGCGGATGCTGCCTGATAGCCAGTGAATTGCGAACCTGCACTTTGCACAGCCGCACCGGTCGAATAGCTTTGACCCGGCTGGATAGACGATGCCCCATCAGAGACGCTTCCATCGCCCACTGCGCCAAAGGCGACGTTGGTCATGACGAAAAACATGACCAGCATTGGTAGCCAGACCTTCATTTACCCCACTCCATTTTTTTGATTTGCTACTGCCATTTTTTTGACTTGCTACTGCTTTTTAATGATCTTTCTATCTATTTAATGTTTGCTTTTGGTTTGAGGACACGAAGGTTTGTATTTTATTAATAATATCGTCATCGTATAGAATACTCGCAGATGGATAAGAAATGAGAGCTGTAATCATCAATGTTCTCATGTTCTTGGCTTCTTCGTCCAATTGTTCCTCACCATCTCAGCCAGGCGCGGATTATTGAACTGTTCGTAGATGTCCATGTCCGTTGTGTAGCCGATGAATGGATCGATGGTCCCCTTCTCCATGTTTGCGAGCCAGATCGAAATGCCTTTATCTTCTGCCATCCGGCTGCTTTCCCGGAAAAACTGCATGAATGGCTCCAGGCTCTCGCCGCTTGGCACCAGGATGACGCAGTCCACTTCTGGCTGCATCTTTTGCTCGCNCGAGTTTAGATCGATGGATTCGACGCTCGTGACGACATAGGCCTGCAAAGTGCGNCCTGCCGCTGTGAATATGAGCATTCCATCTCTCTCACTGGAAAGTATGTATCCAGCATCCTCCATGAAGGACTTCAGCATACAAACCAAGCTCTTTTTCAAGATGCCCTCCAGCTCCGGGATGGATTGAAGGAATCTGCGATGGGCATCATCGAAGTCCTGCTTGCTGTATCTCTGGGTGTGAAGAAAATGGAAGATACGGCCGTTCATCTGAGTGTAAGCATCAAGCTTCGGCAGATCGAAGAAGATAGCCTCACCGTTCATGATGCTGGCAAAGATGCCTGGGGCAATATGCTCTCCTACCATCTTCTTCAACTCTTCTGATTCCTGGTCGCTCAGGTTTGCGGCTGAGACGATGTCGTAAATTCGCAAAAGAAGTTCGCATCTGGCTATGATCTCCTTCTCGCAAAGAAGCTCCCTGAGCGGGCCCGAAATTTTTGCAATCTCCGTCATTGTCCATCCCTGATGCTTGAAAGCTCAGATCGAAGCTCACCCATCTTGGCGGTTCTCTCAGCAAAGGCATTATGCTGATGGATGCTCTCCTCGTTTATCTGCTTGAGGGTCACGACAGCGTCGTCAGGGAGGTCTGAAAAGGCCTCAACCACCTTCTGGGCCATGGTTCTGACGCAGTCCTCCACAAACTTGGGATTGCTGTGAGCTTTTGCCACAACAACTGCCTCGTCCGGACGCTTCAGAAGGCCGTAAACCTTGGAGCTCATGGACTCCTCGATGATCTTGATGATCCTGTCGATGGAAACGCAACGCTGGTCATGAACCTCGACGGATATGCTGCCTCGACCTCTCTGATTATGCGTGGCAATTGGTATCCTCTCAGAGAACTCAATGGCAGATTCCTTCGACACGCCCAGCTTTGCAAGCTCCCTTTGGACCTGTTCTTTCAGGATCTCCTGGGCACATGGACAGGCCGTGGTTCCCAAAACCTCAGCTCCGACGGTCTTCTTCAGATACCCAGAAGGCCCTGCTTTTGCAACTGCTTCGGCGAATATGTCCACAACTTCCTGACATGTGACTTTGGTTACAGGCGTCTGTCTGCGGACGATGTACTCGCTCTTCATCTTCACTTCGGCTTGAGAGGCGTACTCGTGCCTGTGTAGAAGTCTTTTGGCAATCTCGCCGCAAAGCTCCTCGATCTCGTAAACAGGACAGCTTATGGCTTCCTCCAAAACTTCGTCGATCACCTCAAAGTTGCGTGAGAGGTTGGCTCCCTTGCGGTCCGAGGGGAGGTCCACGAAAACCTCAAAATTGGAGATCAAGATCACAGGACGCTCGTCATTTCCGCGCTCAACTTTCACAAGCTTCTTGACGCCTGTCACACCAACCCTGGTCAGGTTGATGGGATAATCGGGCTCGCAGGCTTGAATATCCGGTAGTATATCCAAGAGGCCTCACCTGATGCTATAGCTCGTCTTCTTCGTCGCCCAGTGGCTCGGCCTCAAGCTCGTCCAATTTGAGCAGGAGCCGGTCAACCTCTTCGATCATCTCTTCCAGAGTATCGCTGATCCTGCGGTCACGCTCATCAAAACCTCTGAGAACTCCACCCAGCTCGGCCAAGAGTTGATCGTCGCCCATATCGAGCAGTATCTCGCGTATCTTTCTCTCGACCTCATTTGAATCAGGCATATTGTTTTATTCAAAACAAACGTATTTGAGACTTTGCTTGGCATGATGGTCAGTTATATCTATCCGTAGGGCCATTCCTTGCAATTAGGAGTTCTGTGGATGATTAAACGTTGCCCTCAGCACGGATTTTTCAGGGGAGAGCATTGCGAGTGCGGCTCGACGGGTCAGCTTCTATTGGATGAGACCAAAACTGAACAGCTTGGCCGACTGGTGGCGGGTGGGCTGCGGCATTTCCCAGGAGACCTGGGGTTGGAGATGGACTCCAGGGGATGGGTTGATCTCGCAAAGCTTGGTGAGGTGGTGAGAAGCCGACACCGCTGGGCCAGCAAGGAGCTGGTGATTGCACTCGTTGAGTCGGACCCCAAGCAAAGGTATGAGATACACAACGACAAGGTCAGGGCCAGGTATGGGCACTCGGTGGATGTGGAGCTGGACCACGTCGACAACAAGCTTCCCAAACTTTACTATGGTGCAAGCGAGGAAGAAGCGGACAGGATCCTGGAGATTGGACTCAAATCAGCATCTCAAAGGTACGTCCATCTCTCAACCACCCCCCAGAAAGCCTGGCATGTGGCCTCATTTCGCACTGGAAACCCAAAAATAATCCAGGTCGATGCTACAAATGCCCAAAAGGAAGGAGTGAAGATGATGACAGTGAACGCGGATATTGTCATCTCAGAGATGATTCCATCACGGTTCCTGGAGATTCTCGCGACCAAGGATATTTTAAAGGCAGCGCAGGCCCCAAGGTCCGATTAGGATGAAAGCAGGGCCAATCCCATCCAATTCATTGGCGGGAGTGGTCACCGTCCGAAGCGCCTATCTCTTCGTTGCCAGTCCCTGATGGCGCGAAGGAAATCGATCTTTCTCAGGGCGCGCCAGTCGACGTCAGTAAAATAAAGCTCTGAATAAGCGGCCTGCCAGATCATGAAATCGCTGAGCTGCTTGCCTCCGGCTCTTATCACCAGGTCAGGTCTCTGTCTGAACCTGAGATGGGCCTCTATCGACTCTTCGTTGATATCCTCAGGATCAAGACATCCATTTTGTACATCTTGCAGGAGGCTCCTGAATGCCTCTGCAACCTCGTGCTTTCCTCCGTAGCCTATCGATATGATCATTTTTACTCCAACGCCGTCGCCCATGTGTTCGATGCCATCGACCGTGTGCAAGCTGACCTGAGCCGGGGCATCTGCAAGCTCTGCGGCAACACGTGCTCGAATCTCTGGCGCATCATCATTTACATAGAGCATTATGGAACCAAGGCCTGTAGATCTGCACCAGTCCAGCACGGACCTCAATTGCTTCAAGCCCCGGCCTCTCAGATCCCCGGAGCTGAGGACAACTGCTACACATGTGGGTATCCTGTTTTTGGAGATCTTAGCTTCCAGGATCCGTTCGTAAAGGCGATGAATCATGTTTGAGATCCTCGTGCTCTCCATAGGCAAAGTATTTTTGCGATGAATCAGTTCTTGAGGTTCATGCAAAGGGATGATATTGCCAGGACGCTCATCGGGCTGATGGCGCTATTGCTGCCTTACGCCGGGGCTCTTACAGTTCTTCCCCTTGGGGCCCTCATCCTTTTTGACCCGGGCTCTCGCATGCTTTCAGCCTCCTTGGCGATGCTCATCCTCCTGAGGCCTGCCCTGAGCATCATGCACTGCGACCTCCCGCTATACGTGATTGCCATCTCATTCGTGGCGTCCACTTTTGCCCCTCTGGCTTTTAAGAGGCTCGAGTCCCTGGCAGGAAGCATGATCTACCTCATGATCACAGTTGCTCTGGGCTATCCCCTGGCGAGCATGATCTCCTCAGGAAGCCTGTCGTCTGAGAGGATCCTTTTCCTCGCGATCTTGGCTGGTCTCTCCGGTGCTTTTCTGCACCATGCTTCGAAGGAGCGTGACTTCGCAGTCCCATTCGGCACTGCAATGGTGATGTGGCTCTTCTCCTTTGACTATCCTCTGCCAGAGCTGCCGCGCATCCTGCTCATATTTATTTTTGCTCTCATGCTCGGAATTGGAGCCTACTGGGCCAAGGCCGCAGACTCGGATGCAGTGCTGAGCGAGGCCATAGTAGGCCTTCTCGTCATCTTGTTTGGAGGACTGAACTGGTTCTTGCTTCTGCTTGCCTTTTATCTGATGGGAGGCGGTTTCACTCATTATGGATACGCCTACAAGGATAAGCTGGGAATTGCTCAGTCGCATGGGGGCGTGCGCGGCTACAANAATGTTTACAGCAACAGCCTTGTACCCCTGGCTCTGGCCATCTGTTACGGAATTTATGGAAGCGACGTCTTCATTTACGCCTTCATCGGTTCAGTGGCTACAGCCAACGGCGACACTCTGGCCAGCGAGATCGGCGAGACGAGCCGCTCCAAGCCGAGGATGATCACCACCCTCAAAGAGACGCAGCCAGGCGTTGATGGTGGTGTGACGCCTCTTGGCGAAGCGGCTTCGATTGTGGGCGCCCTCATCATAGGCCTCCTTGCCACTGTCACTGGCATGGTCGGCATCTTTGGCATCATCGTGGGAACGATCGGCGGATTCCTTGGCACCAACTTCGACAGCTTTCTTGGAGCCACGCTTCAGAGCCGTGGCATTTTGAGCAACAATGGGGTGAACCTTGTGGCGACCGCCTTCGGAGCTGGGGTCGGCGGATGCCTCTGGTACCTGCTGCAAATTATTTAGGCAAAAAACCACCACTTGCATTCATGAAGATATTCGGGATTTTCGGCGATCCCATCGAGCACAGTCTCTCTCCAGCCATGCAGAACGCTGCCTTTCGGGCTTTGGGAATAGACGCATGCTATCATGCCTTTCGTGTCTCTTTGGAATGCCTGGAAGATGCCCTCATTGGTGCAGCAGCCATGGGCTTTGGCGGTTTGAATCTGACCATACCCCTGAAGGAGAAGGCGCTGGAGCTGGACGTCCTGCAGCCCGATGAGCTCGCAGAGGCTATCGGAGCGGTGAACACAGTATCCTTCGGTCGGGACCGACGGATCGCGGGCCACAACACCGATGGAGAGGGCGCACTCCAGGCCCTGAGGGATGCAGAGATAGGGCTTCGGGGCAGCAAAGTGCTTTTGATTGGGGCTGGCGGGGCGGCTCGCGCCATTGCCTACTCTCTGAAGCACGAGGGCGCAGAGATCCTGGTCGCAAATCGGAGCGCACAAAAGGCAGATGAGCTGGCTGCATCGGTAGGTGGAATCGGCTTTGGCCTGTGCGATCTGGGCCAACTCGTCCTTCAGTCGGATATAATAATAAACGCCACCTCTGTCGGCATGAAGAACGGCGATCCAAGCCTATTCGATGGCAGATTGCTTCGAAGAGGTCAGGTCGTCTTCGATATCGTTTACAATCGCGAGACAGAGCTCCTCAAAGCAGCTCGCCAGGCAGGTGCTGTGGCCATCGACGGCGTGATGATGCTGGTCTACCAGGGAGCAAGATCGCTGGAGATCTGGACAGGCCTGAAGGCTCCAGTGCATGTTATGGAGAGAGCTGTTCGAGATGGACTGAAGGAGAGAAGATGACGCGCATACTGATATTGGGAGGCACGGGCGAGACTGGATCGTGGTTCGCACGCTATTTTAAAGAGAAGGGCTTCGAGGTATCCATCTGGGGGCCGAGGGGCAGGGTGGAGGTGGCAGAACGCCTTGGTGTGCGGTATGCTACCGATTGGCTAAAAGAGGTGGAGACGAGCGACATCGTCCTAGTCAGCGTCCTGATCGAAAAGACCGTGGAGGTGATACGCGAGGTTGCGCCTCGCATGCATGCAGGAAGCCTGCTCATGGATGTGACCTCGATAAAATCGGGCCCTGTGAAGGCCATGAAGACCTATGCGCCAAAGGGCGTTGAGGTTTTGGGCACTCATCCCATGTTCGGGCCCACAATGCCAAACATGCGCGGCCAGACCATCATCCTCACTCCTGTGAAAGGAAAGAGCGAAAAATGGCTACCTGTCATTCGGTCGATCTTCGAATCAGATGGTGCGAAGATAGAGACATTGGACGCAGACGAGCACGATGAGATCATGGCCGTCGTGCAGGCTCTGGCGCACTTTGCCTACATCGGCATTGGAGCGACGCTGAAGTCTCTTGACTTCGACGTGGAGAGGTCAAGGAGGTTCATGTCTCCTGTCTATGAGATCATGATAGACTTTGTTGGTCGCATCCTGGACCAGAACCCTGAGCTGTATGCCTCCATCCAGAAAAATCCAAAGGCGATGCGTGTGCGACAGACCTTCGTGGCCGAGTGCATGCGGCTGTGCGAGAGCGCTGATGCAGGCGATCTGGAGGGCTTCAAGAACATTATGCGCGAGGCTGCTGAACACTACGGAAGGACGCATGAGGCGATGGAGAGGTCCGACAGGATCATCAGAGGGAGAATTGAAGAATAAGTGCCAGCGACTTAAATTGACTTGCGGCTTCGGCGGTCAAGGTATCTCTCGATCCTCTGCAGCCCCTCGGCAATATTCTCCATGGAGTTGGCATAAGAGAACCTGAGGTACCCTTCACCATTGCGCCCAAAGTCAATGCCCGGGGTGCAGCCCACGTGCGCCCTCTCCAGGATATCGAAGGCCAGACTGTAGGAATCCCCTGAGAATGCCCGCGCATTTGCGAATACATAAAATGCGCCCGTTGGCTCGACGGTGATGCCGAAGCCCAAAGCTTTCAGCCGCTTGATCATGAACTGCCTTCGATGATTGTAAATGCGTTTCATCTCGGCCACGGCGACTGAGGTCTCCTGCAATGCTGCGATGCCTGCCCTTTGCGCGAGCGAGCTGGCACAGATAAAGAAGCTCTGCTGCATCTTCTGAATGGGCCTGATGAAATTTTCCGGTGCTATCAGATAGCCGAGCCGAAGCCCAGTCATTGCGTAGAGCTTCGAGAAGCCGTTCAGGACAAAGGCGTTATCTGTGAACTCAAGGATGGAATGCTCCCGGCCCTCGTAGACCAGGCCGTGATAGATCTCGTCTGAGACGATGTACGGCTGGAAGTTGGCGATGGAGCGCATTGTGCTCTCAGAGAGAAGGTTGCCTGTCGGATTGGAGGGCGAGTTGATGAGAATCGCCTTGGTCCTCTCTGTGATCGTCTCGGCTATCGCCTCGGGCCTGTACTGGAATCCGTCAGCTTCGTTTACTGGCACATATGCAGGGACTCCCCCCAGGAACCGGATGAAATTTGGGTAGCAGGCATATCCTGGATCTGAGACTATCACCTCGTCGCCCGTCTCCAGCAGCGCCGCGAAGACCAGCATCATGGCCGGAGATGTTCCAGATGTGACCACCACCTGGTCCGGACTTACGGAGACACCGTAGGCACTCTGGTAGTGCTCGCAGATCGCCTCGCGCAGGGCAGGATCGCCTAGGCTGTGCGTATAGTGGGTCAGTCCATCATCCAGTGCCTTGCAGTAAGCCTCTTTTACGCAATGAGGAATATTGAAATCCGGCTCGCCTACCTCCAAGTGAACGACATCGATTCCCTGGCTCTCCATCTCGCGCGCTCGTTCCAAAACCTCCATGACGATGAAGGGCGCTATCTCTTCTGCTCTTTTGGCAATCATCTTGGAAGTGATAGGCAATTATCTAGCAGATATTGCCGGCCGCTGATAGAAAACGCTTTTTCTCCATCTCGCATGCCTCCCCAGAGATGAAGCGCTCCACCATCTCTTTTGCTATCTCATCTGGATACTGCACAGGTGGATGCTTCATTGTATAGGCCGAGATGGCCAGCAGAGGTCCTGCGATATTTCTGTCTTTGGCAAGCTTGCAGACTCTTATGGCATCAATGGAGCTCCCTCCGCTATTTGGCGAGTCTTCAACAGATAGCCTCAGCTCTAAGTTTATGGGCACATCTCCGAAGATCCTTCCCTCCATCCTCAGGAAGCAGACCTTATTGTCCTTCTGCCATGGCACATAATCCGAGGGGCCGATATGGATATCATCATCGCAAAGAGGAGTGTCGAGGATGGACTGCACAGCCTCGGTCTTGGAGATCTTCTTGGACTTGAGCCTCTCGCGACTCAGCATATTCAAGAAATCTGTGTTTCCGCCAATGTTGAGCTGGTAGGTCCTGTCCATGACGCACGCTCTGTCTTTGAAGAGTTGAGTGAGCGCTCTGTGCACGATTGTGGCTCCGATCTGAGATTTGATGTCGTCGCCCACAATAGGAACTCCTCTCTCCTGGAACTTCCTGGCCCATTCGGGGTTGGAAGCAATGAATACCGGCATGCAATTTACGAATCCAACGCCTGAATCAAGAGCCGCCTGGGCATAGAAGCGCGTGGCCTGTTCCGATCCCACTGGCATCGTAATTTACCAGCACATCAGCTCCTGAATCCTCCAGTTCACCCTTGACATCGCAGGGCTTGATGTCGGCCACCACGAACCTCTTGCTCTCTGGATAGTTTTCCATATGAAGTGCAAAGCCATCCAGAACAGGTCCCATCTTGACCTCAACCCCCTTCTTTGGAACGTCTGGATAGAATACTTTGGTGCAGTTGGGCATTGCAAAGATGGCCTCGCTTACGTCTTTGCCTACCTTCCGAGCATCTATATCGAAGGCTGCCACGACGTCGATATCGCCTGCTCTGTAACCGCCTATGTCGTAATGCATCAACCCGATGCAGTCCTTTTCGTTAACCTGTTTGTAATATTCAATTCCTTGAATTAAAGAGCTTGCGCAGTTTCCCAAACCTGCGATGGCCAGCTTTATTCTTTTCAACCTCTTTTCCCCTCCTGGGTCGAGTTGAGCTTAGGAGACCTGAGTTCGGAGTCGGAACTTCGTATAAATGCAGGACGTATATAACGTTATAGGCCACTGGCAAGGACAATTGTCCGTAACCCAAGATGCCCAAATCATTGCTCAGCCTACTGGTTGTAGCATGGAACTCAGCGTGCCCTTTAGACGCTCCACAAGATTGGCCCTGCCAGCATCGCTATCTTCATACTCCATTCGACAGGTTCTGGGGACATCCGTCAGATATCTTGAGCCTTGGGGGTAGATCAAAATGGTCTGCTTTCCAATAGTATGAGCTATGCCAAGGCCGTACATGACCCCTGCGTCGGCTCCAGTTAGGTCTGCTATGATTATCGCTGCCCTATTAATTGAGAGCCACATCTCGCGGACAGCAGTTTTTACCTTCTCTGATATCATCAGCCTCCTCTGCTGCGAGATTGCAGGCCAAAACAGCCTCTTTGATCGCGTTGTAATTCTTCTCTTTATTCTCATCATGTGGCACGAGAAGCAGGATCGACATTGGAGCTAATTCTGGAAGTCCAGTTCCGAATATAGGCCTTGTACGCATGAGGCCTAGCAGCTCCATCAGCCTCATGAACTCCGAGTCGATGTGATGAGCTGATATCTTTTCCAGAGTCTTTTGGCGCTCTCCTGGGTCCAAATCCAACAGGCTTGAAGGAAACTGGATGACGACTGGGTCTTCTAGGCCAAACTCCCACCGTGCGCTATTGGCTGCTTGCTGGGGCGTCAGAGCGATCTTTGGATTGTAATAATAGCTNGCAAACCTATTCTCTGTCCGGAATTGTGCCAGAATGGAGAGATTCTCTTTGTCGAGGACTGCCACCATGCTATTTGGCAACTGGCTCCTCGCAATACCTCTCTGGAGGTGCCTTTCTCCTACCATGCGGTCCACNACNGNCATGAACTCCNCCATGAGCTTGTCCACTTTGGCCTGAAGCTCAGGCGGCATGTTGCCGCTTCTCACCCTGGTCGCGTCGTTAAGCATGATCTCAAATCCCGATTCTGATGATTTAGGCTTTGCTGTCCTGTTATGGCCGATCCTCACCAAGGGATAGTACGCCTCAGCCGAGAAAAGCTGCATCGTTAGGCCATGTAACCTAAGTGCGATATATTAGACACCATCCAAGGAAGCAACCCAAACATTTTGTGGCAGCTTTGAGGCTCCCGAAGGACCGGATGTCAGCGCGCAGATATTCGATCGTTCTATGCTTGCCAGATCGAGAACTTGTCAGAAAAATTTATATTACTTAGAACAAATCAGTACTAAAAGTACTGTATCGAAGTATGCAGTAGTGAGAGGTACAAAAATGAGTATCCAAACATATGCATGGACAGCAATTCTCGCCATCTTTCTTGGGGCGACATTGGTGCAGGCAGAGACCGTCGATGACGAAAGCACCATATCGATAACCAATGTCAGCTTTGTGGCTCCAAGTCCTGAGAAAGAGAATTTGAATGATGAATGGGTCGAGATCTCCAACCTCGGAGATATGGATGAGGACCTGACTGGCTGGACATTGGAAGATGAGCAGAATCACACATACATGTTCCAAGGTTTCATCCTGAAGGCTGGGGCCAGCGTCAAGATACACACAGGAGTTGGAAACGACACATCATCTGATCTGTACTGGAACAAGAACACTTCCATCTGGAACAACAACGGAGACGTAGCGACGCTGAAGGATGCCTCGGAAACGTAATCTTCAGCTATCCAAAGGAGCTGAAGGGGCATGAAGCCTAATTTTTCAATTCATATGAGCGCAAATCTGAAATGCGATCTCAGCCCAAAACACCTATGGTGTTACTTAGATGAATCTTGAAGAGATGTCGGAAATTATGAAATCATCCCTTGGAATCAGGGACAATATCGTGGAGTGAAATTGTTACAAGAGGATGATGAGA
>Ga0067045_1003477_pt1 | contig 25339 bp, 17 predicted proteins | sample TerdegcTABiofilm_FD_59184 | JGI IMG/M metagenome (GOLD analysis project Ga0067045, IMG submission 59184) | Combined Assembly of (Gp0054472, Gp0054536) Wastewater bioreactor microbial communities from Singapore -Terephthalate degrading... | reverse complement strand
CAATGCTATTTATTGCTGTAAATTCAGGACGTTGGACAAATCCAAATACTTGGGATGAAGGTGCAATACCAAGTTCAACTGATAATACCGAATTAAGAACGCTTGTTTATGCAGGTATTGCAGGTCCAGCTTATGGTACACCTGCATTAAATAATACAACTACAGAGCTTTCGAAATATCCTGATGGACAAATTGCCAATTCTATAACAATTCCAACAGGATTTACAAATGCCTCACTTATCGTTGGTAACGAGGATAATGGTGATGGATATAATATGCATACTGCCTTGAGTGGCACTGTTGGTGGAATTGCTGCAGGTGTTTACAATAGTAATGCTACTGTAAATTCAGGTGATTGGAATGTAAAGACAACAGCGCCAGGTGGCGGCAACACAGTCAATGGATTATTTATATCTTCAATCAAAAATTCAGCTTATACAAATAATCCTGTAATCTTTGGTACGGCACAAATTACAAACGCAGGTACAATTACAAACTATCAAGTTATCGAAATTGGACAATAATTGAATATTATAACTCTTCCCCCTTCATAACTTGGGAGGGGGAAAGTTGTTTTTAAAAAATAAAATAATTGATTATAAAATACTAATGATTGAAATGAAAGGGAAAATTATCAATTTTATCTTAATATTTATCTTGGCTGAGTGCGGATTATATGCGCAAGGTTTAGAAAATAAAGGAGGCAAAATTGATAATATTGGTACAATTCGTGTAAAAAGTGGGCAAGTGATTTCCCTTCCCGATACACTTGGCGGAAGAATTGAATTTCTCCAATCTAATCCTACGATTTTTTACCAAGTTCCTAATATCGTTTATAATCAATTAGTATTTAAAAATAATTCTAAAAAATTTGTTCTTGATAATAAAGATCAGTTTAACGTTGCAAAACATCTTATTGCTCGCGATTCATTGATTTTAGATAGTTCAGCAATATTAACAACTTTTTATATTGGTACTAATCCAAATGATATAATTGCTAATTCTACATTAGAAAATAAAAATTCTGAGTACAATGGCCCAAAAGATTTAATAATGCGGAATGAAACTACTCAACAAAATATTATAGCAAATGGTAAATTCTCCAGATTAAATATTGACAATCCACAAGGTGTAAATATTGAATCAGGTGGATTTCAAATTACAGAAAAGCTCACTTTATCACGCGGAAATTTATATAATACCTCAGAAAATAACTTTACAATGGCTGATTCTACTGAAATTGAACGGTATGTGGGGGCATCATTATCAAATGAACCGAATTTTGGCGGGCGTGTTAATGTTCGATATAGTGGTATCGGTTCGCTTTCCACGGGTGGTGAGATACCATCAAATAAGGCTGCTTTGAAAAATCTGATTGTTAATAATACAGATAGTTTGATTCTCAAAAAGAATATAACTGTTAATGATTCGCTTTATATTAATCCAAAAATTATTGCTTTTGATGATACTTTGACACTTGCAAGTGTGAAGAATCCTGTGTTTCAGGATACAACTCATTCTGAAGTATCTGGTATTATGAAAAGGAATAATTTGAGAATTGGCGAGAAGAATTATTTCCATAATCCCTATACATATATATTGTTTAATTCTGTTGCTGATGCGAATTCTGTGAGTGATATTACAATGGATATACGAGCGGGGACTTATTCACAATTTGATATAACTAAATCAAAAGTGAGGCGTTCATTTGAAATAATAATGAAAGATATGCAGGGTAATAATGTGGAAAATGGCTTTAATGCAGAATTTGGTTATGGTTGGAGAAATTCGATTACTGATTTGTATGACGAAACATACTCATTGCGGGATACTTTTATAGATTTAATCCTGCAGAAGTGGAATAACACTGATTGGACAGATTTACAGCCGAATCTTCCTGCAATGGATAGCTCACACAATTGGGCTTATCAAGTATTAAGCAATTTAAATACAACAGGAAATTTCGCCATTGGTTTGCCCGTGCATTTAGATATTTATCTCCAAGCGAAAGTTTACCTCGAGGGAGCATATCAACCAAATTCAGTTGGCACAATGCGTTTCGATCTATGGACAGAAGGTTTACTCATAAATAATTTAAATCCAAGCGATTTCCCTTATGATTTAATAAAGAATGTAGATTTTTCTCAAATCAAAACAATACCTGATTCAGTCGTTGATTGGATTGTCTTGAATTTTAAAAGCATTAGTAATCCCGATGACCAATTTTCAAAGCTTCTTCTAATAAGGTACGATGGCAAAATTGTTGATTTAGATGGTAATGATAAGATTCGTGTAACTCGCGCTGATTTCGACCCAAGAGTAAGCGGTACACAATTTGAATTAACTGTATTGCACCGCAATCACTCATCAGTCAGAACCTTAGATCCTGTTTCATTAATTCCTGAAAATAATACAAGAATTTATGATTTTTCTAATTCAGAAATTGTATTTGGCGGGACAGCATCAATGAAATTAGTAGATATTACACAAGGAAGTAGAATTTATGCAATGCGAGCGGGATATTATATAAACGATGATAATTCAAGAAATCAAATGCTCAATGCCTTAAATCCATATACAGAATTAAAGGACTATATTACACCGTGGGAGAATATTTCTCAAACAGGATATTTATTATTTGATTATAATCTTGATGGTATAGTGACAACAACAGATTTCAATATGAGCTGGAACAATAGAACAAAGTGAGAATTGATGAAGCGAATATGGTACATATTATGTTTATTTATTATTTTGATTAATACAGCAAATTCCCAAATTATAGATACAGTTGCTATTATCAAAATTGATAATTATAATAAACCCGCATCAAATCAATTAGAATTTGATATTTATTTAAAACGGTTATCGGATAAATGGGCATATTTTGCAAATTCTACATTTCATATAAAATTTAGTGATCCTAATATTCAATTGAATTCTAATGATTTCAAAATCGAGCGGCTTGCGACATCACTTCCTTTTGGTGTAATATCGGGAGGCAATGTCACACCACTAAATGGATATATTTCTTCTGAAAAAATTTTCGGCGATAAAATAAGCATAGGAATATTAGGACCTGATACATATCAAGAAAGCACATTAGTGCCCAAAGATTCTCTATATCTATTAGGAAGATATAGAATTACGGCATTGAATAATCAATTTCTACCCCGTTTATTAATGTTTGAGCAACCAATACAATATTATCAAGCAACAGCTTACAAAACTGATAAAGATTCTATTATAGATAATTCAATTACCTGGTATTACGTGAATGATAATATCGAGTTGAATAAAGATCTTTCAAATTTTGTAAATTACGAAGTTTCGGCACCTGGGAAACTTCCCTTTGCATTAGATTTCTTTAAGGTTGAATATCTATCGACTTTACAAAACGGTATAAGCTGGCAAACCAAAACTGAGTATAATGTTGCGGGATATATTGTAGCAAGAGCATTACGAGCAAGTAGAATTTATAATCCTGATAAATTAAGTTATGATACAATATTGAGTTGGAAGCCAGGTGTGCATTTTAATTCAGCAATGATAGGCAAAGGCAATTCACCTTTAGGAAATTATTATGGGGAATTTCTCGACACAATACAATATCGAGATGTGGAATATTGCTACAGATTATATGCGAATTTTATTGATGAATATGGAAATATTACTCCGGATTCATTGCTTGCACAAGCTTGCGTCCCAATTCCAAATGCAGTAATTGTGGAAGCTAACCCATCACCAAATCCATTTAAAGATAAAACAACTATAAAATATAAATTAGATGATGATGTCTACTTAACAGTTTATGTTACCGATCCCACGGGAAGGATAGTGCGTAAATTAAATGATAAAGAAACGGGGAAATTGCTCGATAATACAAGACAAACAAGAGGAGTGCATGAGACAGTATTCGAACCACCACCGTATGTATCAGTTGGTGTTTATGAAATCATATTTATTGCATATCCAATTGAAGATCCCAATGTCGAGATTTCTCGTTCAATTGTAAAAGTTATCTTAATGAGATAATGAGGGAAAAATGAAAATACAAATATTAATTAACTGGTTGAATTTCAAATATTTGCTATATTTATTTAATATTATGCTTTTATTATGTTGTTCATATAATTCTATATATTCACAGCAACTTATCTACATTCCTAATTTAGAGAATATTCATTATGTTGATAGTCAATTAACTATTCAAATGGAACAGTATTCAATGAGAAAAATCAAGCTATATTACTCAATGGATACGGGAAAGACCTGGATTAGAATAAATGAACAACCTATGAATAATATAGTTAATTTTACAATACCATTTACAATATCGCCTTTGATGCAGATAAAAGCTGTAAGCGAAAGGATAACCCCCCTTGAATTGATTTGGGAAAACCGTGAAGCTCACAGAGGGGAGATACGAGCTACTAATTTTTCACCCGATGGCAAGTTGCTACTAACACTCGGAACCGATGGTTGGATTAAAATATGGGAAATACCAAAGAGAACACTTGTTGACCAGCTATATATTGAAAATAATGATTATACCTATGATGCAAGATTTTTCCATTCAAGTACGCAGGTTATTTTTTCTTCAGGGAATAATACATATTTATGGAATAGAACGAATAATACTGTGTCCATTTTTTATACAATTGGAAATTTCATTCGTAAAATGGATGTTCATCCAAAAGATAATAAGTTCGCTGTTATAACTGATGATAATAATTTAGCAGTTTTTCAGCAAACATTCTTATTGCCATTTCCTATCTTTTTGAGATTATATAGTAATAACACATATAAAAATTCATATTCGGTTAGATATTCACAATCAGGAAATCGAATTGCTGTATCTACGTATAGTGGGAAAGTGATTATTACTAATGCAGATTATTTTCAGCAAGATGTTGTACTAAATTTATCACGATCTCCTTTATTTTGCTCGGAATTTTGTAATAATGACCAATATCTTGCATATCCCGGAGAGATGAATACATTGAATTTATACGAATTAAATACTCAAACTACAAATCAATTAATGCCACCTTTCCAAGGAACAATTAGAGATATTAAAAGATTTAAATCAAATTATGTTGCAGCTGGAGCCTTGGATGGAACATTGCAGGAATGGGATCTTGAGGATTTTACAAATTTGCCTGTGACAATTCAAGAACCTTATGGAATACTCAACCTTGATTTTACAAGTACTGGCGATACACTTGCTACATCTGGAAGAGCAAATGCATTTAGAATATGGAGAAATTTTGGTTGTGATACAATTTCGCAAATTATTGATGTAAGAGTAAGGCAAATTATCAATGTTCAAATAACGACAAATAAAAATCCTTATTATCCTGGTGATTCTTGTGGTATTGCTATTTTATTCAATACAAAATATCAAGATACTCTTTCAAAATTTCCTTTATGGCATTTCACTTATGATATATTTATACCAAATCATCTTTTTGCAATAGATAATGGACAATTTTTCCCGAATGATGCTATTAATGATAAAACAACTTATAATTTTGTGACTGATACATTTAAATTATATAAAGGAATTGCTATCTTGACAGACCAAAATACAAGTGAGATTCAAGTGAACCATTTTAAACCAGCTGAACCAAATAATTTTAGCTATGTAATGCAGTGGAAAGATGTGATGGTGCTGTATACTTGTCCTCTTGTACCTCCACCAAAGATTTCTGTTATAAATGCAGAATTTAATATTGTACAAAGTGGCGATAATGACGGGGATTTGCATCTGGATGCTAATTTGATTGAAGATGGTGATTTTTCTGTTGAAATATATTCTCTTGATGGAAAGATGATAAAACAAATAAATCAAAATCTAAAACACGGATTTTATTCTTTTAATATAGATTTAAAATCTTATAGCTCGGGTGTATATATAATCAAAGCTCAAAATGTTTCTCAGGTTAAATATCTAAAATATGTAAAATTTTAAAGTATTATTTTGTGGTTAATGAAATTAAAAAGACTATTTTTATCTTTTATATTTTTAATTATAATTTTTTCTTTCAAGGGATATTCCCAACCTTTGAAATTTGAAATTGTTGATGTATTAGTTGATAATAATAAAGATACAATATTTATACATAGGAATTTGGGGGATTGGTGGATTGGTGCATATGGTAGTGTCCCGTTTAATTTTTATTTCGGTAAATTGAATAATTATGAAAATTATCAAATTATTCCTGATTATCAAATAAATAAAATTACATTCTCTAGGGGAACAGGCTGGGGCTATCAAATCGGACTTATGGGAGAATGGAAAAAGAACGAAAATAAATGGGGAGCGGGATTATTTCTTGCATTAATTAATAGAAAATTTAGTACGACAAATGAGGTTCCCAGTAATGATTCCTTGAATACAAAATTTGTTAATTCAACTACATTAAATTATATATCTTTTTCACCATACATTAGATATGATATAGAAAATATAGATGGATTGTATTGTTTTGGAGGATTTGATTTTGATATTCCATTTTCTTCTAAGGGTGAGCTAATCAAACAATTTAATAATTCTGAATATATAGATGTAAAATATAATTTTAAATATAGTTCTCAAAATTTTCGACTGGGTTTCCAAGCAGGTATTGGATATGAGATGTTTAACTCAAGTATTTCTCAATCGTCAAGGCTTAACTTATCACCATATTTTGCAATTCACTCAGGTACAAATTACTTATCTGATTTAGGATCGAGCTATAATGGTGTTAGTTTTCAATTAGGTGTCATTATAAAATTTGGGCCTGATAAGATTACTCTTGATACTCACAAATTTAATCCAAATTACATCGAACCACCCGTATATTTGGCTTCGGTAATAAATGAGAAGGGAACTTCCTTTTCAGAATTAATAAAGATAGAACCTATGCCTACTGAAAATTTAGATTTTGCACTTGTTGCACCGACGTATGCTGAAAGTACTGAGAAACCAACAGTGGAAACTCAACCTCAACCACAAGAAGAAAAAACAACCCCACAAAAATCATCAATAATTATTCATCCTGGCGATACAGTGAGATTTTCATACCCCACTTCAAATTCAACGGATTTGACACAAGATTTGGTTGAATATTTAGATGCCGTCGCTGAATTTCTTATGACTAATCCTCAATATAGAGTAATTATCGAGGGACATTCTGATGATAGGGGAACTACAACTCAGAATCTTGATAGATCAATAAGAAGGTCAGTTATTGTAATGCAATATTTGTTGAGCAAAAATGTACCACGTAATAGAATTATTACAGCAGGTTATGGATCTGTGCGACCACTAGTACCAAATAATTCTGAGAGAAATAGAGCAATTAATAGAAGAGTTGAAATTATAATTTTAAGATAAATTAAATTATGAAAAAAAATAAAACTTTTTGCGTAATTGAAGATAATTCACTAAATCGAAAATTATTTTCAATGCTTATCAAAAGAAGTGGATACGATATCGTAGATTTTGGAAATGCAAACGATGCACTTCAATGGTTAAAGGATAATTATGTAGATTTAATTATTCTTGATATTTTATTACCTGATATGAATGGATCCGAGGTGTTAAGCAATATTAGACAGTTTTCACATCTTCAAAATACTAAAGTAATAGCTATTACGGGATTCTCATCAAATTATGATAAAGAGAAATTCCTTTCTATGGGATTTGATGGCTTTTTGGCAAAACCTATTAATACAGCGACATTTGTAGCTGATTTAGAGCAATTTTTTAAATAATGAAAAAATATGAAAGATAAAAAAAGTAATCTTATAAAGAATTCACAAAATAGTTCAAAAAAAAGAAAGCCTGTTTATAGTCTCTCAAGAACTTACCCGGCTTATTTAATTCTAATTTTGTTGCTTGTGTTAAGTTATTTTATTTACGAAACAACGAAGAAAAATGTTGCAGAGGAAAATCGGAATCAATTTGAAAAAGCAACAAAATCTGTTGAAATTCGATTACAAAATTTGTTGCAAAATGATTTAGAAATTTTGCAATCAATGAGAGGGCTCTATGATATGCTTCCAACTGTGGTGAGGGATTATTTTGAAATATATGCTACTGTACCTGTTAATTCCCATATTTCAATTAAATCACTTGCATATATACCTTATGTAGAATCTGCGCTGAAAAAAGATTTTATTTTTAACACATATTCAATAGGTTATTATTATTATAAAATACATCCTGAAGGGGAAAGATTATATTATTATCCAGTTCAGATGGTAGTTCCATTTGATAATTATAAAAATAATCTACTTGGTTATGACATAGCGACAAATTTCATTCTTAAAACTGCTTATGAACAAGCAAGAGAAGAAAATCGAATGATTTCAACCCCTGTTTTTAATTTTGAATTAAGGAATAATGCTCAAACAATATTTGTTTTTTCACCAGTATATGCAAAGAATTCTGATATTAGCACTATGGAAGGAAAAATTAAGAATTTTGTTGCCTGCCTTGGTTTAGAAATAGACAGTAAAAATTTCTTCAAGGAGGCACTAGCTGGGACAAAATTTGGGGAACAAACGAACTACCCTACAGATTCTAATATTATTTTTAAGTTCTATGATTATAATGAAAATAATCAAAAAGTAGTGATATATGAATCACATAACTCAAATTTATTAACAAAAGATTATAAACCTATATTAACAAGTGTAATACCATTTAAAATTGCAAATCGGGAAATTTCTCTTGAATTTTTTACATCACCTTCTTTTCAGAGTTCAATGCAAACTAGCCTTCCCTATGTTGTTTTATTAGTATCTTTATTGCTGTCGTTGGCACTATTTGGTTTTATACTTGCGATAATCACAAGTCGTGCAAGAGCAGTAGATTTAGCTGAACGAATGACAAGATCACAGCGTAGAATTATGGAGACTACACGAGATTTAATTGCTTCGATGGATTTTAAAGGAAATTGGAAAACTATAAACAATGCCTGTTTTTATATTTTTGGCTATAGTGAAGACGAATTCTTAAAGATGAATTTTTTTGATTTAATAATTAATGAAAAAGATAAAGAAAATTTAAAAAATTTAATTTCGAATGTCAAAACTGATGAAGAACCAATTAAAATAGATTTGCAAATGAAGAAATTTGATGGGACTTCAATTTGGATGCGATGGAATCTTGTTGTTTCATTAACTGATAAACTTATTTATGCAATTGGTAGCGATATTACACTTGAAAAACAAGAAGAAGAACAAGCACGATTACGTTCGCAACAAATTAGATTAGCTTCATTTTTTATCGAGGAATCTGCGCAAGCAAAGACATTATACACTATAAAAACAAATCATCAGCTACGAAATTCACTTACAAGTGTTTTGGGTTATTTGCAGCTGCTCGACCAAAATCTTTATGATAATGAAATTGAAATGAGTTCTTATGTAAAACAAGCACTTGAAAGTAGTGAGGAAATTTATACATACCTCTCAGATATTATGGAAACAACTGAAACAAATACCAATCCAAATGTTATATCACTTGAATATTCTACGATAAATATTGGCAAATTGCTGAACGAAATATCAACGGAATTATCAAATGGAACAAGTGACATACCAATTATAAAAATAAATGTTCCTGATGAAGCCAATTCGATAAATATAACAACAAATTTGAACTATTTAAAAGAATCATTATTTGATATATTTACTGCTTTTAGTGAAAATTTAAATAATAATGAAATTTCTGTTCAATTTGAAATAGGAAATCAAGAAAATTCATTGCAATTGCAAATTATTTCAAAACCCAATCCATTAGCAAGCGACATGATAAAATTATACAAAGATAAACAAGAAAATTTAATTGAAGCTATCAAATATGATAAAAATGATGTGTTGTTCAGATTAGCAGCATCAGCGTCAAGAATTCATACATTAAATGGACAAATTATTTATGATTTGCTAGAACCAAATGATGAAAATATTGCAATAATTACATTATCAATTGAAAATATTTTGTAATTTGGCTTGATAATTGATTGATATTTTTTTGAAAATACTCAAGAGTGGATTAAATGAAGAAAATTCTAATAATTGATGATGCACCATTTATTTTGGAATCCACAAAAGCATTGCTGCAGTTTGAGGGATATGAAGTAATTACAGCAAAAGATGGGCAAGAGGGCTTGGATTTAATTGTAAAAGAAAAACCTGACTTAATATTATGTGATATTGCAATGCCAAATGTTGATGGATATACCGTTTTAAAAACTATAAAAAGCAATCCATCGCTTGCACGTATTCCATTTATTTTTTTAACAGCATTTACTGAAAGACAGAATATTAGAACAGGTATGCAACTTGGTGCAGATGATTTTTTGGTAAAACCATATTCGCGTGATGAACTGATTTCCTCAATAGAAGCTCAATTGCAGAAATCTTCAATTCAATCGCAGGTTATTGAAGAAAAATTGCAGGAAGTTAATCGTTCAGTAACTGAAGTATTGCCTCACGAATTTCGAACCGTGCTAAATCAGATAATGGGCTCAGCAAAATTTATGCAAAGTAATGCAAATCGAATAACACCTGAAGAAATTATAGACTTAGTAAATGATATAATTGATTCGACTAATCGACTTCTTGTTATTACTGAAAATTATTTAATTTATTCTCGAATTCAATATATTTCCGAAAATGATAAAGAAATTGAGAAATTGACAACATTTTTAACACCTGAGCCAGTTGGAATCCTATATGATATAGCTAGCTTTATAGCATCAAGATATCAAAGATTATCGGATTTAGTTATAAATGCTGATATATATGAAATTTCAATTGCAATGTCATCTGAAAGCTTTCATAAGATTATTTCGGAGCTAATTGACAATGCATTTAAATTTTCTGAACCTGGTTCCACTGTTGAAATTTCCGCAGCGGTTACTGATGACCACTTAATCATAAGTATTAAGGATAATGGTAGAGGAATTCCAAAAGAAAAATTGGATAATATTGGGGCGCTGGTTCAATTTGAAAGGAATATTTTTGAACAACAAGGTATTGGCTTGGGCTTAATTGTTGCAAAGCGATTGACTGAACTTCATAAAGGCGAATTTACAATTGAAAGCCAAGAAGGAGTGGGGACAACTGTGACATTGTCTTTTCCTTATAAGCATCTATGAAAAAAGAGAAAATTTAACATTTTCAATCCAATATAATTATAATTTATGTGTCTTTCTTTTTTATTTAAAAATAAATAATATTCAAATGCAAAAGAAACATTTTTTAAATATAGGTCTTGTTGTCCTGGGTTTAATTTTGGGATTGTTAATCGAACCGGTAATTTCAAGCGATAATATTTATGACCAAATCAAGAAATTGCAAGAAGTATTAAGTACAGTAGTAAAAAATTACGTTGATCCAGTTGATACTCAAAAAATATCTGAAGCTGCCATAAAAGGTATGTTGAATGAACTTGATCCGCATTCTGTATATATAACAGCAGAAGAAATGAAACAAGTTGATGAAGATTTTCAGGGAAGTTTTGAAGGCATTGGAGTGCAATTTGATATAATTAATGATACAATTGTTGTAATTTCAGCAATAGCAGGAGGTCCTAGCGAAAAAGTTGGAATTCAAGCTGGTGATAAGATTATCAAAATAGATAATGAAAATGCTGTTGGAATTAGTAATGATGATGTGAGGAAAAAACTTCGTGGAGCAAAGGGAACAAAAGTATCTGTAGATATAAAGAGAGGAAATAATCCTGATTTACTTCATTTTGATATAATCCGAGATAAAATTCCATTACATACTGTTGATGCATCATTTATGATTGATAGCACAGATATTGGGGTAATTGTAGTTAACAGATTTGCCGCGACTACTCACGATGAATTACTTCAAGCAAGTCAAAAACTTTACCAGAAAGGGATGAAAAAATTAATACTGGATCTTCGTGGTAATCCCGGTGGATATTTAAATCAAGCTGTAATAATGGCAGATGAATTTTTAGCAGGTGGCGATACAATAGTGTATACGAAAGGAAGACGTCCCGAATTTGATGAATTATATGTATCTACAGCTGGTGGAATTCTCGAGAATATTCCATTAATTGTTATGATAAATGAAGGTTCAGCATCAGCAAGCGAAATAGTTTCAGGAGCAATTCAAGATTTAGATAGAGGATTAATTGTAGGTGTCACATCTTTTGGTAAAGGATTAGTACAACGCCAATATCCATTAAGCGATGGGTCAGCATTTAGATTAACTATTGCGAGATATTATACACCATCAGGTCGGTCAATTCAAAGGCCATATAAAGATAAATCTGGATATAGAGCGCTTGTAGGTCGAATTGAATTAAAAGAGGGCTCAAATATTGGAACTGCCCTTGAAATGGTTAAAAAAGAAATCTCTGAAGAAAATGCCAAAAAAATTAAGGAAGGCAAAAAGAACGAAATCATCAATATTGATTCTATTCCAATTTATTATACACGGTCAGGAAGAGTAGTGCTTGGTGGTGGTGGGATAATACCTGATTATATTGTTAAACCTGATACTCTTACAAATCTTACGGTAGATTTGAGGCGAAATCGTATATTTTATGAATTTTTTGACCAATATTTGAATAATGGCAAGGAAATAAAAGAAAAATATGGGGATAATTTCACAAGTTTCCTACATAATTGGAATCCAACACCAAAAATGATGAATGATTTTAAGAAATTTGCAGAAGATAAAAAAATCAAGTGGAACGATAGTCTTTACACTATAGATAAGGATTTTATTGAGACCGAATTAAAAGCAACAGTTGCTCAAAGCTTATGGAACAGAGAGTCTTCCTATGTGATATATTATAAGGATGACAAACAAATTAATACAGCGAAGAATTTATTTAATGAAGCAATAAAAATAACACAAAAGAAAAGCAAATAATTTCTTAATTTTACATTTTCCTAAAATTGCAATAGGACAATTCTATGAATGTACGAAAATATTCAGAAGTAGAAGAAGTTAACAAAGTACGTAATCAATTAATTTACAAGGAATTGCTTTCTCAAGATGTGAGTTTAATAGAAAGCGATGCACTTGATAGCGATTTTATTTTAAATATGGGACCACAACACCCCGCAACTCATGGAGTGCTGCGACTTACTCTCCGCATTGATGGAGAAATTGTTGTAAATGTCGTACCAGAACTAGGTTATCTACACAGAGGCTACGAAAAACTTGCTGAAAATGTTACTTATCATGAATTCATTCCTCATACGGATAGATTAGACTACATCTCACCAATGTCTAATAATGTTGCTATAACATTAGCCTTTGATAATGCACTTGGAATTGAAGCCCCACCACGTGCTCAATGGATTAGAGTGCTGGTATCTGAGCTAACTCGTATTTCATCGCATTTAATGGCAATGGGCTCAACTTGCCTTGATATCGGTGCAATGACAGTATTTCTATGGACTTTTGTTGAACGTGAAAAATTATACGATATTTTTCAAGAAATATGTGGTGCTCGTTTTACTACAAGTTATGCACGTATAGGGGGAGTTGCAAATGATATATCAGATGAGACTTTGCAAATGATAAAAAAATGGGCAGTAGAATTTCCTGATAATTTAAAGAAAAGTGAAAAACTAATTCATAGAAATCGAATTTTTATCGACAGATTAGCAGGAATTGGAATTCTTGAGCCAGAGAAAGCAATTGAATTAGGCGCTACAGGTCCTGTTTTACGTGGATCGGGAATACCGCATGATTTAAGAAGAGATGAGCCATATTTGATATACGATCAACTCGATTTCAATGTTATTACTGAAGATGGATGCGATAGTTGGGGCCGATATATGGTGCGTATAAAAGAGATGTACGAAAGTCAAAAAATGGTTATGCAAATACTAGATAAAATGCCCAAAGGTGAGATTATTGCTAATGAACCAAAAGCAACATTACCAAGAAAAAAAGAAATATACACACGAATGGAAGAATTAATACACGATTTTATGCTAATTAATTATGGCGCTGCACCTCCCGTTGGCGAGACATATACAGCAGTAGAAGCACCTAAAGGTGAATTAGGATTCTTAGTGGTATCTGATGGTACAGGGCAACCTTGGAAATTGAAGATGCATTCACCTTCGACTTGTAATTTGCAAACTTTACCTTATATGGTGAAAGGGTCGATGATTGCTGATACAGTTGTAATTATAGGTTCAATTGATCCAATTATGGGAGAAGCAGATAAGTAAGTGGATCCAAGGGGAATCGAACCCCTGACCTCTTGAATGCCATTCAAGCGCTCTCCCAGCTGAGCTATGGACCCTTTGAGTAAAGAACTTTTTACAAAATTATGAAAAAGTTCTTAAATAGGTTATATTTGGAAAAAACTTACAATCGAAAGATTTGAGTACTAAGAATTTTTTAAATAAAGAGAATATATTATGCAAATTAAATCATTATTATTATTTTGTGTTGCTTTAATTTTAATACTTAATTTTAATTCAACATATTCACAATGTCCTTCAGAAAAAGACAATATCAAATGTAATTCAAAATGTAAAGATCTTGCTGCACTTGAACCGACAAAAAATAATCACGAAGCAGAAATAAATCCTCAAATCCCCGAACTTAGTCAATATCATGAAGTAATTTATCAAATTTGGCATAGTGGTTGGCCTAATAAAGATTATGATTTATTAAAATCTTTATATCCTGATGCAGAAAAAGGATATTTAGAGCTTCAAAAAGTAAAGTTAACAGGGATCTTACAAGATAAACAAAGCCAATGGAATGATGCTGTGAAAAAGCTTGGTGAGTATATTGAGGAATATAAATCAGCAATTGAAAAAAATGATAATCAGGCATTGCTTGATGCTGCAGAAAAGGTTCATTCTCAATATGAGCAACTTGTGAGATTAATTAATCCCATATTGAAAGAAATGGAAGAATTTCACAAGTCTCTTTATATGCTTTATCATTATGATTATCCACAATATGACCTTGATAAAATTCAAAAGGATGTGGCAGAGCTTTCTAAGAAAATGCAAGAATTAAACAAAGCACAATTACCAAAAAAATATGAATCTATGAAGAAAGAATTTGAAAATAAGAGATTGGAACTTGATAAAGCAATGAAGCAGCTTGAGCAATCAATAAAAGAATATGAAAATAATAAAGATGCTATTTCGAAATCAATTGAAGAAATGCATAAAGCTTATCAAAATTTAGAAGGAATATTTGAAAATAAATAACGCTTTATTCCAAAAAATTTATAAAAAAAACCGTGGGCTAAACTTAATCTCACGGTTTTTTGTGGATCCAAGGGGAATCGAACCCCTGACCTCTTGAGTGCGATTCAAGCGCTCTCCCACCTGAGCTACGGACCCAGATTTTTATATAATACAAAATTACATAATATTTTATAAACTGTGTGGATGTAATCCAACTCCCTAAATATTTTTGATAATAATTTTTTCAATTTTTAAATTTCTTTTTCGTTAAAAGTAAAAATATTCGAAAAATGGCTGATATAGAAACATTCGATAATCCACATCCATATAGAGATTATGAGATTATTCATATAAATAATGAATTTACATCTCTTTGCCCGAAGACAGGTTTACCAGATTTCGGAAAAATTACTTTACGATATATTCCCGACAAATTATGTATTGAATTAAAATCGCTTAAATATTATTACTTAGGGTATCGTAATCAAGGAATTTTCTATGAAGATGTCACGAATCAAATTCTAAATGATTTAGTAGAGGTTTGCCATCCAAGATTTATGGAAGTCATAAGTGAGTGGACAACACGTGGCGGAATGAATTCAAAAATTACTGTTCAATATAAACCAATACAAAATGATTAAAATAGGTAAAGAATATCGTTGGGAAATGAGCCATCACTTGCAATTTTATGATGGATTATGCAAAAATATTCACGGACATTCTTATAAAATGATTATAGAATTGGAGGGTGAAATTGATAAAAATGGGATTGTGCTTGATTTCTTTAAAATTGATGAAATTGTAAAGCCAATTCTTAATGAATATGATCATTGCTTTGCGATTAATAGTAATGATAACGAAATTCGAGATTTTTTAATCAATAATAATTTTAAAATAGTTGACCTGGATTTCAATCCAACTTCTGAAAATCTTTCAAGACATTTTGCAAATCTTTTAAAAGATAAGTTTGCTGAATTTTCAAATTTATATTTTCTTACAGTCAGAATTTATGAAACTATTGATGCTTATGCTGAAATTAAGATCAATTTGCAAAATTAATACTAAGAATTTGATGCTTCTAACCCAAGCTGTTGTTTTCTCATCTTTTCTTGATTATGTTTCTTTTCCTTAATCTTTAACTTATTGATACCCCAGATTAATAGCAAAAAAGCAACAATAGAACCACCCAAATCAGAAAATGCCCCTGAAAGCCAAATTCCTTTTAAGCCAATAAATGACGGTAAAATAAAAGCAAGTGGTAATAATAATACAAGTTGTCTATTTAGAGATAAAATGAGAGAGATAGTTGGTTTGCCAATTGATTGAAAAAATGTTGAAGTTATTATTTCACATCCAATGAAACCAACAAACATTGTATATAAGCGTAATGCGGGGACACCCATTAAAATCACATCAGGATTATTTGGAACGAAAATTTTCACAAGATTGCCTGCAAATATTTGAATTATTGCAACATTGATTAAGCCAATGCCAATAGCAACACTAGCACCAATTTTGACAGAATCTCGAACACGTTTGAATTCTAAGGCACCATAATTGAAGCCAATTATTGAGCGTAACCCAATTGTTAAACCGATAATTGGAACAAATAGAAAAGATTCAATACCATTAATAATCGACATCGTAGCAATAGCATTTGAACCACCATATCTCAATAATATATGATTGAGCAATAAAGTGACAACACTGCCTGACACTTGTGTGACAAGTGTTGGAGCGCCAATTGCTAAAATAATTCCAACTGTTTTACTATTTAAAATAAAGTTCTTCAATCTAAATTTAAGAATACTTTTTTTAGAAAAATAGAAATATAGCACCCAAGACATTGAGATGAATGTGGAAATGTTAGTAGCCAATGCGGCACCTTTTACACCCCAATTGAGAACCATAAGGAAAATATAATCTAACAAAATATTGAATAATGCTCCAATAATTTGAGTCCACATTGCAATATTCGGAAAACCTTGAGCGCGAATTATATTATTCATTCCACCCGAGACAGCTTGAAACATTATTCCCCACACAGCCACCATCATAAAATCTCGTGAATATGGGCGAATATTCCCAACGCTACCTGTCAAATCAAGTAATGGCTCGATGAAAATGAGAATGCAAATGGAGATTAATATTGATGCAATGATTATTAAAGATAAAGTATTTCCTAATATTTTTTCGGCTTCATTATATTTTTTTTCACCAAGCCGCAGCGATACATTTGTTTGGCCCCCCATACCAATCATAAAGGAAATACCATAAATTATAATGAATATTGGGAACAAAACAGCAACGCCTGATAAAGCATCAGCGCCAATTTTATTTCCAACAAAAATTCTATTTATTATATTATATGAATAATTCACTATCATTCCTATCGTAGCGGGTAAAGAAAATTCGAGTATTAATTGCGATAGGGATTTACTTTGAAACTTATTGAGACTTTCCATAAAATTTTAGACGAATTTGTTAAAATTTAAATAGAAAACAAGGCTGATACTTACTTTGATATTTCTATAAACCTTATTCAACATTATGAAAAACGCTCATAATTCCTTGAAAATAGTTAATTTTGTAGTTTATATTGATTGATTTAAAAGAAAATGATAGAATTTGAAAATAATAAAATTATAACGAGTATATTAGAAGACGAGATGCAAAATTCATATCTGGATTATGCAATGAGTGTAATTGTATCTCGTGCAATTCCAGATGTAAGGGATGGTTTGAAGCCTGTGCATCGACGTATTTTGTACGCAATGAATGAAATGGGGCTGCTGCCAAATCGACCTTATAAGAAATCAGCTCGTCTCGTTGGAGAAGTTCTCGGTAAATATCATCCCCACGGCGATGCATCGGTTTATGATGCAATGGTTAGATTAGCTCAACCCTGGTCAATGCGTTATCCATTAGTTGATGGACAGGGGAATTATGGATCTATTGATGGAGATAGTGCTGCTGCAATGCGTTATACAGAAACACGTATGGCGCCTATTACAATGTATTTATTGAAAGATATTGATAAAAACACAGTTGATTTTCAACCAAATTTTGATGGTTCATTAAATGAACCCGTTGTTTTACCAAGTGCATTTCCAAATTTACTAGTTAATGGTGCAAATGGTATTGCTGTAGGTATGGCAACAAATATTCCACCTCATAATTTAAAAGAGATAATTAATGCTTTACAAATATTAATTAAACATCCTGATACAACGGTTGATGAGATAGTTAAATTTGTTCCCGCACCTGATTTTCCAACCGGCGGTATAATTTATGGGTACCAAGGCGTGCTTGATACATATCGAACAGGTAGAGGTCGGATTGTGCTTCGTGCAAAATATACACTTCACGAAACAAAATCGGGCAAACAGCAAATTATTATTAATGAATTACCTTATCAAGTTATAAAGAAAAACCTAATTGAGAAAATTGTTGATCTTGTCAAAACAAAAGTAATCGATGAAATTACAGATTTGAGAGATGAATCGGATAGAGAAGAGATGGTGCGTATCGTAATTGAATTACGCAGGGATGCAATGCCCGATGTTGTGATTAATAAATTGTTCCAGCACACTCAATTGCAGACTACATTTGGTGCAATTATGCTTTCATTGGTGGATGGGCAGCCAAAAGAATTGAACTTAAAAGAAATGATGCAGTATTTTCTTGAGCATCGCAATCAAGTAATCGTTCGACGCACACAATATGAATTAGATGCTGCTGAAAAACGTGCACATATTTTAGAGGGATATTTAATTGCTTTGGATCATCTTGATGAAGTAATTTCAACAATTCGGAATTCTCCCAATCCCCAAATTGCATCTGAACAATTGCAAAGTAAATTTAAAATGACCGAAATTCAAGCAAAAGCCGTTTTGGATTTACGTTTGCAAAGGTTGACAGCTCTTGAACGGGAAAAAATCCAAAATGAATATAGAGAACTATTGCAAACTATTGAAAAATTGCGTTCAATATTAGCAAGTTATGATCTACAAATGCAAATTATATCTGATGAACTTGATGAGATTAAAAACAAATTTGGCGATGATCGACGTACTGAAATTATTTATGATACATCTGAAATTTCAATTGAAGATATTATTGCAGATGACCAAGTTATAGTCTCTATCACACATAAAGGATTGATAAAAAGAACACCTCTTTCCAGCTATCGGACACAGAACCGAGGTGGCAGGGGTATAATGGGATTGACAACAAATGAAGATGATTTTATAGATACAGTTTTTCAAGCAACAAATCATAATTATTTATTATTTTTTACAAATGCAGGCAGAGCTTATCTTGTTAGAGTATTCGATCTCCCTGAAGGTTCGAGAATTGCAAAGGGGCGAGCGATTGCAAATATTTTAAATCTTAAAGAAGATGAGAAAGTTACAAGCACATTAGCAATAAAGGAATTTGAAAGCGACAAATATATATTTATGTGCACTAAATTCGGTACTGTCAAGAAAACTCCTCTGAAAGAATTTGAAAAGGTTCGCTCTACGGGCATAATAGCAGTGAATTTAAAAGATGATGATAAATTAGTAAATACTCGCATTACAGATGGAAATGATGAAATAATAATATGTACCCATCAGGGGCAGGCTTGCAGATTCTCTGAAACTGAAGTCAGGGCAATGGGAAGAACGGCAGCTGGTGTTCGTGGAATAAACCTTCAAGAAAATGATTATGTTGTTTCAATGATTGCTGTAAAATCACCTGAAGAACAAGTAATTGTTGTAAGCGAAAACGGTTTTGGAAAAAGAACAAAGGTTGGTGATTTTCGTAAAACATCTCGTGGTGCAAAAGGTGTGCTTGCAATGAGAACAACTTCAAAAACAGGAAAAGTTGTTTCTTTATTATCTGTCAAAGAAGATGACGAAATTATTGTTATGACTACCAAAGGGATTATCATTCGACAAGCTGTAAAAAGTATTCGTGTAATTGGTAGAAATACCCAAGGTGTGAAGCTTATTAAACTTGATGAAGGAGATTTGATTGCTGATATTACAGTAATTCCTTCAAGCGAAGATGAACCGAATGGAAATTTAGATGGAACACTTACTGAGGACCTTTATAATTAGATAAATGCAAAAATTAAAATATGCAAATATCATAATATTTTTTTCTATTTTTTTGCATATTTCTAATTTGTTTGCACAGGATACAACCAATATTGTAAAGGATAGTACCAGATTTTATCCTCCAATAATGGCAAGTGGGAGGGTGCTTTTGCTTGATAGCTCAAGTTTTTACAATATTTCAAAATATGATATTCAGAAAACGAGTTATACAACTTTATTTGATATTTTAAAATCAAAGAATTTCGCTTATCCATTATCACTTGGTTTTTATGGGCAAAATAATTCCTTTGCTTTTTTAGGTGCTTATCCTCATAATCTTTCAGTTAGATTTTCAAATACTCCAATAAATGAACAAGATAATGGCATTTTTAATTTATCTCAATTTCCACCTGAACAAGTAGAAAATGCTCAGCTTTTTATTGGTTCTGATGCTATAATCTTATCAAATAATGCAAGTGGAGCTTTTATAAATTTGCAAGCAAATATCTATAACACAAAAAATCCATATTCAAAAATTGTTTATTCGCAAGCGAGTGATGATTTTATTGGTGCTGATGCAGTTTTTTCTCAAAATTTTGCAAAAAATTGGAACCTTGCAGTTGGCTTACGAACACTAACCTCTCCTGGTCGATTTACAAACTCTAATTTAAAAACATCAAATATTCGGGCATCGATTAGGTACAATATTGATAGTCTTACTACTATATCACTTTCCGAAAACTTTTTGAATTATTCTGTTGGAGAAAATGGGGGAGTTGATTATTTAAATACTATCAACTTATATGATCCAATTGCTGCTATTGTTATATTAAATTCATTTAATGAATCTGCTGAAAGAAATAATTTAATATTAGATTTTAATAAGATATTCTCTTCTCGAATGTATAAAAGTGCTTTATCTTCAAAATTGTTTTTTTCCTATTCAAATAATAAAATTAGTGATAAGAATTATATATTTGTAAAACCATCCGATAGTATTCAATCTATAAATTATATTGATTATTATGTTGGTAATGCGACAGTTTTCGAAAATAAGCTTGGTAATTTAGATATTAATGTTGGCTTGGATGCATATTTTTCTAAGATTCAACAATCGAAAATACTTGATAAAGAAAGCAGCTTTAATTATTCAATTTTTGAATTACTTAAATATAATTTTACTAATAAGTTGCGACTTTCATTTGGAACACGCTTATCGGAACAATTTTCCAAATCAGCCTTTTCTTATGGTGGCAAATTAGAATTTGTTTGTGATTCAAGTAGTAAATTATTTATAGATTTATCTAATTCTAAAAGAATTCCATCGTTAATTGAAGGCAATTTAAGATCAGAAAATCATTTACTCGGTATTATAGGATATGAAAGCAAAAGGAATTCTTTTGAAATTACAACGCAAATTTTTGCACGACAAACAAAAAATCCTATAATCTTTTCGTACTCAATTGATTCTACAAGTGAAACAGCACCATATTTTATAACAAAGTTTGAAAATACTCCAACACAAAATATTTTTGGATTAAATTTAAATTTCAAAATCGAACCAATTAAGCACATAATTCTTGAAGGATTTGCGCAATTGAATTATTCAACAATTAATAATCAAAATGCAAATCTATTTCCTTTAATTTATGCAGGAGCGGATGGATATTATAATGTGAATATCGGAAGCAGTCAAGCGCAAGTTGGTATAGATTTTGAATTCTTATCATCATTTAAAGGACTTTCCTATTTTCCTGGATATGTAGGATATTATTTAAATCCATATAAAAGCAAACTTCAAAATAATGGCATAAATCTTTTTGCTCGATTGAAACTGGGTAATGCTTTCGTCCGCATTGAATTTCGCAATTTATTGGGTTCAAATTATTATTATGTCCCATTTTATCCCGAGCTTGGTAGGCATCTACGATTTATTGTAAATTGGGCATTTATGAATTAATAATTTTTTTTATTTTTTGAAGCTATTATGACCCTTCCTTTTTGCAAGATATCTTTGGTTATTAATTTTCTAATAAAGTATCAATATAACAAGTATTTTTGTCTAATTGTTAGAAATTTGTTAATTCCATCGATTGAAGCTTGCCTGATTTCCTCGTCGCTCCCATTATTGAATAATAAATTAAATATTTTGTCTGTTCCTGTTGCTTTTTCGAACATTTGAATTTTGTTATAGTCAATTTTTTCTGATTTAAATAAGTCTGGATGAAATTTTCGCACAATCAAAAGTAATTCAATTCCATTAGTAAATGGTGAAAAAGAATTATCTTTTTCAAATATTAAGAAAAAACCATTGCAGATTTGACTTGCATATTTTCCATAAGTAGGTTGAAATTGTGTTGGAAATAAATGGGTTGCATTCAATTCTATATCAGATGTAAATTCCAGAAGATATTGTGAAAAATCTGGTGAGCCAAAATATTGAAATGGCATATTTGTTCCTATTCCAACGCTAAATAAGCTCAATTCACCAATCCAACCAAGCATTGAAATGCCTCTTATTGCATCGGGTGACGAAATATTAGGCGATGTTGGAAACCAGGGCAATCTTGTATCTTCCCATTGCATCCAACGTTCCCATCCTTGCATTTTGATGACTGTTAAATCGCATTTTGAATTTTGATTTTTGCTATCTGAAAGCCAATTTTCTTCATTCATCATCGTAGCAATTTCCCCAATTGTCATTCCATAAATATATGGTATTGGAAGTAAGCCAATGTACGAACGAAAATTTGTATCAAGCACGTTCCCATCAACTATCATTCCACCAAGTGGATTTGGTCTATCAAGGATTATTACAGGTTTTTTATATTCAGCAGCAGATTGCATAACATAATACAATGTGCTAATAAAAGTATATGCTCGAACACCAATATCTTGAATATCAACAATTATTACGTCGAATTGTTCAGCATAAGAATAGGGAATGATTTTAGAATTTCCATAGAGAGAAAGAACAGGAATGCCTTTATATTGTGAGTTATCGACATTTGATCCACTTGAATAATTACCATAAAATCCGTGTTCCGGTGTAAGGATTAAAGCCAGTTTAGCTTTTGATGTATTTCTCAGAATATCAGATGTCAATTCTTGCTTACTGTTGCGGCCAGAAAAATTGGTTAGCAATGCAATTCGCTTTCCTGAAATTTGGCTAAAATTCGATTTTTGCAGTATATCAATTCCCAATTCGATTGTTTGGCTTTGAGCATAACAAATAATATTAAGTGGAAAAAGTATGAAAATAATTAGAAAAACGTTCTTTTGCATAATTAAATAAAACAAAATTATTAATTTTGTTAGAATAAAAATTCAAAATATGGGGGGAAAGAAAAGTTTCTATTTTGCAATAATTATAATGTTATTTTTTTTAAATAATATTGTTTTATCTGCAGAATATTTAGAGGTTAAACCATTGAAAGGTGAAAGTATATATTCGCTTTTAAAGAAATATGAACTTCCATCAGATTCGTCTTATTTTAATAAATTTATTGAATTAAATCCCAATAAAGTATCAAAAAATTACGAGATATATACTCATCATTCCTATAAATTACCAATTTTAATTTATAAGTATAATGGAAAAAATATCCGTACTACAACAGGAATTGATAATTATGAACTTGCCCTGGAAATTCAAAATTGGAATAAAAAACTAACGGATAAGAAAATAAAAAAAGATGATTATAGAATTTCAAAAGAATTATGGGTACCATTTCACTATATAAAATCTCAATCTAAATCAAACGAAAACGTTGCAGAAAATGAGGCTTCAAATATTATAGCTCAAGAAAAAGGGGAAAAGAAGTTCATTAAAAAATTTAATTATTCTCAGATTTTTGGAAAGAAATATTCTAAAATTTCAAAAATTGATAATTCTTTAAGTGGTTATATTTATTATATTGATCCTGGACACGGAGGTCCTGATCCAGGCGCAATAGGTTATAAAAATGGATATGAATTAGATGAAGATGAATATGCTTATGATGTTTCTTTACGATTAGCTAGAAATCTTCTACAGCATGGTGCGGAGGTCTATTTAACAATTATAGATCCTAATGATGGAATTAGAGACGATAAGTTTTTGAAAAATAGCAATAATGAATTATTTGGAAATGGAGAAGAAATTTCAGGAAATGCCCGAGATAGATTACAAGCAAGAATTGATTATATTAATGAGATATATTCTAAAAAAAAGAATAAACAACATCGATTAATCGTTTTGCACGTTGATTCTCGGCAAGTTGAACAAAAAATTGATATTTTTTTCTATAACCAGCCTGAAGATAAAATTAGCCATGAATATGCAGCTATATTATTAAGGACAATTGAAGATAAATACTTAACGAATCAACCAAAACGTGGATATCAAGGAACATTAACTGAACGAAATTTATTTATGTTAAGGCACGCACCCTGCACAGCTGTCTATATAGAATTAGGTAATATTCAAAATCCACAAGACCAAATTAGATTAATTGAACCAAACAATCGGCAAGCAATTGCAAATTGGCTTACTCTTGGAATTATAAAAGCGGACGGAAGTTCTACAAAATCTAAGTAATTAGAAATTTCTAATTACTTAAAATTCATTTATTAAAAATTTGATTATTTATTTATTTTTTTTTATTAATTTTGAAATTATTACAAAATAGAATAGTTTATACTATATTTTGTAGTAATTTATAATGTTCTTTAAATAATTAAAACTACAATAGAATATGTAATTTATTGATTTAATTAGAATTAAAATATATTAATCTTTTATATTATAATTTTTTTGTAGTATAATAAAATTCTTTAAAAAGGAAAATTAATTTTTTATTATTTATAATGTAAAGGTTTTTACAATGTTCAGAAAATTTCACATTTTTTTGATAGCGCTGGTAGCGATGGGCATCGCGATGAGCGGAATATCAAATGCGCAAGCAGATTTGAAGAAGATCAAGGAGCAATTGCCCAAGCTTCTTGGAGCAACAAATCAAGGGACAGAGTTTGTGATAGCGTTCCATCCCGCATGGGAGGAAT
>Ga0067045_1004035_pt1 | contig 25358 bp, 24 predicted proteins | sample TerdegcTABiofilm_FD_59184 | JGI IMG/M metagenome (GOLD analysis project Ga0067045, IMG submission 59184) | Combined Assembly of (Gp0054472, Gp0054536) Wastewater bioreactor microbial communities from Singapore -Terephthalate degrading... | reverse complement strand
AAGCCAGTCCCGGCGACCGAAGTCGCCGGGAGGTTGGATCAGAAGAAGCCCAGCGGGTTGATGTCGTAGCTCACCAGCAGGTTTTTGGTCTGCTGGTAGTGATCGAGCATCATCTTGTGGGTTTCACGGCCGACGCCAGACTTCTTGTAGCCACCGAACGCGGCGTGCGCCGGGTACAGGTGGTAGCAGTTGGTCCACACTCGACCGGCCTTGATGGCGCGGCCCATGCGGTAGGCGCGGTTGATGTCGCGGGTCCAGAGACCGGCACCCAGGCCGAACTCGGTGTCGTTGGCAATGGCCAGGGCTTCGGCTTCGTCCTTGAAGGTGGTGATGCTCACCACCGGGCCGAAGATTTCCTCCTGGAACACGCGCATTTGGTTGGTGCCCTTGAGCAGGGTCGGCTGGATGTAATAGCCGGTCGCCAGGTTGCCCTCGAGTTTTTCCACCTTGCCACCGGTCAGCAGCTCGGCGCCTTCGCCCTTGGCGATTTCCAGGTAGGAGAGAATCTTGTCGAATTGCTGCTCGGAAGCCTGGGCACCGACCATGGTGTCGGTGTCGAGCGGGTCGCCACGCTTGATTTGCAGGACCTTCTTCATCACCACTTTCATGAAGTCGTCGTAGATCGACTCTTGCACCAGGGCGCGAGACGGGCAGGTGCAGACTTCACCTTGGTTGAAGAACGCCAGCACCAGGCCTTCGGCGGCTTTCTCGATGAAGGATTCTTCGGCTTGCATGATGTCGGCGAAGAAGATGTTCGGCGACTTGCCGCCCAGTTCCACGGTGGACGGAATGATGTTCTCGGCGGCGCATTTCATGATGTGCGAGCCAACCGGGGTCGAGCCGGTGAACGCGATCTTGGCGATGCGCTTGCTGGTGGCCAGGGCTTCGCCGGCTTCTTTGCCGAACCCTTGCACCACGTTCAGCACGCCCGGTGGCAGCAGGTCGCCGATCAGTTCCAGCAGCACGCTGATGCCCAGCGGCGTTTGCTCGGCAGGCTTGAGCACCACGCAGTTACCGGCAGCCAGGGCCGGCGCGAGTTTCCAGGCGGCCATCAGGATCGGGAAGTTCCACGGGATGATCTGGCCGACCACGCCCAGCGGTTCGTGGAAGTGATAGGCCGCGGTGTGTTCGTTGATTTCGGCAGAGCTGCCTTCTTGCGCGCGGATGCACCCGGCGTAGTAACGGAAGTGATCCGCCGCCAGCGGGATGTCGGCGTTCAGGGTTTCACGCACGGCCTTGCCGTTGTCCCAGGATTCGGTGACCGCCAGGACTTCGAGGTTCTGCTCGATGCGATCGGCGATTTTCAACAGCACCAGGGAGCGGTCCTGGACCGAGGTCTTGCCCCAGGCGTCGGCGGCAGCGTGGGCAGCGTCGAGGGCTTTTTCGATGTCTTCAGCTGTGGAACGGGGGAATTCGGCAATCGGTTGGCCGTTCACCGGCGAGGTATTGGTGAAGTACTGACCTTTGACAGGCGCGACGAACTCGCCGCCGATGTAGTTACCGTATTTGCTCTTGAACGAAACGATAGCGCCTTCAGTACCTGGGTGAGCGTAACGCATGATGAGTGTCTCCTTGGCTTTTGTGCTTATAGGGGAGTACGCGCAATGAGCGCTGGTACAAGCCTAGAGCAAAGGTCGGGCCAGTGCCTTGTGGTGCCTATAAATCAAGGGCTTGCGCCGTCGGCGGCAGGGCTTTGTCCACGGGCTGTGCCAGATGCGATACGGGGCTTGTGACACTTTGTGCCGTTTGTGGCACAGCGTGTGACCGGTCGGTCTCGTCGGCATTGCAATGCGCGTCGGGCTGGAGGATGCTCGGCTGCATGAGAGGGCGAAGCACTCGCCTGAACCAGGCACAAGATAGGGGACACGGGGGTCAGGAACGCTCTGCGGACCTGACCCTCGGGGAGAACAATAAGAAATGCACAACAACCATTTGAGCCGCCATGCCCAGCAGGTCTTGACCGTCACCCAGGGCAAGAACCAGTTGCACGGTCCGGGCAGCGATCCATCCATCGCCCGCTCCTGGCTGCGGTGCCTGGAGGACTATCATCTCGATCCGGCACTGGCCATGGCACCCACGGTGCTTGAGCATGGTCGGGTGCTGGAAAGTCGGGAGCGCTTGCAGCAGGTGCTGCAGATCGCCGGCGGCGAAATGAACAGCCTGCATCAGCAACTCAGCGGTGCCGGGCATGCGGTGCTGTTGACCGACGCCCGCGGGGTGATCCTCAACTGTGTCACGGCGCCCACCGAGCGCAAGATCTTCGAGCGCGCCGGCCTGTGGCTCGGTGCCGACTGGAGTGAGGCCTGCGAAGGCACCAACGGGATCGGCACCTGCCTGGTGGAACGCCAGGCGCTGACCATTCATCAGGATGAACACTTCCGGGGACGCCACACCGGCCTGACCTGCTCGGCCAGCCCGGTGTTCGACCCCCATGGCGAACTGCTGGCGGTGCTCGACGTCTCCTCGGCGCGCCATGATGTTTCGCGCCAGAGCCAGTTCCACACCATGGCGCTGGTCAATCTCTCGGCGAAAATGATCGAGAGCTGCTACTTCCTGCGCCATTTCGACAACCAGTGGTTGCTGCGTTTTCACCTGCAGGCCGAGTCGGTCGGGCTGTTCAGCGAAGGGCTGCTGGCGTTTGACGGGGAAGGTCGGATTAGCGCCGTCAACCAGAGCGCGCTGAACCTGCTGGGGCATATTCGCGGCGGCCTGGTGGGCAAGCCGGTGGAGGCCTTTTTCGACTGTTCGCTGGATCAACTGTTATCCCGCACCAGCGTCAACGCCAGCGCCAGTTGGCCGCTGCGCACCCGTGATGGCCGGGCCTTGTTTGCCCTGCTGCGCGGTCAGCCGCGCAGTGTGCCTGCGCCAGTTGTGCCTGCGCCGAGGATTGCCGAACGCCCGCGCTTGGCCGGTATTTGCCTGGGTGATGAAGGTCTGCAGGCCGATTTTCGCAAAGCCCTGCGGGTGTTCGAGCGTGATGTGCCGCTGTTGATCAACGGCGAGACCGGCTCGGGCAAAGAGGCCTTTGCCAAGGCCGTGCACCAGGCCAGCCAGCGTGCCGACAAAGCCTTTGTCGCACTCAATTGCGCGGCCATTCCGGAAAGCCTGATCGAGAGCGAACTGTTCGGTTACCGCGGCGGCAGCTTTACCGGCGCACGCAAGGAAGGCATGCGCGGCAAGCTGCAGCAGGCCGATGGCGGCACCTTGTTCCTGGATGAAATCGGCGACATGCCCCTGGCCCTGCAAACCCGCTTGTTGCGGGTGCTCGAGGACCGGCTGGTGGTGCCGATTGGTGGCGAGCCGCAGGCGGTCAACGTGCGGATCATCAGCGCCACCCACCGGGACTTGCTGGAGCGGGTGCAGGATGGCAGCTTCCGTGAAGACCTGTACTACCGGCTCAATGGCCTGGAGGTGGGCTTGCCGCCCCTGCGTGAGCGCGGTGATAAATCCCAGTTGCTGGACTTCCTTTTGGCTGAAGAGGCGGGGGACGAGACCGTCCTGATCGACGCCCCCGCGCGCCAGGCCCTGCTCGATTTCTCCTGGCCGGGTAACGTGCGGCAGTTGCGCACGGTATTGCGGACCCTGGCGGCATTGTGTGAAGACGGACGCATTGGCGTCGAAGACTTGCCGGCGATGATTCGCCAGGCACGTCCGGCGCTGACCCCCTCGGTCGGCGAACTGCCGGAACTGCCGCTCAATGATGCCGAACGCTTGGTACTGCTCAATGCCCTGGAGCAAACACGCTGGCACATGACCCACACCGCCGAACAGTTGGGCGTCAGCCGCAACACCCTCTATAGAAAGCTGCGCAAGCACGGGATAACCCGTTAGGTGTCGGCTGACGTGACGGTTGTTCAGCGAAAGAACGGGTCGTCGAAGAACAGGTCGTCGTTGAGTGATTTTTCCATCTCGCGCTCATAGTCCCTCTGTGCCTTGAGCCAGGCTTTCAGGTTCTTGGGATCATTCAGCTCTTCGCCGAGCAGCATAAGTTCCTGAATATCATCCAGGACCGAGTCGAGTTGATGCTGGTAAAAACCAGGTAGGTTCGCCAGTGTCAGTTTGTCGAATGGGTCGATATTAAATTGCAGTCTGAACCCTTGCTCCTGATCGAATACTTCCTGTTTCAGCTCATCGAGTTGCTCGGTCAATACGCGGTTGTAATGTTTCAGTCGATCAGCGGTCAGCGTGTTGAGGGTGCTGGCATCGATGTGCTCCAACTCCAGCTGCAGTTGCAGCAGCCCAAGCAGATTGCGCTGGCCATAGGCATGGTTGACGCGCTGCATCAACACGGTTTTGCGCTCGCGCTCGTCGGGGTCGGTTTCTCGGTCTGGGTGCAGGGCGCTGGCCAGTTTGCGATACACCTCGCGCACGGACTGGCTGGCCTCGGCGGCGGCTGCTTCCTGGCGTAGCTGGTGGGCGTTTTTCTTGCCAGGTTTGCTTGGCTCGGGTTGTTCGCTCTGCAAGCGTTGATTTATTTTTTCCGCGATTTCCTCGGGAGACAGCCCGTGGATATCGTCGTCGAGCTCGACCCCGAACATCTCCTGCAGCCCCAGTTTGAGAAGCTCGTTGTCTTCTTCCTCATCGGTATCGAAGTCGCGGCCACTGTGCTGGTTGTACAGCGCTTTCAAGCGAACCAGTTCCTCATCACTGCAATTGCCGCTATCAAGCAAGCTGTAGGCTTGGCCGCAAATTTCCTGGGTCAGCGTCTTGCGATCAGTTTTCGAGAGTTTGATCCGCTCACCCAGGTCGCTCAGCAGTTGCACGAACCCGACCGTGTGCTGATGCAGGATGTCGAGCTGGGGCAGGAACTCACTGTGCCAGCGCTGCTCATACAGCGGGGTGGCCGCTTCCCACGCTTGCAGGATCTGCCGCTGTTTGTCGATTTTCTTCACCAGCTCATTGAATTTTCGCTGCCCGGCAGACAGTTTTTTGGGGTCTTTGTCTGGGGAGATACTGAGCTCATGGGGGGTTGTACTCATGCGCAGCCTCTGGCGATCACTCTGGCGTGTGGGGTGCCAAGACTATCAAGGACATTGGTGTTGTACAGGGTCGCAGGCAGATTCTGGATGTTCAGTAGTGCAATGGCGTGCGGTTGAAACATCAGGTGCGATTTTTCCCACCCTAGGCTAACCTGCCTCGATGTTTTACGAGGTTGACTATGCACATTCATATCCTGGGTATCTGCGGCACTTTCATGGGCTCGATGGCGGTTCTGGCCAAAGAGCTGGGCCATCGCGTGACCGGCTCCGACGCGAATGTCTATCCGCCGATGAGCACGCAACTGGAAGCTCAGGGCATTGAACTGACGCAGGGTTATGACCCGGCCCAGCTCGACCCGGCCCCGGACCTGGTGGTGATTGGCAATGCCATGTCCCGCGGTAACCCGGCGGTCGAATACGTCTTGAACAAAGGCTTGCCGTACGTCTCCGGCCCGCAGTGGCTGGCCGACCATGTGCTGCAAGGACGTTGGGTGCTGGCGGTTGCCGGCACCCACGGCAAGACCACCACCAGCAGCATGCTCGCCTGGGTGCTGGAGCACGCGGGCATGAGCCCGGGCTTCCTGATCGGCGGCGTGCCACAGAATTTCTCGGTCTCGGCGCGTCTGGGCGACACGCCGTTTTTTGTGATCGAAGCCGACGAATACGACAGCGCCTTCTTCGACAAGCGTTCGAAGTTCGTCCACTACCGCCCGCGCACGGCGATCCTCAATAACCTTGAGTTCGATCACGCGGACATCTTCCCCGATCTGCCAGCGATCGAGCGGCAGTTCCACCATTTGGTGCGCACCATCCCAAGCGAAGGGCTGGTGATTCATCCCACCACTGAGCCGGCTTTGCAGCGCGTGATCGAGATGGGCTGCTGGACCCCGGTGCAAACCACCGGTGCCGGCGGGCAATGGCAGGTCAAGTTGCTCAGCGAAGACGGGTCGAAGTTTGAAGTGCTGTTCGAGGGCGTCGCCCAAGGCGTGGTCGAGTGGGACATGACCGGTCAGCACAACGTCGCCAACGCCTTGGCGACCCTGGCGGCGGCGCGCCATGTCGGCGTGGTCCCGGCCATGGGCATTGCAGCGTTGAGCGCCTTCAAGAGTGTGAAGCGGCGGATGGAGGTTGTGGCCCAGGTCAACGGCATCACCCTCTACGACGACTTTGCCCACCACCCGACGGCCATCGCTACAACCCTGGACGGCCTGCGCAAGCGCATCGGCGACGCCCCGCTGATTGCCATCATCGAGCCGCGTTCCAACTCCATGAAACTCGGCGCGCACCGCGACGGATTGCCCCAAAGCGTGGTCGATGCCGACCAGGTGATCTGGTACGCCCCGGCCAACCTGGGCTGGGATCTGGCGGCCACCGCGGCGCTGTGTACGGTGCCATCGATCGTCAGCGATTCGCTGGAGGGCATCATTGCGCGGGTCAAAAGCCAGGCTCAACCCGGCACGCACGTGGTAATCATGAGCAATGGCGGCTTCGGCGGCCTGCACGGCAAGCTCGCCGAGGCGCTTAAATGAACAACGGTCCGGATCGCATCACGCTGGCCATGACGGGCGCTTCAGGCGCCCAGTATGGCTTGCGCCTGCTCGATTGCCTGGTGCGCGAAGACCGTGAGGTGCATTTTCTGATCTCCAAGGCCGCGCAATTGGTGCTGGCCACCGAGACCGACGTCACGCTGCCGCCCAAGCCGCAGATGATGCAGGCCTTCCTCACCGAATACACCGGCGCGGTCGCCGGGCAGATTCGGGTGTATGGCAAGGAGGACTGGATGTCGCCGGTGGCTTCGGGCTCCGGCTCGCCGGCAGCGATGGTGGTGGTGCCCTGTTCCACCGGGACCTTGTCCGCCATCGCCATGGGCGCCTGCAACAACCTGATCGAACGTGCCGCCGACGTGACCTTGAAAGAGCGCCGGCAGCTGATTGTGGTGCCGCGCGAGGCGCCGTATTCGAGCATTCACCTGGAAAACATGCTCAAGCTGTCGAACATGGGCGTGACCATCCTGCCGGCGTCGCCGGGTTTCTATCATCAGCCGCAGACCATCGATGACCTGGTGGATTTTGTCGTGGCGCGGATTCTCAATGTGCTGAACATCCCGCAGGACATGCTGCCACGCTGGGGCGAACACCATCTGAGCAGTGATGAATAAGCTGCTGCTGGTGCTGCTGGCCTTGCAGCTGGCAGGGTGCGCCAGTGTGCGCACCCTGGATGCGGCGCAACCGGGCGCTCCGGTGGTGTATTCCGGGACGCGACTGGACTGGTATGCGCTACAGGGCGGCTGTTGTGCCAAGGATCGATTTGGCGCCGAAGCGCCGAGTTACCCCGGCCTCGACCTGCCGGCCAGCGCCTTGCTCGACACGCTGTTGTTGCCGTTGTCAGTGTTGACGGTGCTCGGGGTCGGGTTTCAGGCGACGGGTGGGTTGTAGCGGGGGCTACTTGCCCAGCTTGCGCAGTTCGTCCGATTCCACCACCCGCACCCCATCCTGCTCCTCCAGCGCCAGGCGCCACATGGCGCGGGCCAGTTGGCAGGCTTCGATGCCGCGGTACTTGCCCGGGATCAACCGGGATAGCGGGCCGGCCACTTGCTCGGCCAGGCGTGGCTCCAGGCGTTCCCCCAGCAGCAGGGAAGGTCGGCAGATGGTCAGCTGTGGCCAGTCTTGCGCGCGCAGGGCCTGTTCCATTTCCCCTTTGACACGGTTGTAGAACACCGAGGACTTTGGGTCCGCGCCGATGGCGCTGATCACGATCAGGTGCCGTGCACCCATTTCGCGCGCGCGTTTGGCGAAGGCCACCACCATGTCCAGGTCGACCGCACGGAACGCCGATTCCGAGCCCGCCTGCTTGATCGTCGTTCCCAGGCAGCAGTAGGCGATGTCTACCCGGCCACTGAGTTGAGGCAGGAATGCGCTGGGGTCGCCGACCGGGTTTTCCAGGTGCGGATGTTCCGCCAGCGGCCGGCGAGAGGGCGCCAGTACGCGGCTGATGGTGGGCTCGTTGAGCAAGCGGTCGAGCAAGTGTTCACCGGTCAGGCCGGTGGCTCCGGCGAGCAGTACGTGCTGAGGCGTCAAGTACATAGTGTTTCTCCCTTGATACTGTTCAGCTTAGTTGCTCTTTGCGTCCGTGTTGTTCAACGCCGCATTTTGCAGCGCTTTTCGTGCTTGCTGTTTGCGCAGCACCTGCCAGCGCGCCAGGACCCCCTTGGGTGCCCAGATCTGTGGTTCAGAGGCTTCGAAGTTGTCGGCCAGTTCCCGTTCGGCAACCGTGGCCTTGGCCAGCTTGAAGGCGTGTTCGAGGTCGTCGGTCTGGTTCAGGGCCTGGGCGAACAGGGCATCGCCGAAGTAGGTGAAGTCCGCCTCCTCGGAGCAGCCGAACGACACCCGATCAGCCTGCGAGGCGGTCATGACCAGCGTACGATTGTCCTTGAGGGCCGGCAGGAAACCGCCGGAGTAACAGGCGGAAATCACGATGATCTTGTCGCGGTTTTTCAGCGGCGCCAGGACGGCGGCCAACTCATCGGCGGGCAGGTCGGCCAGCTCCATGCGTGGTTGGTCGAGCACCAGTTCGTGTTCGTGGGTGCCGTGGCTGGTCAGGTAGATGAACAGCAAGTCTTCCGGACCGCTGCGCTCGGCCAGGGTCAGGGCCGCGCGGCGCAGGTTTTCCCGGGTGGCCATGGGCCGGTCGCTGAGGTGGTCGCGGTGGTTGACCAGGCGGATCTGGCCATAGGCGCCAAACCGGCTGGCCAGCATGTTGCTGACGTAGTCGGACTCGCGCAGGAATACGCTCTGCTTGCCGTCGCCGCCGAGCGTCAGGCTGTACAGTTCGACCGCGGGAGTTGAGGCGGGCACATTGGCCAGTGCTTCATCGAGCAGTCGGCCCTGGGCCAGCAAGCCCAGCTCCAGGGTATCGGGCAGCAGTTTGCCGTCGGCATCACGCACGCGCTGGCCATTGATCCAATCGCCGCTCTGCACCGTACCGTCGGTCAGTACCAGTGTGCCGTGGCCCTGATAGCTGTCGTTGTCGAACTGGCCGACGTAGAAGCTGCCATCGGGCAGGTTCAGGCGCCCTTGGCCTGTGAAGCGCCAGTCGCTGAAGTGCCCGAGGTAGTGACTGTTGTCGGCGCCGATCAGCTCGCCCTTGCCGCTGAGCGCGCCTTCCTTGAATTGGCCGATCCACACGTCGCCGTCGGCGTTTTCGTAGCGGCCTTTGCCGTGCAGCTGATTCTGTTTGAAGCCACCGACATAGCTGTCGCCTTCGGCGCTGTTGAAGCTGCCGATGCCGTCCAGTTGGCCGTTGATGAAGTGGCCGCTGAACTGATTGCCGCTGGCATCGCTGCGCTGGCCTTCGCCATTGGGTTTGCCGTGGGCGAACTGGCCCTGGTACTGGCTGCCGTCTTCGAGCTCAAGGCGGCCGAGTCCGGAGTACTGGTCGGCCTTGAATTCGCCCCGGTAGGTCATGCCGTTTTCCTTGAGCGTGCCCTCGCCGTCGCGCCGCCCCAGTTTAAAACCGCCGGTGTAGCTGCTGTCGCTGGTGCTCAGGGCGCCCTGGCCATGGAACAGCCCTTGCTGGAAGGCGCCGCGGTAGACCTCGCCATTGCTGCCGTGCCATTCGCCTTGTCCGTGCCACTGGCCCTTGTCGAACTGGCCGGCGTACCAACTGCCGTTCGGGTAGTCGATGCGACCCCGGCCTTGCAGCAGCCCGTCGACCAGGTCTCCCCGATAGCGGCCGCCGTCGGGCAGGCGCGCGTCCGGCGGCAACAGCGATTCGCCGTCGCCACAGGCGGTGAGCAACAGGGTCAATGCGAGGGGTACAAGTGAGCGCATAGCAGGATCCGGGTGATTAGGCGACCGAGTATGCCGCAGCTATGTGCCTGATAAATAGAGACGCGGTGCGAAACAGCAGCAACTGCTCCGCATCCGGCAGGGGTTACACGAACGCCAGCGACAGGGGTTCGGCGATATAGGCCGGTTTTTCCTGGCCTTCGATTTCCAGGGTGGCGGTGGCCTTGAGCAGCCATTGGCCGGGTTTTTTCTCGGTGACTTCGGTCAGATCGACCTTGAGCCGGACCCGGGAATCGACTTTCACCGGCTGGATGAACCGCACGCTGTCCAGGCCGTAGTTGACGACCATTTTCAAGTCCTGGGGCAGGACCATGATGTCTTCCATCAGTTTTGGAATCAGCGACAGCGACAGGAAGCCGTGGGCAATGGTGCTGCCGAATGGCGTCTGTGCGGCCTTTACCGGGTCAACGTGGATGAACTGAAAGTCACCCGTGGCTTCGGCGAACAGGTTGATGCGTTCCTGATCGATGGTGAGCCATTCGGAACGTCCGAGTTCCTTGCCGACATAATTCTTGAGCTCTGCAACGGGTACATAGGGCATTGAGACTCTCCTTGGGTTCATCGGTTTTATAGTTTTTCTGAGTGAGCTGAAACCACCTTAGATCATCATGGCGGTGGGTGCCGGTCAATCCTCCATACCATTGGCGAATACCCATGCATAGCAGATGCCATGCTTATAATGGCAGGCCCGTTTTGGGGGGCGAGTCTTGTGGGGGATGATTCATGTTGCTTCGCGGCCTGACCTGGCTGGTGCTGTTTCAATTGCTCGGCACGGCCATCAACCATTTGCTGTTGCCGGTGCTGCCGGGGCCGATTATCGGTCTGCTGCTGTTGCTGGTGTTCCTGATCGTTCGCGGTGAAGTCGGCGAGCCACTGAACCTGGCCGCCGGTAGCTTGTTGCGCTATTTGCCGTTGCTGCTGGTCCCGCCTGCGGTGGGGGTGATGGTGTATGCCGCGGATATCGCGGCCGACTTCTGGGCCATCGTCGGCGCACTGGTGTTGTCGTTGCTGCTGTCCATGGCCTTTGCCGGGGTGCTGATGCAATGGCTGGTCAAGCGCCAGGCTCGGCGGGAGGAGCGCTCATGATGTTTGACTGGCAAGGCGCGGTGGCGGCGGTGATCCATCACCCGCTGTTCGGGATCGGCATTACCCTGGGGGCTTATCAGTTGGTGCTGGCGGCGTTCGAGAAAACCCGCTGGATCTTCCTGCAGCCGGTGCTGGTGTCCATGCTGCTGGTGATTGGCGTGTTGCTCACCTGTGGCTTGACCTATGCCGAGTACCGTAAAAGCACGGAAATCCTCAGCATCCTGCTGGGGCCGGCGACGGTGGCCCTGGCGGTGCCGCTGTACCTCAACCTGCGGCGCATCCGCCAACTGTTCTGGCCGATTTTTACTACGCTGGTGGTAGGTGGGGTGGTCGCTACCGGTCTGTGCGTGTTGCTGGGCTGGTGGTTTGGTGCCGAGCACATGATTCTGATGACCATGGCCCCGAAGTCGGTGACCTCGCCCATCGCCATGCTGGTGGCCGAGCAGATTGGTGGCGTGGCGGCGTTGGCGGCGGTGTTTGTGCTGATCACCGGGGTGATCGGGGCGATTTTCGGCCCGGCGCTGCTCGATCGCCTCGGGGTCCATGGCCCCGAAGCCCGCGGCATGGCCCTGGGCATGACCGCTCATGCGGTGGGCACTTCGGTAGCCTTGCAGGAAAGTGAAGAGTGCGGTGCGTTTGCCGCGTTGGCGATGAGCCTGATGGGCGTGGCCACGGCGGTGTTGTTGCCGTTGGCGGTGTCGATGGTGGTGTAAGGACATGTCTATGAGTCTGGCGCTTTTCCCTCTGAACACGGTGCTGTTTCCCGGCTGTTTCCTTGATCTGCAGATTTTCGAGGCGCGCTACCTGGACATGATCAGCCGCTGCATGAAGCAGGGGGCAGGGTTTGGCGTGGTGTGCATTCTTGAGGGCAAAGAGGTCGGCCTGGCTGCGCAGGGGTATGCACGGGTCGGCTGCGAGGCGCGGATTACCGATTTCAAGCAGCAGGACAACGGCCTGCTGGGGATTCGCGTGCAGGGTGGGCGACGCTTCAATGTACTGCGCAGCGAAGTGCAGCGTGATCAATTGACTGTCGCCGAGGTCGAGTGGCTGGACGAGTTGCCCGAGCAGCCCTTGCAGGAAGAAGACGCCGACCTGATGGCCTTGCTCAAGGCGCTGGCCGAGCACCCGATGGTCGAGGCGTTGAACATGGGCACCGACGCCGCAGGGCAGCAGTCACTGGCGAACCAGTTGGCCTACTTGCTGCCATTTTCCGAGCTGGAAAAGATCGGGCTGCTGCAGGTCGATGATCCGCAACAACGCCTGGATGCGATCCAGGCGTTGTTGGATGAACTGCAGGGCGATTTGTTCGCCTGAGGTTGTCTCAGTACGCGTAACGCATCATCGCGTGCGGCAGATTCTGCAGGGCGTAGAAGCCGAACAGCCCCACCATGACGGGCAGGATCAGCCACCAGATTTTCGCTGGCAGTGGCTCGAGCGGTGCCTGACGCTGACTCAGCCACAGGCTGGCGGCACACACGCAGGCCGCCAGCATGGCTCCGGCCACTACGTCGGTGGGCCAGTGAGCCCCCAGGTAAACCCGCGACAGGGCGATGGCCAGGGCCGGCAGGCAGCCGAGCAGCACCCAGGTCAGGCGCATGCGCTGGGGTTGTCCTCGACCCGCCAGCACGGCCAGGGCCAGGAACAGCGCAAACGAACCGGAGGCGTGGCCGCTGGGCATGCTGTAGCTGGTCAGTGGATCGGTCAGGACTTCCGGGCGCATCCGCGCGAACAGCTGCTTGGTGGCGGTATTGGCCAGGGCCGTCACCAGCAGAGTGCCGCCGGCGAACAGCAAGTGCCGCCATTGCCGCGTGGCCAGCAGCACCAGGGTCAGCGCCGCGCTGATCACCAGCATGTGCTTGAACTCGCCGAGTTGGGTCAGCATCACCGCGAACTCGTCGAGCAGCGGCTTGCGGTGTTCCTGCACCAGCGTCATCAGGCCTTGATCAAAGGCGCCGAGGTGCGAATAGCCGACAAACAGCCCACCCAGGATCACCAGGCTCAGGCCGGCGATCAGCAGGGTAGAGCGCCGATGACCGCGCAGGCCGCTGTTGATGCCCAGGCCCACCAGCACCGCGATGCTGCCCACTACCAGTCCGGCCTGGGGCCAGAAACCCTCGGGCAGTGGCAAGCGGATAGCCGCCCCGGTGGCCCAGCCCGGCAGCAGATAGGCCACCGCCCAGCCAGCGCCCGCCAGCAGGCTGACGGCAAAAAAGCGCGGGAAGGGCATGTCGAACATCCCGGCCACCATTGGCAGCATCGGGCGCAGCGGGCCGATAAAGCGCCCCACCAGCAGGCTGGCGATCCCATAGCGCTGGAAATAGGCTTCGGCACTGCCGATCCATTCCGGGTGGTGACGCAGGCCTGGTAAGCGCCGGATGTTCTGATGGAAGTGCCGGCCGAGGAAGTACGACACCACGTCCCCCAGCAAGCCACCGAGAAAGCCCAGCAGCAAGGTTTCCCCCAGCGACAGGGCGCCGCTGCCCGCCAGTACCGCAACGGCAAACAACAGGACGGTGCCGGGGACGATCAGTCCGGCGATCGCCAGGCACTCAATGCAGGCCACGATAAAGACGGCTGCCGCCAGCCATTGCGGGTTTGCCGTCAACCAAGCGGTCAGGCTATCGAGCCATGGGCCCATAGGTACAACTCCAGGATTGTTGTTGGCCCATCGAGGGCAGGAATCAGATCAGTAAATAGTCGCGGCCTTCGACCTGGCCGCGGCGTAGAGGGTTCCGTGTGCAGTAGGGCGCGTAGGCGCTGTCGACGAAGCGGTACATCAGGTGTTCATCGCGTCCGTGGGGGATGCCCAGGCGAGTGGTCTGGATCACATGGGGTGGCGGCCGGCCAAGGTCTTCGACAAACAGCACTTGAGGGTCAAAGCGCTTGGCGTCCCAAATCGGTACTTTAAGTCCCAGGGCCCTGCACAACAGGGTCTGGCCGGCGCAGAGCTTCTGCGAGGGGCGCGGCCGGCCATTGGCGTCGGGGTTGTTGAGCAGCATCTGGGCCAGGCTCGCGGGCCCCGAGACCTCGTCGACCCAAGGATAGGCGGACTTGATCAGGACCGCATTGCCGGGTCCGTGGGCGCTGAAGTTCAGGGAGTCGCCGCCGCGGGCGTAATACATGTAGATGTGCCCGCCATCCAGAAACAAAGCCTTACGCTTTTCTGTGTAGCCGAGGGAGGCATGACTGCCTTTTTCGTCGCAGTAATAGGCTTCGGTCTCAATAATTCGTGCCGAAAGCCACAAATCGCCCACGCGATGGCGGATGACTTTGCCCAGCAATTCGCAGGCGAGCACCTGTGCGTCGCGGTTGAAAAAGCTGTCAGGCAGGGCCTTTGGCTGCTTGGGATGGGGCAGGATGGACATGGGTGGCAGCATTCAGAGAGCAAATGTGGCGTTATGATAACAACCAGGGCCTTAATCCAGGCTGAAGACTGACTATTTGCTGTCCATTTCGACCATCCGCCCGTCACCGCTGTTAGTCGAGTGACGCGACAGCTATAATCTGCCGCTTTACTCTTTACCACGACCATAGCAAAGACCACTCCAGACTATGACTGAGTCCGTTCTTGACTACATGACCCGCTTGGGTCGCGCTGCGCGCGATGCTTCCCGCGTGATCGGCCGTGCCAGCACCGGGCAGAAAAACCGCGCCCTGCTGGCCGCCGCGAACGCTCTGGATGCCGCACGCGCCGAGTTGACCGCCGCCAATGAGCTGGACCTGGCCGCTGGCCGGGCCAATGGCCTGGAGCCGGCAATGCTCGAGCGTCTGGCCCTGACCCCCGCACGCATCGACGGCATGATCGTCGGTTTGCGTCAGGTGGCGGCGCTGCCGGACCCGGTAGGCGCGATCCGCGACATGAGTTATCGGCCGTCGGGTATCCAGGTGGGCAAGATGCGCGTACCCCTGGGTGTGGTCGGGATCATCTACGAATCGCGGCCAAACGTGACGATCGACGCCGCCAGCCTGTGCCTGAAGTCGGGCAATGCGACCATCCTGCGCGGTGGCTCCGAGGCGATTCATTCCAACCGTGCCATTGCCGCCTGCATCCAGCGCGGCCTGGCCGAAGCCGGACTGCCGGCTGCCGTGGTGCAAGTGGTCGAGACCACTGACCGTGCCGCCGTGGGCGCGCTGATCACCATGCCGCAATACGTCGACGTGATCGTACCGCGCGGCGGCAAGGGCCTGATCGAACGGGTCAGCCGCGACGCCCGGGTGCCGGTGATCAAGCACCTGGACGGCATCTGCCACGTCTACGTCAGTGCCCACGCCGACCTGGCCAAGGCCCAGCGCATCGCGTTCAACGCCAAGACTTACCGCTACGGCATCTGCGGCGCCATGGAAACCCTGTTGGTCGACCAGGCGGTCGCCAAGGACTTCCTGCCGGCCATGGCGGCCCAGTTCCGCGAAAAAGGCGTCGAACTGCGTGGCTGCGAGCGGACCCGGGCAATCATCGACGCTGAAGTCGCCACCGAGCAAGACTGGAGCACCGAGTACCTGGCGCCGATCCTCTCGATCCTGGTGGTCGACGGCCTGGACCAGGCCATCGAGCACATCAACCATTACGGCTCGCACCATACCGACTCGATCGTCACTGAACACCAGGGCGACGCCCGGCGTTTTGTGGCCGAAGTCGACTCGGCGTCGGTGATGATCAACACCCCGACCTGCTTTGCCGATGGCTTCGAATACGGATTGGGTGCCGAGATCGGCATTTCTACTGATAAGCTGCACGCCCGCGGTCCGGTGGGTCTCGAAGGTCTGACCTGCGAGAAGTACATCGTGGTCGGTGATGGCCAGTTGCGCGGTCAGGAGCCGGTCTGACTTGGGCGACCTCGAGCCGTCAGCCACCGTGACCCGTCAGGCACCCTGTCCTCGGCGCATTGGCGTACTGGGCGGGACCTTCGACCCGGTGCACATCGGTCATTTGCGCGGTGCGCTGGAGGTGGCCGAGTCGCTGAATCTCGATGAGTTGCGCCTGACGCCCAGCGCCAGGCCACCCCATCGGGGTACGCCGCAGGTATCGGCGCTCGATCGTCTGGCGATGGTCGAATGCGCGGTGGCTGGGGTTGCACCCCTGGTGGTGGACGACCGCGAACTCAAACGCGACAAGCCGTCCTACACTATTGACACCCTGGAGCTGATGCGCGCGGAACTCGCCGCCGATGACCAGGTATTTTTACTTTTGGGCTGGGACGCATTTTGCGGCCTGCCCACTTGGCACCGCTGGGAAGAGTTGCTCCAGCATTGCCACATCCTGGTGCTGCAACGCCCGGATGCCGACAGCGAACCGCCGGATGCCTTGCGCAACCTGCTGGCCGCGCGCTCGGTGAGCGACCCGCTGGCCCTCAAAGGGCCGAGTGGACAGATTGCATTCGTCTGGCAGACACCGCTCGCGGTATCCGCCACCCAGATCCGTCAACTGCTGGCCAGCGGTAAGTCGGTACGTTTCCTGGTGCCCGACGCGGTCCTGGCCTACATCGATGCGCACGGACTTTACCGTGCGCCGAACTGAATAGGAGTGCCTCAAGGCACGTGGCAACAACGTGTATTGATGCGCCCGAACATACGAGCAAAACGAGTTTTATATGACTGACAAAGACCAAACCAAAGTAAAGCGTAAAGGCACGTTCAAGAGCGCCCCGCTGCCAGTAGAAGCGCACACTGGCGTGATCCTGGCTGGCGAAGAGCTGGTCAAGGTTGCCGTAGCGGCCCTGGAAGACGTCAAGGCCCAGGACATCCAGGTGATCGACGTTCGTGAGAAGCAGAGCATCACTGACTTCATGATCATCGCCACTGGTACCTCCAACCGCCAGATCGGCGCGATGCTGGACAAGGTCCGCGAAGCGGTCAAGGCACAGGGCGTCAAGCCGCTGGGCGAAGAAGGCAAGGGCGACAGCGACTGGGTCCTGCTGGACATGGACGATGTCATCGTGCACATGATGACCGCCTCGGCACGCCAGTTCTACGACCTGGAGCGCCTGTGGGCCGGTGCCGAGCAAAGCCGTTCGGCCAGCGCCGCGCACCACAGCCCGGAAAACACCCATGAGCACTTCACCAAGCTCAACAAAGACCAGCAATAAGGGACCGCTGTGCGACTGCGACTGATCGCCGTCGGTTCACGCATGCCCAAGTGGGTGGAAGAAGGCTGGCATGAATATGCCAAGCGTCTTCCGTCCGAGCTGGCGCTGGAACTGGTGGAAATACCGCTCAACACCCGGGGCAAGAATGCTGACGTGGCGCGTTTCATTCGCCAGGAAGGCGAAGCCATGCTGGCCAAGGTCGGGCCGAACGAGCGCATCGTCACCCTCGAAGTCCACGGCAAACCGTGGAGCACCGAGCAACTGGCGGTGGAGCTCGATCGCTGGCGCCTGGACTCGCGCACGGTGAACTTCATGGTCGGCGGCCCCGAGGGGCTGGCGCCGGAAGTCTGTGCGCGGGCTGATCAGCGCTGGTCGTTATCGCCCTTGACCTTGCCGCACCCGCTGGTGCGGATCCTGATCGGCGAACAGCTGTACCGTGCCTGGACTGTTCTGTCCGGCCACCCTTACCACAAGTAGTTCTGCCCTCATGCCCCAGCCGATCCGCATCAAGGACCACGAAAAAGACGCCCGTCTGGTGCGTGGCCGTGTCGTGTTCGGGGCAATTGCAGTGGTGGTGCTGATCGGCGTGCTGATTGCGCGGCTGTATTTTCTGCAGGTGATCCAGTACGAGTACCACTCGACCCTGTCGGAAAACAACCGCGTCCACGTTCAGCCGATTCCGCCGACGCGCGGCCTGATCTTCGACCGTAATGGCGTAGTGATTGCCGACAACCGGCCCAGCTTCAGCCTGAGCATGACCCGCGAACGCTCCGGCGACTGGCAGCAGGTCCTCGATGTGATCGTCGAGGTGCTGCAGCTGACGCCCGAGGACCGGGTGATCTTTGAAAAACGCATGCGCCAGGGGCGTCGGCCGTTCGAGCCGGTGCCGATCCTCTTCGAACTGACGGAGGAGCAGATTGCCCGCATTGCGGTGAATCAGTTCCGCCTGCCAGGCGTCGAAGTGGTTGCCCAGTTGGTGCGCCATTACCCTCAGGGCGCGCATTTTGCGCACTCGGTGGGCTACATGGGGCGGATCAACGAAAAAGAGCTCAAGACCCTCGATCCGGTGAACTACAGCGGCACCCATCATATCGGCAAGACCGGTATCGAACGTTTCTACGAGCCCCAGTTGCACGGCCAGGTCGGCTACGAAGAAGTCGAGACCAACGCCCGAGGCCGCGTGCTGCGGGTGCTCAAGCGCACCGACCCGATTCCCGGCAAGGACATCGTCCTGAGCCTGGACATCAAGCTGCAGGAAGCGGCCGAAGCGGCTTTGGGCGGCCGTCGTGGCGCGGTTGTAGCCCTGGACCCGAACACCGGCGAAGTCCTGGCGATGGTCAGCCAGCCGAGTTTCGACCCGAACCTGTTCGTCACCGGTATCAGCTTCAAGGCCTATGCCGAGTTGCGTGACTCCATCGACCGACCGCTGTTCAACCGCGTGCTGCGTGGCCTGTATCCGCCGGGTTCGACCATCAAGCCAGCCGTGGCGATTGCCGGCTTGGACTCCGGGGTGGTGACGGCTTCCTCGCGGGTGTTCGACCCGGGTTACTACCAGTTGCCCAACTACGATCACAAATACCGTAACTGGAACCGCTCCGGTGACGGTTTTGTCGACCTCGACACGGCGATCATGCGTTCCAACGACACCTACTTCTATGACCTGGCCCACAAGCTGGGGATCGATCGGTTGTCGGCCTACATGGGCAAGTTCGGCATCGGCCAGAAGGTCTCGCTGGACATGTTTGAGGAATCGCCGGGGCTGATGCCGTCCCGCGAATGGAAGCGCGCTACTCGCCGCCAGGCCTGGTTCCCGGGGGAAACCCTGATCCTGGGGATTGGCCAGGGTTACATGCAGTCCACCCCGCTGCAGCTGGCCCAGGCCACTGCACTGGTGGCCAGCAAGGGCAAGTGGATTCGTCCGCACCTGGCCAAGACCATCGAAGGCGAAAAGCCGGTGGACGACAACCCGATGCCGGACATCATCCTGCGCGATCCGCTGGACTGGAACCGGGTCAACCATGGCATGCAGCAAGTGATGCACGGTGCTCGCGGCACGGCGCGCAAAGCGGCGATCGGCGCGCAATACCGGATCGCCGGCAAGTCGGGTACCGCCCAGGTGGTCGCGATCAAGCAGGGCGAGAAGTACGACCGCTCCAAGGTGCAGGAACGCCATCGCGACCACGCCTTGTTCGTGGGTTTCGCACCCGCCGACAACCCGAAAATCACCGTGTCGGTGATGGTCGAGAACGGCGAGTCCGGCTCCGGCGTCGCCGCGCCGGTAGTCCGTCAAATCATGGACGCCTGGCTTCTGGACCAGGACGGCCGGCTCAAACCTGAGTTCGCCAGCCCCAATACCGCGGAGGCTACGGCCCGTGAAGAGTAATTTCGATCGCATTCTCTCCAGCGAGGATGTGATGCGTCGCCGTGCGACGCTGTTGCAACGCATGCACATCGACGGTCCGCTGCTGATCCTGCTGCTGATTCTGGCGGCCGGCAGCCTGTTCGTGCTGTATTCGGCCAGCGGCAAGAGCTGGGACCTGCTGGCCAAGCAGGCCACCTCGTTCGGCATCGGCCTGGTGTCGATGGTCATCATCGCCCAGTTCGAGCCGCGCTTCATGGCGCGCTGGGTGCCGCTGGGCTATGTGTTCGGCGTGGTGCTGTTGATCGTGGTCGACATCATGGGCCACAACGCCATGGGGGCGACGCGCTGGATCAACATTCCCGGGGTGATCCGCTTCCAGCCCTCGGAGTTCATGAAGATCATCATGCCGGCGACCATCGCCTGGTACCTGGCCAAGCGCACGCTGCCGCCACAACTCAAACACGTCGGGGTCAGCCTGATCCTGATCGGCATCCCGTTCATCCTGATCGTGCGCCAGCCCGACCTCGGCACCTCGCTGCTGATCCTCGCCGGCGGCGCTTTCGTGCTGTTCATGGGTGGCCTGCGCTGGCGCTGGATCATCAGCGTGCTGGCGGCCACGGTTCCGGTGGCGATCGCCATGTGGTTCTTTGTCATGCACGACTACCAGAAGCAGCGCGTGCTGACCTTCCTCGACCCGGAGAGCGATCCGCTCGGCACCGGTTGGAACATCATCCAGTCCAAGGCCGCCATCGGCTCCGGCGGGGTATTTGGCAAGGGCTGGCTGCTGGGCACCCAGTCGCACCTGGACTTCCTGCCGGAAAGCCACACCGACTTCATCATCGCGGTGATGGGCGAAGAGTTCGGCCTGGTGGGCATTTGCGCCCTGTTGCTGATCTATCTGCTGCTGATTGGCCGTGGCCTGGTGATTACCGCCCAGGCCCAGACACTGTTTGGCAAATTGCTGGCCGGTGCACTGACCATGACGTTTTTTGTTTACGTTTTCGTCAACATCGGTATGGTCAGTGGCCTGTTGCCGGTAGTAGGGGTGCCGTTGCCGTTCATTAGCTACGGCGGAACTTCGCTGGTGACGCTGCTGTCAGCGTTTGGGGTTTTGATGTCGATCCATACCCATCGTAAGTGGATCGCGCAGGTTTGAATAAGGTGAAGAGTTCAATGCAAGTAATGCGTGGCTGGGCGACTCGATACGCTCCGTGGGTCGGCCTGGTAAGCATCCTTGGTACGGCGCCCATGGCGCTGGCCGGCGAATATGAAGGCTCGCCCCAAGTGGCCGAATTTGTCGGTGAAATGACCCGCGACTACGGTTTTGCCGGCGAACAGCTGATGGGCGTGTTCCGTGAAGCCCAGCGCAAGCAGGCGATTCTCGACGCCATCTCGCGGCCTGCCGAGCGGGTCAAGCAATGGAAGGAATATCGCCCGATGTTCCTCACCGATGCCCGCATTGCCCGCGGCGTGGACTTCTGGCGCCAGCATGAGGCAGTGCTGGCCCGTGCCGAGCAGGAATACGGCGTGCCGGCCCAGGTGATTGTCTCGATCATTGGGGTCGAGACGTTTTTCGGCCGCAATACCGGCAATTATCGGGTAATCGATGCGTTGTCGACCCTGGGTTTCGACTACCCTCCACGTGCCGAATTCTTCCGCAAGGAATTGCGCGAGTTCCTGTTGCTGGCGCGCGAAGAGCAGGTTGACCCGCTGACGCTCAAAGGCTCCTACGCCGGCGCCATGGGCCTGCCGCAATTCATGCCCAGCAGTTTTCGGGCGTATGCGGTGGACTTCGACGGCGACGGCCACATTAATATCTGGACCAACGCCGATGATGCCATTGGCAGCGTCGCCAGCTATTTCAAGCGTCACGGCTGGGAAGCCGGGCAACCGGTGGTCAGTCTCGCCCAGGTGCGGGGCGATCAGGTCGACGACGGCCTGACCACCGGGATCGAACCGACGAAAACCGTCGGGGAGTTGCGAGCGCTGGGCTGGTCGAGTCATGATGCGCTGCGCGACGATATGCCGGTCACCGCGTTTCGTCTGGAAGGCGACAATGGCCCTGAATACTGGATGGGCCTGAAGAATTTTTACGCGATTACGCGTTATAACCGCAGCGTGATGTACGCCATGGCCGTACATCAGTTGTCTGAACAGCTGGTCCAAGCACGGGGCGTCAAGTAATGCCGGCATTGCCAATCCGCAAACCCCTGAAGCTGGTGGCTTTCACCGCGTTGTCGATGCTCATGGTCAGTTGCTCGACCAGCCGCGCACCGCAGCCGCAGAAAGCCCCGACCGCTGTCCGCGCCACACCGGGGCTGGACATCAACCGAGCCCACAAGGACGGCGCGCCGTGGTGGGATGTTGATGTGTCGCGCATTCCCGACGCCACGCCCACCCTGCACACCGGGTCCTACAAGGCCAACCCCTACACCGTGCTGGGCAAGACCTACTACCCGATGCCCGAGTCCAAGCGTTATGTCGAGACGGGGACGGCGTCCTGGTATGGCACCAAGTTCCATGGCCAGAACACCGCCAATGGCGAGGTCTATGACCTGTACGGCATGAGTGCCGCGCACAAGACCCTGCCGTTGCCTGCCTATGTGCGGGTGACCAACCTGGACAACAAGCGCACGGTGGTCCTGCGGGTCAACGACCGTGGGCCGTTCTATTCCGACCGCATCATCGACCTGTCCTACGCCGCGGCGAAGAAACTCGGTTATGCCGAAACCGGTACCGCGCGAGTCAAGGTCGAAGGCATCGACCCGCAAGAGTGGTGGGCGGCCAAGGGCCGGCCGGCACCGTTGATGCTCAACGAGCCGCAGATCGCGCAAAACAGCGGGCCGGTCATCACCACGTCGACCGGCAAGGTCGAACAATGGACCCCGCCGCCACAGCAGCACGCGGCAGCCGTCGTGCCGATGCAGATCAACGCTAAAAAAAACGCTTCTGTACCAGCCTCTGGCCAGTATCTACAGGTGGGCGCGTTCGCCAACCCGGACGCTGCAGAGCTCCTGAGATCGAAGCTCAGCGGGATGGTGAGCGCTCCGGTGTTCATCAGTTCGATCGTGCGCAATCAGCAGACCCTGCACCGGGTTCGCCTGGGGCCTATCGGTTCGCCGGGTGAGATTACGCAAGTGCAAAACAGCGTGCGCCTGGCCAATCTCGGTTCGCCGAGCCTGGTGACGGCCGAGTAAGTAACACCTGATTCAAGGTTCGCTTGCAGTATTGGGGGGTGAACCTGAGTTGTTGGCTCGTAGTACAACAAAAGCCCGGCAAGGGTCAGTGAGTGAACAACTGAACACGCGACACCCTCAAGGCCTTGTGCCGTGAGGGTTGTCAGATTAGTTTTGCCCGCGAGGGCAGTTTCCATTAGCGATTTCGAGAGACGGATGAACATCACCACCTTTGCCAAACGCCTGTGCCTGCTAGTCCCGCTGCTCCTCTCGCCGTCCGCTTTCGCGGCCGAGATGATGCCGTCGTCACCACAACTGGCCGCCAAGGCCTACGTGCTCATGGACGCCAGCAGCGGCAACGTGCTGGTCGAGAACAACGGTGACCAGCGTCTGCCGCCAGCCAGCCTGACCAAGCTGATGACCGCGTACATCGCGACCCTGGAAATCCGTCGTGGCCAGATCGGTGAAAACGATCCGGTGACCGTCAGCGAAAACGCCTGGCGTACCGGCGGTTCGCGGATGTTCATCAAGGTCGGCTCCCAAGTGTCGGTCAGCGACCTGCTGCACGGCATCATCATCCAGTCGGGCAACGACGCCAGTGTTGCGCTCGCCGAGCACATCGCCGGCAGCGAAGACGCGTTCGCCGACATGATGAACAAGACTGCCGCTGACCTGGGCATGACCAACACCCACTTCATGAACCCGACCGGCCTGCCAAACCCTGAGCACTACTCCTCGGCTCACGACATGGCGATCCTGGCGCGCGCGATCATCCACGAAGACCCGGCTCACTACGCGATCTACTCGCAGAAAGAGTTCTTCTGGAACGGCATCAAGCAACCTAACCGCAACCTGCTGCTGTGGCGCGACAAGACCGTCGACGGTCTGAAAACCGGTCACACCGACGAAGCCGGCTACTGCCTGGTGTCCTCGGCGGTACGTGATGGCATGCGCCTGGTCTCCGTGGTGTTCGGCACCAACAGCGACACCGCGCGTGCAGCTGAAACCCAGAAGCTGCTGACCTACGGCTTCCGCTTCTTCGAAACCCAGACCTTCTACCAGAAGGGCGCCGAGCTGGCCCAGGCTCCTGTCTGGAAGGGCACCACCAACCAGGTCAAGGCTGGCCTGGCTCAAGACCTGACCATGACTCTGCCAAAAGGCCAGCTGAAGAAGCTCGCTGCCAGCATGACCATGAACCCGCAACTGATCGCGCCAATCGCCAAGGGCGACGTGATCGGTAAAGTCGAAGTCAAGCTGGACGACAAGGTGGTGCACAGCGCCGACCTGATCGCGCTGGACGCCGTCGAGGAGGGTGGTATCTTGCGCCGCATGTGGGATAGCATCCGTCTATTCTTCTTCGGCTTGTTCAACTGATTTAGTGTGGACCTGCATGGCCCCGTTCCGACCTGGAGCGGGGCCATGTCCGTTGCCACGGCTTACGAGGCCGTTACGCCATGACAGATACAGAAGTAAAGGCGCCAAAGATCGAATTCCCTTGCGCGGATTACCCGATTAAGGTGATCGGCGACACCGGTGTGGGCTTCAAGGACAAGATCATTGCGATCCTGGAAAAGCACGCCACCGTAGACCACAAGACCCTGGCCGAACGCCAGAGTACCAATGGCAAGTACACGACCATCCAGCTGCACATCATCGCCACCGGTCAGGAACAGCTCTACGACATCAACAGCGAGTTGCGCGCTACCGGTTTCGTGCACATGGTGCTGTGATGACGGCACCGCTGGGCTTTCGTGAACTCGGCCAGCTGGCTTACGAGCCGGTCTGGCAGGCCATGCAGCGCTTCACCAATGAACGTGGCAGCGAGCGTGCCGACGAGATCTGGCTGGTCCAGCACCCGGCGGTGTTCACCCAGGGTCAGGCCGGCAAGGCCGAGCACCTGCTGCTGCCGGGGGACATTCCGGTGGTGCAGGTCGACCGCGGCGGCCAAGTGACCTACCACGGTCCGGGGCAGTTGGTCGCGTACCTGCTGCTGGATGTGCGCAAGCTGGGGTTCGGCGTGCGGGACCTGGTCAGCCGGATGGAACGCTGCCTGATCGAGTTGCTGGCCAGCTATGGTGTTACCGCCGTGGCCAAGCCGGATGCACCGGGGGTCTACGTCAATGGTGCAAAAATCGCCTCTCTGGGGCTGCGGATCCGCCACGGTTGCTCCTTTCATGGCCTGGCCCTGAACGTGGATATGGACCTTGAACCGTTCCGACGGATTAACCCCTGTGGCTACGCCGGGCTGGCAATGACTCAGCTGCGTGACCATACAGGGCCGATAGAATTTGCCGAGGTAAGTGCCCGGCTGCGCGCGCAGCTCGTCAAACACCTCGACTATGCTGAGCAGACGACCCTAACGGGCGGAATCGACTGATATGACTACTGATGCAGTGCAAACCATGATCCCGACGCTGGATGTCACCGAGCGTGCGGCCCCGCGTGCCAAGGTTGAAGCCGGCGTTAAGCTGCGCGGCGCCGAGAAGGTTGCACGCATCCCGGTAAAGATCATTCCGACCACCGAACTGCCGAAGAAGCCGGACTGGATTCGCGTGCGCATCCCGGTTTCCCCGGAAGTCGACCGCATCAAGGCCCTGCTGCGCAAACACAAGCTGCACAGCGTCTGTGAAGAGGCTTCCTGCCCGAACCTGGGCGAGTGCTTCTCTGGCGGCACCGCGACCTTCATGATCATGGGCGACATCTGCACCCGTCGTTGCCCGTTCTGCGACGTCGGCCACGGCCGTCCGAAACCACTGGACGTCAACGAGCCAGAAAGCCTGGCCATTGCCATCGCCGACCTGAAACTCAAGTACGTGGTGATCACT
>Ga0067045_1003756_pt1 | contig 25358 bp, 23 predicted proteins | sample TerdegcTABiofilm_FD_59184 | JGI IMG/M metagenome (GOLD analysis project Ga0067045, IMG submission 59184) | Combined Assembly of (Gp0054472, Gp0054536) Wastewater bioreactor microbial communities from Singapore -Terephthalate degrading... | reverse complement strand
GCGTAGTCTTGCCATGGTCAATATGACCTATCGTCCCAACGTTTACGTGCGGTTTATTCCTCTCAAATTTTGCCTTTCCCATCGTTTCTTTTTCCTCCTTTATTTAAGGTATCAGATATTTATTTTAAAATTTGCTCTCCGATACTTTTAGGCACCATCTCATAGTGGCTGAAGTGCATGGTGTACGTTCCGCGGCCCTGGGTCTTTGATCTCAGGTCGGTGGCGTAACCGAACATCTCGGCCAACGGTACATGCCCCCTAATAACCTGGGCTCCTGCCCGTGGCTCCATCCCTTCAATCCTTCCCCTGCGACTGTTAATATCTCCCATTACGTCGCCCATATACTCTTCCGGCACAAAAACTTCGATTTTCATTATAGGTTCAAGCAGCACCGGGCTTGCCTTTTTCAGGCCTTCTTTCAGCGCGATGGACCCTGCAATCTTAAAGGCCATTTCCGAAGAATCCACTTCATGATAAGAACCATCAACCAGGGTAGCCTTAACGTCCAGAACCTTATAGCCTCCCAGAACACCATTCTCCATCGATTCGCGGATACCGGCATCGACAGCGGGTATATACTCTTTGGGTATAACCCCTCCAACAATTTTGTTTTCAAACTCGTAACCTGCACCGGGTTCCAGAGGTTCAAGCTCAATGACAGCATGGCCATACTGGCCTCTGCCGCCGCTTTGTCGGATGAACTTACCCTCGGCCTTAACCTTTTTGGTAATTGTCTCTTTGTAGGATACCTGGGGTTTACCTACGTTGGCTTCAACCTTGAATTCCCTCATAAGCCTATCCACTATAATCTCAAGGTGCAGCTCGCCCATACCCTGTATTATAGTCTGACCGGTTTCCACATCCGTATAGGTCTTGAAGGTTGGATCCTCTTCCGATAGTTTTTGCAAAGATACGCTCATCTTTTCCTGGCCGGCTTTGGTCTTTGGTTCGATAGCCACAGAAATTACGGGTTCGGGAAATTGCATTGACTCAAGAATAATAGGATGGTTATCGTCACACAGCGTATCCCCGGTGGTAGTTTCTTTCAATCCTACAGCCGCTGCAATATCGCCTGCACAAACCTCCGGCACTTCTTCCCGGTTATTAGCATGCATCATCAGTATCCTGCCTATTCTCTCTCTTTTGCCCTTTGTGGAATTATATATATACGAACCGGTCTTAAGGGTTCCCGAATATACCCTGAAGAATGTCAGCTTTCCCACATACGGATCAACCATTATTTTAAAGGCAAGGGCAGAAAACGGTTCGTCATCGGAAGGCCATCTTTCAACCTCCTCATGACTATCGGGCTGTACACCTTTGACTGCCTGGATATCAACCGGGGAAGGCATAAGATTTACTATTGCGTCCAGGAGCAGCTGCACGCCTTTGTTTTTGTACGAAGACCCGCAGAGCACAGGTATTATATCAACGTTTATCGTCGCTTTCCTTAGAGCTTTGATAATATCCTGTGCGGGAATCTCGTTCCCTTCCAGGTAGCTCACCATGAGGTCCTCATCGTAGTCAGCTATGGCCTCCAGCATGCGCGTCCTGTATTCCGATGCCAGGCCGGCCATATCCCCTGGTATATCCTGTTCTTCGCTCCTCGTTCCCAGGTCATCCAGGTAGTACACCGCTTTCATCCTAATCAGGTCGATGATACCATCGAAGTTGTCTTCCTTGCCTATGGGCAACTGTATGGCGATAGGATTCGCTCCTAGCCTTTTCCTCATCATTTCCATCACGTTAAAGAAGTCAGCTCCTGTGATATCCATCTTGTTAACATAGGCTATTCTGGGAACATGATATTTGTCAGCCTGGCGCCACACCGTTTCTGACTGCGGTTCAACGCCTCCCTTTGCACAAAAAACCGCTACTGAACCATCGAGAACACGTAAAGACCTTTCAACTTCCACAGTAAAATCCACGTGCCCTGGCGTATCTATAATATTTATCCTGTGCTCTTTCCAGTGCGCAGTGGTGGCGGCAGAGGTAATTGTTATACCCCTCTCCTGCTCCTGCTCCATCCAATCCATAGTAGCGGCCCCATCATGCACTTCTCCCATTTTATGAAGTCTTCCTGTATAGAACAGGATACGTTCTGTCGTAGTGGTCTTGCCCGCATCTATGTGCGCCATTATTCCAATATTTCTCGTTTTCTCAATCGGATATTGCCTAGGCACGGCTAATACTCCTTTCATGTATAAATCTGACATAGTTCTCCGATAAAATTCAGCAAAATCTTACCATCTATAATGTGCAAAAGCCTTATTGGCTTCGGCCATCTTATGGGTATCCTCTTTCTTTTTAATGCTGGCGCCCGTGTTGTTCAACGCATCCAGTATCTCGCCGGCAAGCCTTTCCTTCATTGTCTTTTCTCCTCTGTTCCTCGAATAGTTAACAAGCCATCTTAAGCCTAATGCGAGCCTCCTGTCCGATCTTACTTCCACCGGCACCTGGTAAGTGGCTCCACCAACCCTTCTGGCCTTGACTTCGAGTACAGGCATAATGTTATTCAGGGCTTCCCTGAAAGCTTCAAGGGGGTCTTTTCCGGTTTTATTCTTTACTATGTCAAAGGCATCGTAAACCAGTTTTTGCGCTACTCCCCTTTTACCGTCCAACATAACATAGTTGATAAGCTTGGTTACTACCTTGTCCTTGTATATCGGATCGGGTAGTAATTCCCTTTTAGGAACACTTCCTTTTCTTGGCACACTGCTTCCCTCCTCAATAATAGAAATTATTCATCGGTACTCGACGGCTTCCGCCGCCGTTGTGCACTGCACTCTATATAAAATGCACAGCGGCACAATAATTATTCAGCTATTTCTTCTTAGGCCTCTTGGCACCATACTTGGACCTACCTTGCCTCCTGTTCTCAACGCCGGCAGCATCCAGGGTACCCCTGATAATGTGGTATCTAACACCGGGAAGGTCTTTAACCCTTCCTCCCCTGATCAGTACAACCGAGTGCTCCTGAAGGTTGTGTCCGATACCGGGAATGTATCCTGTTACCTCTATGCCGTTTGTAAGCCTTACCCTGGCAATCTTTCTCAGAGCCGAATTAGGCTTTTTGGGGGTCGTGGTCTTAACCGTAGTACAAACCCCACGTTTTTGAGGATTGTCCTTTAGAGCAGGAGCTGAGGATTTATACTCCGATTTTTCCCTGCCTCTTCGCACAAGTTGGTTAATTGTTGGCATTTTTCCACCTCCTTATTGTTTTCTTCTATCGCAAAAACAACCCTTCCAGACTCGAAAGGGCTGTCGCTGCTTCTATACAATTTTAATCACAACAGCGGACGCTGCTCCAACATCAATACCGCATGCTTCACCCAATTCTTTCATTGAGTTTACTCTTATTACTTCTATGGACTTTTCAATACAAAGGTTTTCCAGCTGTTGAGTAACATGGCGGTCAGCATCCTCTGCTATATATGCCACTAAAGCATTACCGTCCTTAACTACCCGAGTAGACTGCTTTATGCCTACTACTTTCGGGGCAGTTTTTAGTCTCTCCAGCATGCTGAAACCTCCCTTTTTCCTGATTGCAACGTTATATATTTTATCACCTGTTTTCAGTTATGTCAACATATTATTAGTGTTCCGTGTTCTCTAGCTTCGGTTCTTCCGGATCCAGGCCTTCATCATCTTCCAGGCTTACATAGATGTTTCTATACCTGCTCATACCCGTACCCGCAGGAACAAGCTTACCGATTATAACGTTCTCCTTAAGCCCAACAAGAGGATCAACTTTACCCTTGATAGCCGCTTCGGTAAGCACCCTTGTCGTTTCCTGGAAAGATGCCGCCGAGAGGAAGGAATCGGTTGCCAGGGATGCTTTGGTTATACCGAGCAGCGCCCTCCTGCCCACCGCAGGTTTGCCACCTTGTGCAGCAACTATCTGGTTTTCCTCTTCAAACCTGAATATATCGACGAGGCCGCCCGGAAGAAGATCAGTATCTCCGGAATCCTCAACCTTGACCTTTCTAAGCATCTGGCGGATTATCACTTCTATGTGTTTATCATTTATATCAACACCCTGAAGCCTGTACACTTTCTGTACTTCTTGCAGTAAATAGGTTTGTACGCCTTTAACTCCCTTAATCTTGAGTATATCATGGGGGTTGACGGAACCTTCGGTAATTTCGTCTCCCGCTTCTATGACATCTCCATCCTTAACCTTTACCCACGCGCCATAGGGTATCAGATAATTCTTTGCCTCGCCCTCATCTGTTACGACTATGACCTCTCGTTTTTTGCGGCTCTCGTTAACCCTTACCGTACCGCTCATCTCGGAGATTACTGCGAGCCCCTTTGGCTTCCTTGCTTCAAATAATTCCTCAACCCTTGGAAGACCCTGGGTTATATCGTCCCCTGCCACACCACCGGTATGGAAGGTACGCATCGTCAGCTGGGTACCGGGTTCGCCGATCGACTGGGCGGCTATTATTCCCACCGCTTCACCTACATTGACCGGATCTCCGGTTGCCAGGTTGACACCGTAGCACTTGGCACATACACCGTATTCCGAGCGGCATGTCAGCACAGACCTTATCGGGACTTTTTTCAAACCCGCCTTGATTACCTTGTCGGCATAATAATCGTCTATAAGCGTATCCGCGGGAACTATAACCTCTCCTGTCTCAGGATGCAGTATGTCGTGTAGCGAGTACCTTCCCCATATCCTATCGACCAAGTGTTCTATAACATCGTTTCCATCCAGTATGCTTGCAACTTCCAGCGTCTGATTCGTATTGCAGTCCTCTTCCCTTACTATGACATCCTGACTTACGTCTACAAGACGCCTTGTCAGGTATCCGGAGTCTGCGGTCCTCAGGGCAGTATCGGCAAGACCCTTCCTGGCGCCGTGTGTCGATATGAAAAATTCAAGAACCGTCAGCCCTTCCCTGAAGTTTGCACGTATAGGAAGCTCTATTATTCTTCCGGATGGGTTTGCCATCAGTCCTCTCATACCGGCCAGCTGTCTGATCTGGTTCTTGCTTCCCCTTGCGCCTGAATTGGCCATCATGAATATGGGGTTCATCGGGTCAAGGGACTGCATCAGAGCCTCAGTCACATCCTCCGTGGTCCTGGTCCAGGTCTCTATTACCTTTTCATACCTCTCGTCCTCGGAAATGAGACCCCTTCTATACTGTTTCTCGATAATGTCCACTTCTTCATCGGCTTTGGACAGGAGACCGGCTTTCTCGCTTGGAATAATCATATCGGATACTGAAATGGTTATCGCACCCTTAGTGGAAAACTTGAAGCCTAATTCCTTAACCCTGTCAAGCACGATTGCCGTTTCTGTATTGCCGTACTTCCTGTAACACCTGTCAATAATTATTCCTATCATCTTCTTGTCAACCAGTCTGTCTATTTCCAGCTTTCCGGCATTCTCAGGGTTACTCCTGTCTACAAAACCGAGGTCCTGTGGTACCGCTTCATTGAATATAAATCTGCCTACCGTACTTTCCACAAGATTGGTTATTTTTTCGCCGTTAACCTCAGTGGTTCTTCTTACTTTAACCTTTGCATGCAGGCCAATCTCGCCTGTATCATAAGCCATATACATCTCATCATAATCCTTGAATATTTTGCCTTCTCCCGCTTCGCCGGGAACATAGGCGGTCAGGTAATATATGCCTAAAACCATATCCTGTGTAGGACTGACCACTGGCTTACCATCGGTAGGCTTAAGTATATTATTTGTCGATAGCATTAAAAACCTTGCTTCAGCCTGGGCCTCTGCTGAAAGTGGCACGTGTACAGCCATCTGGTCCCCGTCAAAGTCGGCGTTGTACGCTGTACAAACCAAAGGATGAATCTTCAGCGCCTTGCCCTCCACCAATACGGGCTCAAAGGCTTGAATCCCCAGCCTGTGCAAGGTAGGCGCCCTGTTAAGGAGTACTGGATGCTCCCTGATAACCTCTTCCAGAACATCCCAGACCTCAGGCTTAACTCTTTCCACCATTCGCTTTGCACTCTTTATATTATGAGCGTAATTCTCATTAACCAATTTTTTCATAACAAAGGGCTTAAACAGTTCAAGGGCCATCTCCTTAGGTAATCCGCACTGGTACATTTTCAGTTCAGGACCGACGACTATTACTGAACGTCCTGAATAGTCCACCCTTTTACCCAGCAGGTTTTGTCTGAAACGGCCCTGCTTGCCCTTGAGCATATCCGACAGCGATTTCAAAGGCCTGTTCCCTGGCCCGGTCACGGGTCTTCCCCTGCGGCCGTTGTCTATCAGGGCATCAACGGCTTCCTGAAGCATCCTCTTTTCATTTCTTACAATAATATCCGGTGCTCCAAGGTCAAGAAGCCTTTTTAAACGGTTGTTCCTATTTATAACCCTCCGGTACAGGTCATTCAGGTCCGAAGTGGCAAACCTTCCGCCATCCAACTGCACCATTGGCCGGAGCTCCGGGGGTATAACCGGTATAACATCCAAAATCATCCACTCGGGCTTATTTCCGGATTTTCTGAAGGCTTCAACTACCTCCAGACGCCTGACTGTACGAACTTTTTTCTGTCCGGTGCTTTCCTTCAGCTGAGCTTTTAGCTCCTTTGCCAGTTCATCCAGATTTATCTTTTGGAGCAACTCCTTAATGGCTTCTGCTCCCATCCCGTAACGGAATTTGCTGCCGTATTTTTCAACGGCTTCCCTGTATTCCTTTTCGGAAAGAAGCTGTTTTTCCGACAGCCCTGTTGTCCCGGGGTCTATAACTATATAGGATGCGAAGTACAGCACTTTTTCAAGAGATCTTGGAGACATGTCCAGCAATAGACCCATACGGCTGGGTATGCCCTTAAAATACCAGATATGCGATACCGGTGCCGCAAGCTCAATATGTCCCATTCTTTCCCTTCTAACCTTTGACCTTGTTACTTCAACACCGCACCGGTCGCAAACTATACCTTTGTACCTTACCCTTTTATACTTCCCGCAGTGGCATTCCCAGTCCTTCTGTGGTCCAAAAATCTTCTCGCAGAACAATCCTTCCTTTTCGGGTTTTAGCGTCCTGTAGTTAATTGTCTCAGGCTTCTTTACCTCTCCCCGTGACCATTCACGGATTTTTTCCGGTGACGCCAGGCCGATTCTTATGGAATCGAAAAAGTTAAGTTCGAACAAGGAGTTTCTCTCCCTTCATTAATAATCTAAATCATCGTCATCATCATAATCTTCTTCGAATACTGTTTCGTCTATCTGTATATCATCTGTATCAATTTCATCAAGGTCATCCAGTAGTAAATCTTCATCAAGGTCCTCATCTTCTCCGGCCATTTCATCATAGGACATGTCGCCCGGTTCGTCTTCCCTGCCTTCTATGTTTACCGAGAGCTCTTCCACATCATCGTCATCTTCATCCAGTTCCCTGATGGCGATCTCCTCATTTTCTTCGGACAGCACCTTCACATCAAGGGACAGGCTTTGAAGCTCCTTTATGAGAACTTTGAAGGACTCCGGCACACCGGGCTCCGGTATGTTCTCGCCTTTCACAATAGATTCGTAGGTCTTAACCCTTCCTACCACATCATCCGATTTTACGGTCAGTATCTCCTGGAGCGTATGGGAAGCGCCGTAAGCTTCAAGGGCCCACACCTCCATCTCCCCGAACCTCTGGCCGCCGAACTGCGCTTTACCGCCCAGAGGCTGCTGGGTAACAAGGGAGTAAGGTCCTGTCGAGCGCGCATGTATCTTATCATCGACCAGGTGAGCAAGCTTCATAATATACATGTACCCGACAGTCACGGGGTTATCAAAGGGCTCCCCGGTCCTGCCGTCGTATAGGGTCAGCTTGCCACCCTCTGGCAGCCCGGCCTGTCTGAGGATTTCTATGATGTCTTCCTCGGTTGCACCGTCGAATACCGGTGTGGCTATCTCCCATCCAAGGGTTTTTGCAGCTATCCCAAGATGCACTTCAAGAACCTGGCCTATATTCATCCTTGAAGGAACCCCGAGGGGGTTAAGAACTATCTCAAGGGGTGTACCGTCCGGGAGGAAAGGCATATCCTCTTCGGGGAGTATTCTCGATATAACCCCTTTGTTTCCATGCCTCCCTGCCATTTTATCACCAACAGATATCTTTCTTTTCTGCGCTACATAAACCCTTACAAGCTGGTTTACCCCGGGCGGCAGTTCATCTCCGTTATCCCTCATAAACACCTTAACGTCTACTATTATGCCTGCCTCTCCGTGGGGTACCCTTAAGGATGTATCCCTGACTTCTCTGGCTTTTTCTCCGAATATTGCCCTCAACAGCCTTTCTTCGGCTGTCAGTTCCGTTTCTCCTTTGGGTGTAACCTTTCCGACCAGTATATCCCCTGCCCTGACCTCTGCGCCTATCCTTATGATGCCTCTTTCGTCAAGGTCCTTTAATGCGTCTTCCCCTACATTGGGGATATCTCTAGTTATCTCCTCCGGGCCAAGTTTTGTGTCCCTGGCTTCGGCTTCGTATTCTTCTATATGGATTGAAGTGTAAACATCTTCCTTTACCAGCTTTTCGCTTATCAGAATGGCATCCTCGTAGTTGTAGCCTTCCCAGGTCATAAACCCTACAAGCACGTCTTTCCCCAGGGATATCTCTCCATCCTTGGTAGACGGGCCATCGCCTATCACCTGTCCTTTTTCAACCCTTTCGCCTGTCGAAACGATGGGTTTTTGGTTAATGCAGGTACCCTGGTTTGAGCGCTTAAATTTAATCATTTTATAAATATCGACCTTACCATCCTTATCCCGGCGTATCCTGATTTCTTCTGCCGTAACTCTCTCTACAACTCCGGAATTATTTGCTATAATCACAACTCCGGAATCCTTGGCAGCCTTATATTCCATCCCGGTCCCAACCACCGGCGAATCCGGTTTAAGCAGCGGGACGGCCTGCCTCTGCATATTAGCTCCCATCAATGCCCTATTGGCATCATCGTTTTCCAGGAATGGAATCATCGATGTTGCAACGGATACGACCTGTTTCGGTGAAACGTCCATGAAATCTACTTCTGAAGACGGTACAACCACAATTTCCCTTTTTGCCCCTGCCCTTGAGGTAATTCGCTTATCGATAAACCTGCCCTCCTCATCCAGAGGATCGTTCGCCTGCGCTATTACGTATTCACCCTCCTCATCGGCAGTCATATATATAATCTCGTTGGTAACAACTCCTCTTTCCTTATCAACCTTTCTGTACGGAGCTTCTATAAAACCATAGTCGTTTATTCTGGCATAGGTGCTCAAAGAGCCTATAAGTCCTATATTGGGACCCTCCGGCGTCTCTATCGGACAAATTCTGCCGTAGTGGGAATTATGAACGTCCCTTACTTCAAAACCGGCCCTTTCCCTGCTGAGACCACCGGGACCTAAGGCAGAAAGCCTGCGTTTATGGGTAAGCTCCGCAAGGGGGTTGGTCTGATCCATAAACTGTGACAGCTGACTGCTTCCAAAGAACTCCTTAATCGAAGCAACAACCGGCCTTATATTGATCAGGGCCTGGGGTGTCACAACGTCCATATCCTGAATCGTCATTCGTTCTTTTACTACCCTTTCCATCCTGGAAAGACCTATTCTGAACTGATTTTGAAGCAGTTCACCAACACACCTGAGCCTCCTGTTTCCAAGATGGTCTATATCGTCCACGTCGCCAATATCATTTGCAAGGCCAAAAACATAATTCACCGAAGCAATAATATCATCTATGATTATATGTTTGGGGGATAGTTCCCCTGCCCTTTCCCGAAGGGTTTCCCTCAATTCTTCCTCGTTTGCAGCACTTGCGATTATTTCTTTCAGAACCGGATAATACAGCATCTTACTAAGTTTTAGCTGGTCGATTTCCGTTATATCAAAGGGAAGCTTCACCGCTGTAGCGCTTACAAAATTATTGCCTACAACTTTAATTTCCTTATCTTCTACCTTTATTAATACAGAGTTTATTCCGGCATCCTGAATTCTCTTTGCCTGCTCTTTTAAAATCTTTTGGCCACTTTCTACAATAATCTCGCCTGTCGCCGGGTCCACTATATCCTTAGCGCTTATTTTTCCCCATATCCTGTTCCACAGAGCAAGTTTCTTATTGAATTTATATCTTCCTACCTTGGCCAAATCATATCTCTTAGGATCGAAAAACAGCGTGTTTATCAGAGATTGAGCGCTTTCAACGGTTGGAGGCTCGCCCGGCCTGAGCCTCTTGTATATCTCCAGGAGAGCCTCTTCTGAATTCTTGGTCCCATCCTTCTCCAGTGTGGCAAGCATTCTTTCACTCTCGCCAAGCAGGTCGATAATCTCTGAATTTGTCCCGTATCCTAACGCCCTGACGAGTATGGTTATAGGCAACTTCCTGGTTCTATCTACCCTCACGTAAACTATATCGTTTGAATCGGTTTCGTATTCCAGCCACGCGCCCCTGTTCGGAATCACCGTTGATGAAAATAGCCGTTTCCCGGCCTTATCTATTTCTTCTGCGTAGTAAACCCCGGGAGATCTTACCAGCTGGCTTACAATTACCCTTTCAGCACCGTTTATAATAAACGTTCCCTTTTCAGTCATGAGAGGGAAATCCCCCATGAACACTTCCTGTTCCTTAACTTCTCCGGTTTCCCTGTTTATAAGCCTTACCCTTACCTTTAGGGGTGCTGAGTATGTAACATCTCTTTCTTTACATTCTTCGACCGAATACTTTGAATTTTCCTCCAGATAATAATCAAGAAACTCAAGAACGAGGTTTCCAGTATAGTCCTGAATTGGCGATATATCTTCGAACACTTCCCTTAGCCCTTCTTCCAGGAACCACCTATAGGAGTTCTTTTGAACCTCGATTAGATTCGGCATGTCTAAGACTTCATCAATCTTTGAATAACTCATTCTAATTTTTTTGCCCATTTGAACAGGATGCACCATCATTGCTCACCTCGTAAAATAAAAGTAAAATAGCGACAGCGTCGCTTACGCCAGGGAATCACCACCAACCTTTACATTAATCCGGTATTAAATCCCCGAAATAAATCAATTCAACTTATTATAATATTTAAGCCTAATAGTAAAATAGCCGAATATTAGGCTAAACGGATCTGATTAATGACGCAATCCAACTATTATACTGTTTCCAAATAGTATTTATTTTATACTTTAATCGCAAATATATCCTTTTAAGGTAGTTATATCAATGCAATTTATAATATTAACACAACAATATATCCTTGTCAACTATTTGTTAGCGGCCCTTTCTTATGTAATAAAAAAGAGGGCTTGTTCCATCCCTCTTTTTAGCTTTAGACTATTTTACTTCAACGGTTGCTCCAACTTCTTCAAGTTTGCCCTTCAGTGTCTGAGCTTCTTCTTTGCTTATACCTTCTTTAACAGGTTTCGGAGCTCCGTCTACCAGGTCTTTTGCTTCTTTCAATCCAAGGCCTGTGATCTCCCTGACAACTTTTATTACTTTGATCTTTTCCTGCCCTGCACTTGCAAGGATTACGTCAAACTCGGTTTTTTCTTCTTCGACAGCGGCAGGAGCAGCTCCACCAACGGCAGGTCCCGCAGCCATGGCTACGGGAGCAGCTGCAGTAACTCCGAATTCTTCCTCAAGAGCTTTTACCAGTTCGGAAAGCTCCAGTACAGTTAGATTTTTAACTTCTTCAACAAGTTTTTGAACTTTTTCGCTTGCCATTTTAATTATCCCTCCAAAATATTTTCTTTGTTATGCAGACTGTTTTTCTTTGATAGCGTCCAGAGTATAAACAAGGTTTCTGATATTTGCCTGCAATACGTTTACAAACCCTGTAATAGGGGCGTTCAGACCACCAAGTACCTGGGCAACAAGAACTTCTTTTGACGGCAGGTCTGCAAGAGCTTTAACATCTTCCAGGCTCAAGACCTTATTCTCTATCATCCCTACCTTGATATCCAGCTTGTCATGGACTTTGGCAAACTCAGATATAATCTTCGCCGGCGTTACCGGGTCCCCGAACCCAAGGGCTATTGCATTGGGTCCTGTCAGATAGTCTTCAAAACCTTTTATACCGAGCTCGTTAAATGCCCTTGTCATCAGGGTGTTTTTGTAGACCTTGTATTCCACTCCTGCTTCCCTGGATTTTTTTCGCAGTTCGGTGACTTCTTCAACGTTAAGCCCCCTATAGTCAACCAGCACCATGGATACTGCTTTTTGAAGCTTTTCTTTGATCTCATTCACTAACTGTTCCTTAGCCAGCCTGTTGTTGGACAAATGCTATTACACCTCCTTCTAAGATCAGTTATCAGTTGACAGACAAAATTAAAACCTCTACCCTAAGACAGGTAGAGGTAATAGTCATATCAGTAGTCAGATTTATCTAACTTCGTCATTTACCTCGGTAGGAATATTTAAGCCGGCGGCTCCTACTGTCTTAGGTAGATATTTAATTTGTGGTTTCCCTATAAAATATACCCGTAATCAAGTGATTATTCAAGAACCTTTGCCGGATTTATTTTTACTCCGGGACCCATAGTGCTCGAAACAACCACACTCTTTAGGTATTGCCCCTTCGAAGCAGCGGGTTTAGCCTTTATTATTGCTTCCATGAGAGTTTTATAGTTGTCTAAAAGCTTCTCAACACCAAATGATACTTTACCAATCGGTGCATGGGCTATACTGGTCTTGTCAACCCTGTACTCTATCTTACCTGCTTTAATTTCATTTATTGCCTTGCCTACCTCAAAGGTTACTGTGCCTGATTTGGGATTGGGCATCAGTCCCTTGGGACCAAGAACTCTACCCAATCTACCCACTACGTTCATTACATCGGGGGTCGCCACCACGACATCAAAGTCAAACCAGTTCTCTTTCTGGATTTTTTCCACGTAATCTTCAAGACCTACATGGTCGGCTCCCGCTTCTTCCGCTTCCCTAACTTTCTCCCCCTTGGTAAGAACAAGAACCCTTCTAGTTTTTCCTGTTCCATGGGGCAACACTATCGCACCCCTCACCTGCTGGTCGGCATGTCTGGGGTCAACCCCCAGTTTAATTGATATTTCCACAGTTTCGTCAAAATTAGCCTTTGCTGTTTTAGTGACCAGATCCATTGCTTCTGCAGGATCGTATAACTTTTCCCTGTCGACAAGCTTTGCACTGTCTTGATATTTTTTACCTCGTTTTGGCATTTCTATAAACCTCCTTTGTGGTATGAACGGTAATGCTACCTCCCACTATTCAAACCGGTCAATCTATTCTTCCACTACTAATCCCATACTTCTGGCTGTTCCTTCAATCATGCTCATTGCAGTTTCAATGCTTCCGGCGTTAAGATCGGGCATCTTCAGTTCAGCAATCTCTCTAATCTTCGCCTTGGAAACCTTCCCTACCTTCACTCTATTGGGTTCACCAGAACCGCTCTCTATCCCTGCTGCCTTCTTTAACAGTACAGGAGCAGGAGGTGTCTTGGTTATGAAGGTAAATGACCTGTCCTGATATATAGTGATTACAACAGGAATGACAAGACCTACTTCTTTTGCAGTCCTCTCGTTGAACTCCTTACAGAACCCCATAATATTGACGCCATGAGGTCCCAACGCTGTACCTACAGGTGGTGCCGGAGTCGCTTTTCCTGCTGGTATTTGCAATTTCACCATTCCAACAACCTTTTTTGCCATGATGCTACACCTCCTTCACGAATTCTTTAACTACCTGATTTTTTCGATTTGTGAGAAGTCCAGCTCAACGGGTGTTTCTCTACCGAACATTGATATAAGAACCTTGACCTTGTGTTTGTCAAGGTTGATTTCTTCAATAGCACCGATAAAATTCTCAAAGGGTCCGCTAACAACTTTGACGGAATCCTTGACTTTAAAGTCAACGACAATGTTTATTTCTTCCACACCAAGGTTCCTAATCTCTTCATCGGTTAGTGGAACGGGCTTTGACCCAGGACCAACAAATCCGGTAACGCCGCGGGTATTACGTACGACATACCATGATTCATCGTTCATGGCCATCTTAACCAACACATACCCGGGAAATACCTTTTTTAGGGTCTTTTTTAACTTCCCATTTTTTCTTTCATAATGCTCTTCCATGGGAACCTGAACCTCTTGAATGACGTCCTGCATGCCCCGGTTCTCTACTGCCTTTTCAAGGTTGGCCTTTACCTTATTCTCATAACCAGAATAAGTATGTATAACATACCACTTTGCTTGTTGTAATTCAGGCATAAACTTAAGGGCCTTAGCGGCCCTTCCCTCCTTTTATCTGATTATTAAGCCCAGAATATTACCGAAGGCAATGTCGACTATCCAGATTAAAAGAGCTGCTAGTGCAACGGAAACGAATACCACCGATGTATAGGACACCAGTTCTTTTCTATTCGGCCACGTAACCTTTTTCAGTTCGGACCTCGTATCTTTAGTAAATTTGGTTAGTTTTCCAAAAGCACTCGTCTTTTCGTTCGCCACTTCTTCTCACACCTTCAAATTATTTTGTTTCCCTGTGAAGAGTATGCTTGCTGCAGAATTTGCAGTATTTGTTCATCTCGATTCTTTCCGGGTTGTTCTTCTTATTCTTTAATGTGTTGTAGTTTCTCTGTTTGCACTCCGTACACGCCAGGGTTACTTTAACTCGCATAACCACACCTCCTGAACCACTGAGCTATCCCTCGTTATGCACTGTAGGATTACCAATAGAATTTACCATAGTTTTATTTTGTTGTCAATAACTAAAGCTTACTCCAGAACCTTGGATACTACTCCGGATCCTACAGTCCTTCCGCCTTCCCTTATTGCAAAGCGCAGGCCTTCCTCTGCAGCTATGGGAGTTATCAGGTTGATTGTCATCGTTATATTATCTCCAGGCATGCACATTTCTACTCCCTCGGGTAAACCTATGCTTCCTGTTACGTCTGTTGTCCTGAAGTAAAACTGCGGCCTGTATCCGTTGAAGAAGGGTGTGTGCCTTCCGCCTTCTTCCTTGGTCAGTACGTATACTTCTGCTTCAAACTTTGTATGGGGCTTTATGCTACCCGGCTTGGCCAGTACCTGTCCCCTCTCTATTTCGTTACGCTGTACTCCCCTCAGAAGCGCTCCTATGTTGTCTCCAGCCACCGCCTGGTCAAGCAGCTTCCTGAACATCTCTACTCCTGTTACTACTACTGTCCTTGTCTCTTCGGTCAACCCTACTATCTCTACCTGATCCTGTACCTTCAGGGTCCCCCTTTCTACCCTTCCTGTTGCCACTGTTCCCCTGCCGGTTATGCTGAATACGTCCTCCACAGGCATCAGGAACGGTTTGTCGGTCTCCCTTTGGGGGGTCGGAATGTATTCGTCTACTGCTTTCATCAGCTCTACTACTGAATTCGCCCATTCGCTGTTCGGGTCTTCCAGCGCTTTTAGGGCTGAACCTCTGATTACGGGCACCTCATCTCCCGGAAATTCGTATTCGTTCAACAGGTCCCTTACTTCCATCTCTACCAGCTCTATCAGCTCTTCGTCATCCACCATGTCGCATTTGTTCAGGTATACCACTATGTATGGTACGTTAACCTGTCGCGCCAGTAGTATGTGTTCCCTTGTCTGCGGCATCGGACCGTCTGCCGCCGATACTACCAGGATGGCTCCGTCCATCTGTGCCGCCCCCGTTATCATGTTCTTTACGTAGTCGGCGTGTCCGGGACAGTCTACGTGGGCGTAGTGCCTGTTCTTTGTCTCGTATTCTACGTGCGCTGTGGAGATGGTTATACCCCTTTCTTTCTCTTCCGGTGCCTTGTCTATCTGGTCGTATGCGGTTGCTACTGCTCCGCCTTCCTGCGCCAGTTTAAAGGTTATTGCCGCTGTCAGCGTAGTCTTGCCATGGTCAATATGACCTATCGTCCCAACGTTTACGTGCGGTTTATTCCTCTCAAATTTTGCCTTTCCCATCGTTTCTTTTTCCTCCTTTATTTAAGGTGTCCCCAATTAATAGTAAAATACCGCTCAGAAAACCGTTCCTGGCGTTTCATAATAGAATAAATATGGAGCCCACGGCCGGACTTGAACCGGTGACCTCCGCCTTACCAAGGCGACGCTCTACCTGCTGAGCTACGTGGGCAAAGATTTATGCTAGATTTTATTCATTTCGACCCGCCAGTATACCATTTTACTATATGTTACCCTACGGTGTCAAGAAATATTATTCTGAAAAATCTGCCTTATTCCCTGGTATTTAAGTACCTTTCCAGCTTCCTCTTAACCCTCTGCAGAGCGTTGTCGATAGATTTAACGTGGCGGTCCAGATCGCATGCAATTTCCTGGTAGGATTTACCCTGTAGGTAGGACATCAGAACCTCCCATTCCAGATCGCTTAGAATCTCGCCTATTTTATTTTCAATGTTAACAAACTCTTCCCTGCTGATAATCAGTTCCTCTGGGTCGGTAACACGGGACCCCGACAGAATATCCAGCAGTGTCCTGTCTGATTCTTCGTCATACAACGGCTTATTCAGTGAAACGTAGGAATTCAAGGGAATGTGCTTCTGCCTTGTGGCTGTCTTGATAGCAGTTATTATCTGACGTGTAATACACAACTCCGCAAATGCCCTGAAAGAAGAGAGTTTATCCTGTCTGAAATCTCTGATTGCCTTGTAAAGCCCTATCATACCTTCCTGAACAATATCTTCGCGGTCTGCACCGATTAGAAAATATGACCTTGCCTTTGCCCGCACAAAGTTTTTATACTTGTTTATCAGGTATTCGGCAGCTTTACAATTTCCCTCCTTTGCTTGTTGTACAATTTCCTCATCGAGCATCATTTCATAGTGCTTATAAGCTAAATCATCACGGCCTCTTGCTCCCACAAGCATCGCCTCCAGCAAAGGTTTTTTGCCCCGTTGAACCATACAATTATTATATTTTAAAAACACAAAATCACGGAATATAGGCATTTTTCAGTTAAAATGTAGGAATAATCAATAAGTAATATACATTATAACACATTTATCTGCTGTATACTACTATTAAAGTTAATTTGTTATAACGCTTTTATCAATTTGTGTCTCAACATATTTTGATTTTCGAATGGGTAATTTATTTACCTCATTCATGACGCGCTCGGCTGATCCATTACCTCCCATTTTTTTGTATGGTTTATAAAGATACTCGTAAAGGTTTTCATATTCATCCTGAGTAACGTAACCTTTCTCGATATAAACCATTCCCAAATATACGATCCTGTCATGGGCCAATCCTATAAGCAGTTCAGTTTTTACGTCCTTACGATCTGCATATCTTGTTATATACGCCCAAAAACCGGATGACGCAATAACAGAGCATATAATCGTTATAATCATTTGAATCCACGGTTCCATTATCATACCTCCTCGTAATTCTTGTAGTGGTCTATCGAACCATAAAAAGAAAGAGACCTTGTTAGGACTCTTTTTCATAAAATGACCAGTTTCTTATTGACAACGGTAACCGTCTTATTAAACAGTTCCTCATAAAGCTGTATAAGATTTTGCCTTTGTTGTTTTGACAAAATTTTATAGAAACTGCCCATCCAACTTCTAAACATATTCTCAACATTCTCATAGAGGACATCTCCGTTTTTTACTTTTACTGCTAATTTCTTTAATTTTCTGCGCATTGCTGTAACTCGTTCCGGATTTATTCGTTTTATTATTTTACCAGAGCTAGTAATGGTATATTTTATTTGAAGATATTTATAAGTTCCGCTGATTTTCACAACCCTGGTCTTCTTCTCGTTTATATGAATACCCAATTCTTTTGTTATGACACGGATATGTTCTAAAATATTAAATAGTTCCTCCTTTGACGGATTCATTATATACCAATCATCCATATAACGCCCGTAGTATTTTTGACTCCTTACGTATTTCACATAATTATCTATACGGTATGGATAATAGATACATATAACTTGAGATAATTGATCACCAATGTTCACAGATTTCTCCATAAACTTATCGCCAGTAAGTTTATCTTTTGAAATTAGTCTATACTCAAGTTTATTAAACATATCTTCTATGCAAGTAGAATATTCTTCATCTGACATGTATGATACGTCAATTTTAAAACCATCAAATATAAGAGTAAGCAACCAGTCTATGAATTCGTCATTGTTAAATAACTTCAGCAATTCTTTTTTAGCAATCTCATGTATTACGTTATCGTAAAATTTTGAGAAATCGCCAAACAAAATATAACCTTCATTTCCATGCTTTTGATAATATTTTCGAAGATGTACCTCAAATCGCTTTCTTGAATGTGAGATTCCACGTCCCTTGATGGAGGCGCCATTATCATAAATAATTTTCTTCCGAACTTCTGGAAGCAATATTTCGTCACATAGAACGTGGCGAATAATACGATCCTTTGTCTGAAGACTTGTAATAGGCCTAATTCGGCCTCGCTCAGATAGCGAAAACTCGTCAGTTTTTCCATTTTGAAGAGTCCTATTTAACAGGTCATCTTGAATCTGGAAAATATACCGAAGAAAATTCAACATAAACTTTTGAGTTGTTTCTTTCCATTTGCTACCTTTTACCGAGGCCTTATAAGCCTTATATAAGTTATTAGCGTCACAGAGTATCTCTTCATAAGTCATAAATATTCACCGTTATAGCAATAGTTACCGTAGTAAATTGCGTCCGGCTTTGTCATTTATCCTTGATGGAAAGGATAACATCTCCTTCTCTGTTGGTTAGGCAGAGAATCCGGACGAACTCCATTAGAGTTCGACGCGTTGTTGTAGTTCGTATTGCCATTGTTGTTCACATTAGCGAAATTAGCCGCAGACAGCGCAGATTTAGACGCTACCCTGTATATATGATTTGATTTTATTGTCTCTTTGACGCCATTTCTTTATCAAACCGATTTCTCGGTCGATAGCGTTGATATACCTACCGTAGACATTGATATCGACATCAAAAATTTCTACGATTCTTTGAAGCTCTTTAATAAGCTGCTCGCAATTTGCTATTGCGTCGTTCTGGTAATCTCTTCGACGCTCATACTCATGCAAAGAAGTTGGATAAAGTGTGTTAGCTGCTCTAACATTACTTGTAAGCAGAGATGCTATATGGTCAATACGATTTTTAGAATTCTGCATCAAATATCTATATTTTGCAAAATCTTCTTTATCATCTCTTCCAAACGCATAACGCATACGTACAAAATTATCCAAATTTTTAACACCAAAACTCCTTTGCATGAGTTCTGTAAGCATAGCATGTAGCTCTATGGAATAAGTTACCGCCTCAAATTTTGATTCTTTACGGTCGCTGACAAGAACACTCATTCGTAAACCTTGCCTGTAATTACTTCAAATTCAGCTTCCGTAATCCAATTCATCTTAACGGCATTTCGCACGCGGCTCTCATTCCACATTTTCATGTCATAATAAGCCTTTACTTTATAGTAATTATTGCTATGTTCCATGGTGATCCTCCTCTCTTAAAGTTCAACACCAGTTATCATGGCTAAGTATTCGATATCGGACCGAATCTTAATCTGTTTAAGTTCTTCTAAAGAAATATCACGAAGAACAAACCAGTATTCGCCATTTACTTCGGTAATCTGAACAAGCTCCATGTTGTCGTGGGTCTCATTGTGAGTTCCATCACTAATCACTATCGGAGAGCAGTTACCTTCAAAAATTACCGCATTGATAGGTTCTGTAGAAATATAGTTGTTGCCATTAAGCCTCAAGTTTTCAATTAATGTCCCGTCAGCAAGCGTAATGGTATAGATTTTTTCATCCATTTAAATCACTTTCCTTTCAATATTTTTTCTTTGTTATAGCATAGATTTCGGTCAACGGCGTAAGGTTTTTAAAAAACGGGGCACAAGGCCCCTAGATTTAGCTAACCAATAGGGAAGACCGGACGAACTCCATAAGAGCACGACGCGCCGTAGCAGTACGTATCGCCATAGCTGCGCACATAAGCGAAATAAGCCGCAGACACGACATCCCTCAACCACTGGTTGTAAGATCTATTTACAATAAACCTTGGGCATACTTGGAACAAAGCTAACTGAGTCTTACTTATTGTGTGAATCGTTGGAATACTTGAACCGTCTGAAGTCGGACTAAAGTGAAGATGCCCGTACATCATACATTCGTTAGGTAATTCAACACTTGAATCATACCACGCTCCACCTGAAGGTTTTCCGTTTGAAACTGCATTTACCAAATATTCGCGATGCGTACGCACAGCATCACCAAATGCGCTGGTTACCAGTGTTTTTGCCTGTGACAGCCCTTCGGTGTACATAAGAGAACCAATATAGCCGCCCTCGGTTGTGTTCGTTGCGTTCATCTGAGTATTATACAAAGCATTATCGGGCATAATAACCAGATGATGATTGGTAAATGCAGTGTCACCGCAGTTATACCAATAATCAAAATCGACAATTCTCCAAGTTTGGCCACCGATTACCCAGTAATCACCTAAAAAGAAGCCTTTGAAAGTGCCATTTTGAATGTTTGTTTTCTGCTCAGCTGTAACAACACTGCCTAAGTTTTTACCTCTGAATACATTACGACGCATTTCTACCGGTGCAAAAGCATCAAGAATAGCAAAAAGTGCATCATTGGCTCCAATAGCCTTATTTCCTGTAGCTGTTCCAATAAGAAGCTTGTCACTGGATGATAGAGTATTAATCTGGCTAAGCTCAGAAAGATTTACTCCAGAGATGAAGTCTTGAGAACTGAGAAGTCCAATAAGAGCTTTGGCCATATCAGTTGCCAAAATGGTTTTAGTCCCGTTATCTCCATCAAGCAAGAATATGTTATTAGAGACGAGCTGTTGAACCTTTTCATAATCTGTAATTTTCATGTGTATAAAACCTCCTTATTATTTAGTTACAAATATAACGCGAGCATTAATTGGTTCTCCATTACTATCCAAAACAAGATCGCTGGAATACGTACGCCCAATTATAGGATCGATATTATTGTCAATAATTGTGTTATTTGAAGAATCAAGCAAATCGCTATACGTTCTATATCCGTTGTCATAAAGCTTATGATACACCGTAAACTCGGTCGATAAATCTCCAGAAAATTGCTCAAGGATTTGAGTGCGCTCTTTAAGATCTAACAGCTGATTTGTAAGATTGGCGGCCACATCTCCTGAAAGAGTATCTTGAAGTTGAGCAAACCAAGTATCAAATAATTCTTTATTTTGCTCTCTCCAATCAGTCATCTCAGAAGTATTGTTATTAATGTAATTGTTAAACCACGTTGCCCATTGCTGTTTCCAGAAAGCATTTGTAGCCGTCATGTCTGCCGTTTGAGATCCAAACCAGTTATTCCATTGTGCTTCCCATGATAAATATGCTTCCTGAATTTCTGCTGTTTGTGCATTAAACCACGTTGCCCATTGCTGTTTCCAGAAAGCATTTGTAGCCGTCATGTCAGATGTCTCATTATTAAAAAACGTCAACCACTGACTTTCCCATTGAGCTACAATATTGTCAATGTTCTGAACTTGTAATATACCTGTAATATAAGGAGTACTTGATGTGCCAACCATATTTGTAATATCGGCTTGAATTATAGAACTAGAATTAGCCTTTCTATAAATATAAGCCAAAGGATATTGGTTTACATCCGACGTATGAATCATAGCAGGTCTTTGTGGATTACTCGATGGCGTACCTTTAACTACTTTGATACTGCCTTCTCTAACTGAGTCACTGCGATTAATCTCAATTACGACGGCGTCAATACGATCAAGCAATATTTCTGAAACGTCCGCTAACAATGGCAAAGGAGCATCATTCAATAGCCAAGTACTATTAAACCAAGCTCGTCCGATACCTACGATAATGGTGTTTCCAACATCTGCTTTGACAGCGAAAGATGTACCTATATTGGCAAATACGCCATCGTTAATAATGCCGTCAAAAATAGATGACATCTGCTCGGCATTGTACCGCCTGTCACCATTGAGTGAGTTAAAAAATCCACTTGTTACACTCATATAGCTTTACTCTCCTTCCTCTGTTATTGTCTTAAAGGTCGGATACACTGAAATTCCGTCCTCATTTTCGGACATTACAATCTCTAAAATACGAGCTTTTGTTTCATGTCCATATTCATTAGCAATCTGGACCACGTCGCCATTAAAAAAATCTTCTCCATATTTGAACATGATCGTGGTTTCCACTTTCCCCTCGAAAGAGGTTACGTCTGTATTTTCAGCAAGTGTTTCTTTTCCTCTCTGCTTTAATTGAGCGGTATACTCAGATTCTGTTAAAACCACACCATTTCCTACATCTGACGAAATATCCCTTGCGTCAGTAAAAATTTCTCTTCTATCCAACCCACTACCATTACCAACAGTCGTATACTTTCGTGCAGCTCCTTCACCTTCGCCACCAACGAGCGTAACGTTCTTCAAGGAAGACTTAGATTCAATGTAACTACTATTAATGATGTTTTCGAATTTTGGAGAGAATACAACATAAGGAACATCTGTCTGGTCATAAGATCTATCAGTACCCATGTAAAGTTTGAAGACAAATTGTTTGTTGTCGTTAAGTGTTATTTTAAACCCAATATTTCTCTCTTCACAAATTTTCTGAATTACATCGTATAGATTGTCTCCGGTATACTGAGCATCAATAGTTAGTCCAGTAATAGATGGATCGGTTGAAGCCTCAAAAATGAAATTCTCAATCTTGCGATTGTTATCTGTGGGAGAAATAATACACTCATCGAGTAAGTTTTTTATACCATTTTGAAGATTCCCGCTTAGTATTTTCTGACCCCATATTATTCGTCTATCTAAAATAGATTCTAGCGATCGGCCAGTAACAGTAATATGGTTGCCATTTTCTACATCAGAACTTATAAGTATTTTCTCGATAATCATTACGTGTTCCGATTCTCGATTCTGTAAATAATAGTCCTGTTTAATATACTTTAGGGCATCTTCCTTCATGACGGTATACAATTCGAAATCACCATATGCATAATAACGGTCGGTCCAGATAAACGACTCATAGGTATCCACCATAGAGATAGCATCTAATGTAGTATTTAAAACGATCAATTCCATGGTTATACCCCCTCATAGACAATTCGATTTTCAATTTTGAACTGGAGATTACTACTTCCTGTTTCTGCCGTATAAGCAAAAATATTATCACCCTTAGTAAGCTGAAACCAATCTGCATTTTTCTCCAAACAGTTAAGGATATTGGTTATCTTACCAGCTCTTTGTAGGTTAATGGATTTATTTCCTTTTACTGTACAAATAATGATATCATCACCTGCAATGATTCCGGAGCCAGTAAAAGCTGCTAATTTATCAGTATCAATCCTCATAATCTCACGAGTACCAGTATTATAAATAGCAATTTTACTAGCTTCTCCAACAGCATGAATGGTGATTGTTACTCCAATTTCAGAATCTCCATTATATGTTATGACTTTTTCTGTCTGATTCTGTATCTTGCCCATTTCTAACAAACATTCAAACAAAGATTCATTACTGAAAGGAAATTCAAACATTGGTTCGACACCATAGAAAACTGTTGTGTTTTTACCGTTTTTGCCAGAAGAATAAAAGAAAGGATTTGGACAAATTATTGAAATGTCTGATCCCTCATCCTTGCTGAAAATATTGGGTTCATTAGATTCGACGTATCCTTCGATCTCGGCTTGTCTGTTATCAGTCTCAATAAGTAATGTAAGTTTTTTTTTGATTGGAAAATATTTATACGACAACTGACGGATATCTTCCACTGAATTTTTCCATAGATATTTTAATCCTATTACGATATTACGACTTGGAAGTCTAGAGGAATTAAACAATGAACCATCATTTGTTGAGACTTCGGTTGTATTAATGTTTGCTTTTCCAGGTCCTAAACCGTTTACATACTGAACTATGAAGCCGGATTCCTCCGGCCTCGCTAAGTCCAGTTTAATACTATCGCCGAGATAATTTGTTACGGTGATTGATTTAATCATGCTTTCACCAGCCTTTCCATTGCCGAGAATTGATTTTTTGTCTGTCGATAAATCTCGACTCTCGACAGTGCCTTAGGGGAATAGTTATATTGTGTGAATGTAAACGTATTTCCAGTTCCCGATATATTCCCTCCATTTTGAATTTCTTCGCCAGCCGTTCCGTTCATGTCCGCACTTATAGACATTGCTCTGTTTCTACTGAATAAGGCATTAAGTTTACTGGTTCCAGTTTCTACATCAGACAAATCGAGTACCGGTCTGATGGTTGGTTGAGTGTCGATATTTCCGTTAATTACATCAGTAATCTTGGAAATAGCATTGCTCAATCCATTCTTGGCCGCATCGGCAATTCCAGAACCTGCATCGTAAGATTTTGATTCGTAATCATCAAGGGCATTGATAAAACCCAAACCGAAAAAGCTACCGATTCTATAACCAACTTTAGAAGGAGAATTAATAGCAAGCTCTTTCTCAGCTGCTCTCGCTGCTGCGGCTGCCATAGCCCCCGCCCTTGCCGCCGCCAACGAGGTATAAGCAGCGATACCGTTTGCAAAACCTTCGACAAGATACTTACCAACATTGTAGAAATCAGTGTATTTGTCTTTGATTGTCGTTAATGAACTGCCGATGATTTGTATGAAAGCATTCAATGCTACCGAATTCTTCAGATTAATCCCGGATATAAATTGAGCCATACATTCTTGACCAACGCTCTGAAACTCATAATACTTGTTTTTAATTGCCGTTAAACATCCACTTATTATATTGGTAAATGTTATTCTAGAATTTTCATCCTGAGACTTTACACCGGCAATAAAATTAATCATGAGCGTACTGCCAGCTTGCTGAAATTTTGGAGCTGAAGAATTGATTGCTGCGAGCATCTTTGTTGACATATCATTAACTGATGAAGTGACCGTTGTTTGTTCGCCTGTTATACCCTTTGCAAAGCCCTCGCTTGTATACATACCAAGAGCCTCAAATTCTTTAGAAGGCGAATGAATGCCAAGGAAACTTTTTAATCCGTCTAAAGCATTTTTCCCAAGATTTTTAACAGAATCGACCACACTTTTAATACCAGCCGTTATACCGCCAACCAGCCCTTCGATCATGGCTCCGGCCAAATTACCCATAGCCTCACCGAGTATAGGAGTATTTGTACGTATAGCATCAGCTAGTCCATTAATAAAATCAATTATCATTTTGAATCCGGCATCGATAATTCGAGGTGTTTCCTGCCCAATAGCTGTTAAAAATGCCACGACAATGTCTACACCGGCAGATACTATATCGGGAATTCCTTCGGCAATACCCCTTAGGAATTCGGCAATGATTTTAAGTGCTACAACAACCACGTCCATGATATGAGAAGCCACACCGTCAAGAATACCTATAAGAAGACGCATACCAGCATCC
>Ga0067045_1028959_pt1 | contig 25385 bp, 16 predicted proteins | sample TerdegcTABiofilm_FD_59184 | JGI IMG/M metagenome (GOLD analysis project Ga0067045, IMG submission 59184) | Combined Assembly of (Gp0054472, Gp0054536) Wastewater bioreactor microbial communities from Singapore -Terephthalate degrading... | reverse complement strand
GAAAAAGGCATCCCCTCCATGCCGGACCGCAGTTAGCCTAGTATTGAAATCATCCTTGTGGGATACGAAAATTATGCTGATTTTTCCGTAATAAGTTTCCTTAAGAGAGAGCAGCTCCTCCTTAGCCTTGGGAAGTTTTTCAATAATTGTGGAATTGATTATCAATATCTGAGATTCATTACGGTTTAAGAGGGCTTCCACCTCCTCAAGTTTCTGGGATACATAGACCCCGTATCCGAAGAAACCCAGCTGGCTTGACAGATCCTCTGCAATCTCCGAATCCTGCTCCACAAGATACACAATCTTTTGATCCTTCTCTCCTGTGTCCACAGGCCGCAATCCTGTAGATTTTTCCATCTCCAGGCAGTAATTCCCAGAACTTGCCGACCGGGATTCCTCTTCGATCCTGTCCAGATAGGCTTTAAGGGTATCCCAGTTTTCCTCGGGAAGCGCCTGGGTGTAACTGCTTTTTATATCCAGAAGAACCTCCAGATCCTTGGAAAGCTCAGAAACCTTTTCCATCCCAAAGGTTCCGGCGGCACCGGCAAGCTTGTGCACTAAAAGTTTCATTTTTCCTAGGGATTCGCCAGGAGTCTTCTCCTCCCGGGCCGATTCAAAGGCAGAGCGGATCTCCTGGAACCGTTCCGGTAGAGATTCGCAAAAGGCAATAGCTAATTTTTCCAAATTTCTGTTTGTATTGGAAGAAAAGGAAACCACTTTTTATTCTCCTTACTTGAAAGCTAAATATACACTAAAATCATATACTGTTTCTATAAGGAATTGCAAAACTATCTATTATAATTTATAGTGAATCAAAAGGAATCATGAAAACAAATCTTTCTCCCAGTTTGGAAGACTATTTAGAAGCTATACTACAGCTGGAAACAAAAAACAAGGTGGCCAGGGTAAAGGAGATAGCAGAATTTCTCAGTGTCCAGATGCCTTCGGTAACTGGAGCTCTTAAAAGCCTTAAATCCAAGGGCCTGATTGATTACGAAAAGAACTCTTACATCACCCTTTCTCCCAAGGGCCTGGAAATAGCCCAATCAATCCAGAATAAACACTCCATCCTTACGCGATTCTTATCAGAAACTCTCCTTCTGCCCCAGGAGATAGCCGAGGATCAGGCCTGCAAGATTGAACACATCATTAGCAGCGAGACCTCCCTAAGGATAAAAAAGCTGAGCGAGTTTTTAAAAACAGAACACTCCCGGGAGCAGATAGAAAAATTATTGGGAAGGGTTTGACAATAAAAGTGTCCCGGTTGCTGCCTCCAATTGACAAGCTGTGCTTCCCATTTTAGTCTTTTTCCATGCCTACCAATCCTTTCAGCCTAACCCCCCACCGCAGATACAACCCCCTAACCGGCGAATGGATTCTTGTTTCTCCCCAGCGGAGCCTCCGGCCTTGGCTGGGAGCTCTGGAAGAGGATTCCAAGGAAGAACGCCTCTCTCTGGACCCCTCCTGCTACCTGTGCCCTGGGGGAAAGAGAGCCGGGGGAGCGAGGAACCCCGATTATTCCGGAGTCTTTATCTTTGACAATGATTTTCCCGCCCTAAAGGCCCAGGCGGAATCCATCCTATCGGCACCGGCGGAATCCGCAGAAATCTCCGGATCTTCCCTAGATCCACTTTTAAGAGATTCTCTCTTAAGGGCAGAACCGGTGAACGGGATCTGCCGGGTGATTTGCTATTCTCCCAGGCACGACCTGAATCTGGCCAGGATGACGGGGAGTTCCATTCTGCAAGTGGTTTCCGCCTTTGTTGACGAGACCGCAGAGCTTTCAAAGCGTCCTGGGATCTCCTATGTTCAGATTTTTGAAAACCACGGAGAGGCTATGGGGTGTTCCAATCCCCATCCCCATGGTCAGATCTGGGCAAGTAGTAATGTACCAAACCTTCCCCGGACTGAAACCTCCGCACAGGAAAATTACCTCCGCCAGAGAGGCTCCTGCCTACTGTGCGATTACCTTGCCCGGGAGAAGAAGGAGGGAAAGAGGATACTCTTTTCCAACACCTCCTTTACGGCTTTGGTGCCCTTCTGGGCCACCTGGCCCTTCGAGACCTTAATCCTCCCCAACCTCCATATCTCCAGCCTTTTAGAGCTCACAGAGGGGCAGAGGAGCGATCTTTCGGAGATTATCCAGAGGATGGGGATCTGCTTTGACAATCTCTTCCTTACCGATTTCCCCTACTCCATGGGAATTCATCAAAAACCGTGGGACCGGGAGGATTACGATTTCTGGCACCTTCATATCCACTACTACCCCCCCCTGCTCCGGTCTGCCAGGATAAAGAAATTCATGGTGGGTTACGAACTTCTGGCAATGCCCCAGAGGGATTTAACTCCGGAGGCTAGTGCAGAAAGACTGCGGAGCCTCCCGGCGGAGCATTACCTCGCCAAGGACAGGCGCAATGAAGGATAACCTGAGGAAGAATAGCCCAAGGCCGGCGAGCGCGGAAGGACTTTTAACGGCCCTGCAAAACGGCCTTGGGGATGATCTATGGAAGGAACTCTACGGCCCGAAGGAGTGTGATTTTCAAAGGGAAAGATACTGCGGCCTTCTAAATACTGCCTTGAAACAGGGGGGAGATGCCTTTAAGGAGAACAAGCCTTTCCTTTTTTCCTCCCCCGGAAGGACGGAGCTGGGCGGGAATCACACGGATCACAACCATGGAAAGGTTTTAGCCGCCGCTGTTTCCCGGGACATCCTTGCTGCGGCGGTTCCCGCCAGGGGAGACACTATACATCTCTTTTCCCAGGGGGAGAGACACACCCTCCGCCTTAAGGATCTCGAACCCCATTCTGAGGAAAGGGAAAGCCCCAAGGCTCTCCTCCGGGGAGTCCTCTCCTCCCTGCACCGCAGGGGTTACAAAATCGGGGGGTTTTCCGCCTTCCTGGATACCCTTGTGCCGGCCGGGTCCGGTCTCAGTTCCTCTGCCGCTTTCTCTCTGCTTATGGGAACAGTTATAAGCTGCTTTTTCAATGGGGGAGGCATCCCCTCAAAGGAGCTTGCCCTGGCAGCCCAGGAGGCGGAAAACCGTTTCTTCGGGAAACCCTGCGGTCTTATGGATCAGACCGTGATAGCCCTTGGGGGAGCCCTGGCTATAGATCTTGAGGATCCGAAAAATCCAGAGGCAAAAAGACTTAATTTTAATCCGGAAGCCTGGAATTATACCCTCTGCCTTGTCCAGACCGGATCGGGGCATGAGGATCTTACCTTCCATTACTCCGCTATTACCGAAGAGACCGTCCGGGTGGCAGGAGAGTTTGGGAAAAGGGTACTTAGGGAGGTTTCCCCCGGGGATTTACTCGAAAGGGGTCCAGCGCTCCGGGAAAAAACCGGGGACAGGGCTCTTCTTAGGGCCTTTCACTTCCTGGAGGAAAACAGGAGGGTGGAAGAGATGGAGAAAACCCTTACCGAGGGGGATATCCCCGGGTTCCTCGGTTTGGTTAAGGAATCGGGAGCCTCCTCCTACCGGTGGCTGCAGAACTGCTATCCTCCGGAGGAGGCCTCCGAACAGGGGATTCCTCTGGCTTTGTATCTTACAGAATCCTTTTTACAAAACCTTCCTAATAATCCCGGAGCCTGCCGGGTGCACGGGGGTGGTTTTGCAGGGACTATCCAGGCCTATATACCCACGGCTGTTTTTCCCTCTTACAGGCAGCGGATGGAAAGATACTTCGGCGGTGGCTGTGTGCTCCCCGTCAGTATAAGATCCCGCGGAGCCGGGGCAGTATTTTTTTAGTGTCCCGAAGATTGTAAAAATACTGTAAAAAAAGATAAACATTTCAAGCAGGGCGAAAATCAAAAGGTACTTATAATCTTCTCCCGATTAAACCTTGGGGTGATCTTTATCATAAGCAGGTAATCTATCCCCAGAAGAAGCAGGGCAAAGAGAATCAGGTAAAGACTGTTAAAGATCACCAACCCCGTCATCTGTACCAAAATAAGCACTATAAAGGGAAGAACCACCACTCCGGCGATCTGCTGGGCTTCCATAAAGCTCTTGGCTTTTAAGGAGACGATCAGGGTAATGGAGAGTCCCAGAAGGGATACGGAGGGGGAGAGTAAAAGCATCGCCGGGATCCAGATGGGGGCCTGAACAAAGAAAAGGCCCAAGGTAAACCAGGAGATGCCGTTTGTCACTAAAAAATAGGCTATAAAGCCGAGAAAGGAAACCCCTACGGCGGGGATGAAACTGCTTAGGAGCTTTGCGGCAATAAATTCCCGGTTGGTTACGGGGGTGTAGAGGAGGGTCTCCAGGGTTTTTCTCTCCTTCTCCCCCACTATGGCATTGGAGGCGATGATGGAGGAAACCATAATGGGGATCAGCATGAAAAAGGGGATAAAGGTAAAATTCAGGAAGATGTAAAGTATCTGCCTTGCCAGGGTATCCATGTTTCCGGGAACCGGATACAGGGGGATAACCTTTTCCAGGTACTGCGCGCCGTTTATCATGGCTATGTCGGATTTGATGGCAATAATAAGCATGATTCCAGGCAGTATGGCGCAGAGAATTAGGGGAACAATTATCATAGGGAGTACCACCATTTTGTTGGCCATTACCTCTTTAATATCCTTGCGGATGATTGCTTTAATTCTGTTCCAGTTCATATCCGTTCCTCTTAATATAAGTAAAATAGACATCCTCCAGGGTCGGGCGGTAAATGGAAACCTCCAGGATTTTCTCACCCCGGTCCATTACTGCCTTTATAAGGCTGTTAATTTCCTCCCTGGATTTCAGGACCTGCTCCTCCCTCCCCCGCTGGGTGGTTATCAAGAGTTTCTCCTCCTTGATGATGGAGCGGATAAGTTCCTCCTTTGTCCCCCACCGGACAAGGCTGCCCTTTTTAAGGAATCCGAAGGAATCGCAGATCCCCTCGGCAAGGGAGAGGTTATGGGTACATAGGAGAATTGTAGCCCCCTCCTCCTTGGCAAGTTTTTTAATCAGATCATTAACCTGGTTTGCAGAATCAGGATCAAGCCCGGAGGTCGGTTCATCCAGGAAGAGGAGTTTCGGTCTGTGGAGCAAGGTTCTGGCGAGGTACACTCGCTTCTTCATTCCGGTGGAGAAGGATCCCAGTTTCAGGGTCCGCTTTTCCCATAGACCCAGGCGGCGCAGAAGTTCCTGTATCCTCGTCTCTGCCTCTTGATCCTTTATATCGTACATCCGGGCAAAAAATCGGAGGTTCTCCTCCACGGTAATAGATTCATACATCTGGGCCAGTTCCGCCAAGGTGGAGGTTCGAAGCCGTATCTCCTCGCTGCCCGAGGAGATTCCAAGCACGGAGGAAACTCCGCTCGTAGGTGTCAGGGTGCCGTTGAGAAGCCTTACAGTGGTGGTTTTCCCTGCTCCATTGGGGCCCAGAAGTCCGAAGATCTCCCCCTCCCGGACGGAGAAGGATAGATCCTTAAGGGCTGTTACACCGTTTTCAAAGGTTTTTGTAAGCTGCCTTGTTTCTATAGCTATACCCATAATCTCTCCTGAAGTATCTTATAACCCCTTATATACCCTAAGGAGCGGTATTTATTCGAGGTTCCTGCAAAATTTATTCTGCAGGAATCTCAATCTAGGGTCGCTTTGGCAAGTGTTTAAAGACCCATCTCTATGCCGGAAAGTTTTTTAGTCTTATGGCGCTCCAGGGACAGATCCACAAGGCGGGAGAAGATCTCCCTTTTTGAAAGCCCTTCGTATTCCCACTGCATGGTATAAATCGCCTCGGAACTTAAGCCGGGTATCGGGGTAACCTCATTAACCAGAAACTGATCCCCAACCAAAAAACAGTCCACCCGGGCTGTTACAGAAAGTTCCAGGGCTCTGTAAACCCTTTCTGCATTCTCCTTTGCCCGAGCGAGCAGTTCCGGGGAGAGGGGTGCTGGCACAAAATCCAATAGCGAACCGGCGCCGTATTTTGCTTCATAGTCGAAGAAATCGGGATTCAGATTGAACTGCCCGGGAATGGAGACAGAGAGGCGGTCGTTTCCCATAACAGAAACTGCTATCTCCGATGCGTATACCCCCTTTTCCACCAGGACCCTTCCTTCAAACCTTAAAGACTTCTTTATACCGGAGATAAGACTATCATGGTCATCGGCCCTGTAAATTCCAATGGAGGAACCCAAGGTGGGGGGTTTTATAAAGAGGGGATAGGGAAGAAGTTCCCTTTCAATCCTCGCAAGGATCTCCTGCCGGCTCTCCTGCCATTGAAAAGTCTTAAAATCCACATAATCCACCACGGGGATCCCCGCAGCCTGGCAAAGCTTTTTTGTAAGTATCTTGTCCACCCCTATTACTGAACCTGTAACATCGCAGCCCACATAGGGCAGGTCGAAAACCTCAAAAAGCCCCTGAAAGGTGCCGTCCTCCCCGTTCTTGCCATGGAACACCGGATAGGCCAGATCGTATCTTCTGGATGCAAGATTATCCAGGAAATCGCTCCTGTCTGGATCGCTTCCCGGTCCGTAAAGAGCGTATTTCTGCAGGATTTCACAGATGTTTTCCGGTACTCCGTCTTCGGGTTTATAGATTGCAATGGTAAGGTTCCGGAAATACTCCCGGATCGCCTCCTGCAGTTCTTTGGGGGTGGCAAAACTACCGTCCCTCTTTATATAAACCCCCTGGGGAAGGAACCGTTCCTTATCCAGGAAGGTTAAAATGAATAACCCGGACTTGAAAGCCACAAGGTGCTCCGGGGATTTTCCTCCAAAGACCACCGCAATCCGCATCTTTTCCGCCATAAACTTCGTCCTTTCCAAAAAGATTCCAAACAGGGGGGATTATACACCTTTCCTACCCCTTGGATAAGACTACAGCTCCTAAAAAAACCTTCCCGCGCCCCTCATGCCTGCAAGGGCATAGATAGAGTGTGTTCGTGCCTGTAAAAACCGCCCGCGCCCATCATGCCGCCGAGGGCATAGGTAGAGTTTGTGTTCGTGCCGGTAAAACTCTCATGCGCCCATTATACCACGGCCAGAACGCCTTGACGGAAGGGCCCATTATTCCTTTTAATAAGGATTGAATCATTTATTAAAGGAGTCTAAGCATGGAGCATTCACTTCTTCAGGAAGCCAGGTATAAGTATCTTCCCCCTCTGCCGCCGGTTTTTTCCGGAGCTATCGATTCCATAACCCTTAAACCGGGGGAACCCACGGAATCGGTAGCCAACCAGGCGGAGCTAAAGGAGATATTTCAGGAAACCTACGGAAAACCGATTATCCGGTTTGTCCGGTCGGAGACAGCGGCAGAACAGCGCTGTTTTAATCTGGCGGTGGTGCTCTCCGGCGGGCAGGCTCCGGGGGGTCACAATGTTATCGCCGGTATCCTGGATGCCTTGAAAAGCGCAAATTCCAGATCCAAGCTTTTCGGGTTTCTGGGAGGTCCCGGCGGAATTCTCAAGGACAAGGTGATTGAACTGACCCCGGCCTTTGTGGATCAGTACAGGAATACGGGGGGTTTTGACATGATCGGTTCCGGCAGGACCAAGCTGGAAACGGAGGAGCAGTTTGAGACCTGCATCACCGTCTGCCGGAAGAGGGAGATAAACGCCCTGGTGATTATAGGAGGAGACGATTCCAACACCAATGCCTCCCTTTTAGCAGAGTATTTTGCAAAGAAGAAGGTGGATATCACCGTTGTGGGGGTGCCAAAAACCATAGACGGCGATCTTCAGAATGAATTCATAGAAACCTCCTTCGGTTTTGACACAGCCACAAGGGTCTACTCGGAGTTAATTGGAAATATTCAGAGGGACGCAAACTCCGCCAGGAAATACTGGCACTTTATAAAACTGATGGGACGCAGCGCCTCCCACATAACCCTGGAATGCGCCCTGCAGACCCAACCGAACCTGGCCATCATCTCCGAGGAGGTGGCGGAAAAACACAAAACCCTCTCCCAGGTGGTGGAGGAGATTGTCCAGATAATAGTTAAGCGCTCGGAAAACGGGGATAATTTCGGTGTCATCATAGTTCCTGAGGGTCTTATAGAATCGATTCCGGAAATGGGTACCCTTATAGGGGAACTGAACGATCTTCTGGCCCACAATGCCGCCTATTTCAATACCCTCCACACCTTTGAGGATCAGGCGGAGTGGATCAACAAGAAACTCTCCAAAGATTCCTCCTATGTCTTTTCCAGCCTTCCCAACAATATCCAGCGGCAGCTCTTAATGGACCGGGATCCCCACGGGAATGTGCAGGTCTCCAGGATAGAGACGGAGAAGCTTCTTATAGACATGACCGATTCCAGGCTTTCCGAGCTAAAGGCGGAGGGTAAATTCAACGGCGCTTTCTCCACCCAGAATCACTTCTTCGGCTATGAGGGCAGGGCAGCCTTTCCCACCAATTTCGATGCCAACTACTGCTACTGTCTTGGCTACATAGCCTTCCTCCTCTCTACCCACAGACGGGGTGGATACATGGCGGCGGTTAAAAACCTCCATCTGCCGGTAAATAAATGGGAGCCCTTGGGGGTTCCGGTGGTAATGATGATGAACCTGGAGCAGAGGAAGGGGCATCTTAAACCGGTGATTAAAAAGGCTTTGGTTAACACCCAGGGGAAACCCTTTAAATGCTTCGCCTCCCGCAGGGGCAGCTGGAGCATAAAAACCTCGTATCTGTATCCCGGACCGATTCAGTACTTCGGCCCATCCTCCGTATCGGAGCAGCCCTCCCTCTCTCTCAAGCTGGAAAGGGAGGCGGAGTAGCGTATGGAACAGGAAAAAAACCGCCGGCCCAGCTGGGACGAGTACTTTATGACTGTGGCAGAGGCGATCTCCAAACGGGCCACCTGCGACCGGGGAAGAAGCGGCTGCGTGATCGCCAAGGACAGGCAGATCCTGGTAACAGGATACGTCGGCTCCCCCCAGGGTCTTCCCCACTGCGACGATGTGGGCCACCAGATGAAAAAGATGGTGCATGAGGATGGAAGAATCACCCAGCACTGTGTAAGAACCGTGCATGCGGAACAGAATGCCATATGCCAGGCGGCAAAAAGGGGAATCGCCATCGACGGAGCAACCCTCTACTGCCGCATGACTCCTTGCAGAACCTGCGCCATGCTGATCATAAACTGCGGGATTGTAAGGGTGGTCTGCGAATGGAAGTATCATGCCGGGGCCGAGTCGGAGGAGATGTTCCGAAAGGCGGGGATTACCCTGGAGTATGTTAATGAAGAGGTGGCGGAGTACGGAAATCAGTCCGGTTAAAAATCTATCCCTATCCAGCCTGCAGGATCCGCCATATCCGAGGCGATCAATCCCAGGGCTACCGGTTTTGTAAGCTCTGCCACAAGATAAGCCCTGTCCCCCAGGGTGAATCTTGCTCCGCTTCCCGGAAGATCCAGGGCAGCCACCGAGTGGCTGTATTTTGAGGAAACCATAAGAATCCCTTCTATTCCATAGTGTTTAAGCAGAAGACAGTACAAAAGACCCCGGGCATCACAATCCCCTCCTGCTGCAAGGAGGGTGTGGAGAGGGGAGAGGAGATCGGAGAAACTGCCTGTTCTTTCGTAGGTAAAACCCTGCATCCAGGAGAGAAGCTTTTTGGCTTTCTCCTCTTTGGAGGTCCCGGAAAGCCCCAGAGCCTTTTCCAGATCTCCCGCATAGGCTCCGATCCTGCCGTAGTTTTCCCGGTAGATTAACCTGTAGTATCTCTTCCAGGCAGGAACCCCGGCCTCTACCGTGTAGGTGGCAAGGACCCTGGCTTCCCTTTCAATAAGGAATTCCGCCGCCTCCAGATCCGCAGGATTGATCATGATCTGATACCTGCGGCCTGCCAGGGGAAGATCGGCTGGTTCAAGCTGCCTGGGAGCTGTACCTGTGTAATACTGGGAAACAGGGCCTGGAAGTCTTATCCCCTCCCGGTTCAGGGAGAAGGAATCCAGGGCGGAGAGGAGAAAATCGTGCCTCGCCTCGTACGCATCCTCCGAGGCGATGGCCATGATCACATAATCCCCTTGGCTGGAATTGAGGAAAACCAGATATCCCCGGAAGGGAAACCCGCCGGCATTAAAGGAGAGATCGGCAAAATAGGCATCCTGGCCGGAAAAGAGAAAGGGGGAGCCCTCCCCCGCTGCTCCAAGCTGGGATTTTACCTGGGTGTAGATAACCTCTGCCCTGGGGAAGACCTCTTTGGGGTAGAGTTTGATCTGGAGAAAACAGTTTTCCTCCGGGTCGGCATAGGTAGCCTTGTCCTTTAAGGCCTCCAGAAGCACCCATTCCTGGGGAGGGTAAACAAAGGGCCCCTCTGGGGTAAAGGGGGTTTCCCAAGCCTGGAGAACCCCCCTGAAATTTGAAAGAAATAAAAGAAGGAGCAGTAAAAGGGGCAGTAAACCTTTTTTAGTCTTCTTCACCGGCTACTACAAACCTTTTGATCTTTTTGGTGGTGGTCATCTCCATCGCTTCCTCCAGAACCTTAACCCTGTTGATCCTCTGGTAGGGAAGAAGTTCCCGGTTAACCTCCTCTATGATCTCCTCTATCCTTTTTTGAATCTCCGCCTTGTTCTTTCCCTTGGTATACTCCTCAGCAGGATAAACAAAGGCTTCGATCCCTTCAGTTTTCATCTTTGCATCCAAAACATAACCCTTTACCAGAATCTGCTCGACCTCATCGTACAGCTGGAAGTAATCCTCGATCTCCTCGGGGTAAACATTCTTACCTCCTTCCGTTACGATCAGGTTCTTTTTCCTGCCTGTAAGGTAAAGATAATCCTCCCTGTCCAGGTAGCCGATATCTCCGGTAAGAAGGTATCCTTCGCTGTCAAAGACCTTGGCTGTTTCCTCGGGGTTGTTATAATAACCCTGCATTACCATGGGTCCCTTTATCGCTATCTCGCCCCGGCCCAGTTCATCGGGGTCCACTATCTTTACCTTTGCCTGTTCAATAAGCTTTCCAACAGAGCTTTCCTTGTAATGCTCTACAGGATTAAGGGTAACAATAGGAGAGGTCTCGGTAAGCCCGTAGCCCTGAACAAAGTTTATACCCATCTGGTTGAAACGGCTAAAGGTACTGGCCGGGAGGGGTCCGCCTCCGCAGATGCAGATGCGGTTCGTATCCAGAGAAACCTTTGCAAGAATCCCCCGGAATATTCCCTTTCCGATATTAACCTTGAAGACCTTTTTTATAAGGCCACTGAAACCCATTAAGGCCCGGATAATTCCGTATACTACAACTCCCTTCTCCCGGATACCCCTCATCAGTCCTTTGATGATCTTGTTAAAGAGCATGGGAATTCCCAGGAACATGGTGACCTTTCCCTGTTTAAGGTCCTTAAGGATCTGCTGTATGGCAAGCCTTTTGGCAAAAACAGTCTCTGCGCCTACAGAAAGGGATTCGATGAACACCGCCAGCATGGAGTAGGAATGATGCAGGGGTAGAAGAGCATAAAAAACATCGGTGGGGAGAATTGCCATGTTCCCCTGGGCAAGGTAACAGTCGCTTACCAGGTTTTTATGGCTCAGCATAACCCCCTTGGCTATTCCTGTGGTGCCGGAGGTATAGAGAATTGCGGCCAGATCCTTCTCCTCGGGAAGATCCTTGGGTACCGGGCCTTTGTGTTCCAGTTTGAGGATATAGTTGGGTTTGCTGGGCGATAGAGAGACCTTCTCTATTATTGCGAGTTTCTGCAGATCGAAACTATTGTACTTTTCTTCGTCCACAAAAAGGAATTTTACCCCGGAAAAAGCCATGAGCCCTGCAATCTCCTCGTCCCGCAGCTGATAATCTATAGGAACCACTATTCCCCCGGCAAAGAGAACGGCCAGGTAGGCAATGGCCCACTCCGGCGAGTTCTTTCCGGTAACAGTAACCTTGTCCCCTTTCTTGATTCCCTTGGAGGCCAGATAGGAGGCCACGGTTTCGATCTTTGCTAAGGCCTCTGTGTAGGTAAAACTGATGTATTCCGGATCGTAACTGGTAAAACATTTTCTGTCGGGGTAGCGTTTTACTGTAATGCGGAAGGTTTCCACAAGGGTCGGCCATTCGCCGTTAAACTCTTTTCCCCGATATTCCTTAAGAAAATCCCAAGGTTTTTCCATTCTTATCTCCTTTTTGCAGACCTAATTTGGGCAGATTTTACTTTCCTAGGACACATCTGTCAAACAAATGGTTGCAGGAAAGTGACAATAAAAAAGAAAATTGTACCCTATTGCACAGGGCCATGACCCTGCAGAATTGAGATGGCATTACTGTACTTGTATCCGGAAACCCTTTTGTTTAAGGGACGGAAGTGATACAGCTTTCCCTCGCAGTAGAATTCCAGCCTTTCCTTGGTTTGGACATTCTCTCCGTCTATCTTATCCATGGGAAAAACCAAAGTTTTTCCTTTAAGGGTGTGGAACTCGATTCTGTCGTAGTAGAGAATCATGTTTCCAAAATGGTATTTCTTTAAAGGTCTTTTTCTGAAGCCCAGTTTAAGCCAGATTCTTTTGTCTATCAGGATCGGTTCCTCCGATTTCTCCTCGGTCCGTTTCTCCAGCAGTTTTTTAAAATAATCCAGCTGCCAGAGGTTCCATTCCCGGAGGGTTTGGAAGTAGGCTGGCCCAGCAACCCCCTCGAAGAATCCATACTGGTTGAACTGTACCGAATAATTACAGGCGGAACAGGTAAGAAGCGCACCCCGGGATTCGAGGCTTGAAAGGGCCTTGCAATGGGGGCAGACAAAGAGGGCAAGTTCAAGATACTCGGCCCTTCTCTTATTCAGAAAAGGAATCATGGCTGTTTTTTGAAAATCGTATTCATCGTAGGAGAGGAGATCGGTGAGCTTCTGGTAGATCTCCTCTACCGAAAGGGTACTGATCTCCTCCGGTGTCAGGCCCAGGGAAAAGGAGATCGTTACCACCCCCTTTCTTCTTCTGCTGCTCCACCTGGGCAGAGAGAGAAATCCGCCCCGCATAAGGGGAACCACCACCGGTACCTTGAGGAGCTTAACGAGTTTGGCGGTGGAGTAAACCAGCTTAAGGGTATGGCCGTCCCAGCTTCTCCTCCCCTCGGGATAAACCCCTATAACCCCGTTTTTCTTCTTAACCTGCATTATCAGGCGGATGGTTTCAAAATCGGAGATGAATTTGGACTTGGGAATTGCCCCCACCAGGCTTAGAAGGGCGGAGAGAATCTTACTGCGGAACTGCATATCCGAGGTTACATAGTACACAGGGTACTTAATGAAATAGTTCAGGATAAAGGGATCCCAGAACATTTGGTGGTTTGGAAGCAGGATATAGGGAGGGGCAAGATCATTCACCACCTCCAGATTCTCCCCCTTTATATTGTAGGAGAGCCTTAAAAAGGTTCCCAGGGTAGTACGGAGAAAATTGGTAAAACCCTGGCTGGTTCTTAACCGGATCGGCTTTTCCTTTGGGGATTCTTCTTTCAGTGCTGGTACCATTTCGCTACTCATGGGCTTTATCCTCTTAGGTAATTATTATATAAAAAACCTGGAAAATCAATCAATTGCAGTACTCTTGATTTCTTTTACACATAGTTTCATACTTTACTTCAATAGAACAGGGAACAGGAGGTGTATATGGATTTCCCTTGGTCTTTCTTTCTCCATCTTGGAATTATCTCCCTGGCTCTCTTGGCAGCCACCCTTTTAAGAACAAGAATAAAATTCTTTCAAAAATATTTAATTCCAAACAGTCTTACGGCGGGATTCATACTTTTAATCTTCTACAACTACCTTGCTCGTTTCTTCAACCTAACCGGAGAAGATCTCGGGCCTGTGGTGTATCATCTTCTGAATCTCTCCTTCATCGCCATGTCTCTACGTAAAACAGTAAAAGCTAAAAACAAAGGTAAAAGAATAGGAGGCACAGTGGTGGGAATCCTTTCCGCCTACGCGGTTCAGGCTACCCTGGGGCTCGTCCTCACCTTTCTTTTTATCTTTACCATCTATCCCGATCTTTTCCCTGCCATTGGATTTTTAATTCCCCTGGGCTTTGCCATGGGTCCCGGCCAGGCTTATGCCATTGCCAGCGGCTGGGAGGAATTCGGTTTTACCGGCGCTGGATCCCTGGGACTTACCTTTGCAGCCTTGGGCTTTGTCTGGGCCTGTTTTGGAGGATTCTTCCTTATAAACCGGGGGTTAAAGAAGGGCTGGCTTAAGCAGGAGGAGGCTGCAGCCAAGGACAAATTCGAGGTAAAACGGGGAGTATATCCCAGGGGCTATAACAAACCGATCGGTTCTTATCTGACCACAGAAACCGAGGCTGTGGAATCCCTGGCCTACAATCTAGGCTACGTATTCTTCATCTACCTTGTTACCTTTATGTTCCTTAAAGGAGTCACCTTTCTCCTCTCCTTTGCCGGAGACAGCGGCAGGGATCTGGCCACAAATCTTTGGGGCATAGCATTCATTTTCTGCGGGATTATTTCCATCTTTTTCCGAAAGATTATCGTAGCCCTTAAGATTGACCACACCCTGGACAACGATACCTTAACCAGATTCAGCGGGGCAGCGGTGGACTTTATGGTGGCAGCTTCCTTTGGGGCAATTTCTGTTGTGGTGGTGTCCGCCTACTGGGTCCAGATTCTGGTGATGAGCACTCTGGCGGGAATAATAACCTTTTTTATGATCCCCTGGATGTGCTCCAGGATGTTCGACGATCATAAATTCCACAGGGCTTTGATAATCTACGGAGCAGATACCGGCACCTTATCCACAGGACTTGTCCTTCTGCGGGTCCTCGACCCGGAATTTGAAACCCCCGTTACAGGGGACTACATGTATGCCTCAGCCTTTGTTTTTGTTCTGGCCATTCCGCTCATCCTGATGATAAACCTTCCGGCCTATGGATACCGCACCGGAAACCCGATCTATTACTGGATCAGCTTTGGCCTGTGTCTCGCTTATACCATAGGTTGTTTCATTGCCTACCTTGTCTTGGCAAGAAAAAAGTCCTTTGCAAAACCGAACCACCTCTGGCACAAGGAGTAATTAAGGGTTAAGGGAGGCGCCGCAGAACATCCCGGATCAGTTCTGCGGTGATCCCCCAGATTATCTCTTCCCCTGCCCTGTATAAATAGATGGCATGTTCCCTTCCTCCCCAGGGTTTCAGGTATCTTTCTGGAAGACCCAATTCCTTGGAGGGTAGGAGCACCACCTGGCTACCCTGCTGATCATAGTAGTAAGGCTGAATTTCCACTCTGGTTTTGTAAATTTCGGGTTCCGTGTTCCGGAAAAAGGAGACGGGAATAAGAAGGATTTTGTCCACCTCTGCCTGGTTTACCGGAAGATCCCCTGTATCCGGCAGAGTAAGGGTGCCGATAAAAACATCGATTATCGTCCCCAGGGGCGAGACCAAAGTATCCAGCCGGCCGTAAACGGTTATGGCCTCCATTTCCAGGCCTAGCTCCTCCTGGGTCTCCCGGATTGCTGTATCCACATATTCCCGGTCCAGGGTTGGATCAAACCCCCCTCCCGGAAAACTTATCTCCCCCCCTTGGCGGATGGCGGGCGCCCTCTTTTCCAGCACAAAGCACAGCTCCCCCTCCCTCTCCACCAGGGGGATGAAAACCACAGAGTTGAAGTATCTCTCCCTTCCCTGAATACCTGGGCAGGAGGGAAGTTTGTTCTTTAATCTTTCAAGATCCGACGGGTTCATGGCAAAACCGGTATCTTAAAGATTCCCTTTAAGACCTATCTCCTCCGCAGCCTCTCTCATACCCATTATTGTGTCTGTAATAAGCTCTGTAAGGTCCACCCCCAGCCTTTCCGCTCCCAGTTCGATCACCGAGCGATCTACTCCTGCGGCAAAGCGCTTGTCCTTCCACTTCTTTTTTACAGAGGAGGCTTCCAGGTCCAAAACACTTTTGGAGGGTCTTACCAATGCGGAGGTAGCCACCAAACCCGTAAGTTCGTCGATGGCAAAAAGGACCTTTTCCATTTCGGAAACCGGCTCTACGTCACTACAGATTCCCCAACCGTGGCTAACTATGGCCCGGACATACTCCTGCGGCCAGTTCTCGCCCTTAAGGATCTCCTCTACCTTGCGGCAATGTTCCTCTGGATACTCTTCGTAATCCAGGTCATGCACAAGGCCAACAATACCCCACTTTTCCTGATCCTCGCCCCTCTTTTTAGCCATGTACCTCATTACCGCTTCCACGGACAGGGCATGTTTTAATAGGCTTTCGTTTTTGTTATGTTTTAAAAACAGGTCTAAGGCCTGCTGTCTGGTTGGAACAGTTGTACTCATTTAAGCTCCCCATGGTTTGGATAATTTCTTAATGTTCTGAAACTGTGGAATAGTATAATCAATAAGCTTCCAGGGATTCAACTCTGTTCTGATACTCCAGAATAGATCCGCGAAGGCTTTGAAAAACCAAAGGATAAACTACATTGAAAAAATAGTTCTTTTGAACCGTAGTTTTATGCTGGGTCCGGAATAGATAGTTTATATAAGCACTTTCCGATTTAATATACTGCTCATAATCGGAAAAGGCCTGCTTCTGCCGGTTGAGGTTAGGATCAACCTTAATGGTATCCTGATATTTCCCCAGTTTTTCAAAAATCCTATAGAGGGAATAGTTTCTTTCAAAATACTCGTCGGTTTTTTTCTTGTCTGTCCCCAGTTTATCCGTTATAGCCTTGCATTTTTTTGGATAGATCGACTGGAGCAGTTCCTGCCTGCGGATAACGAGGCCCTTCTTTTTAAACATCGATTCCACAGCATCAACAACGTAACGATTGCCCCGGTAGTACTGAAGAAGCTCCAGGATCCTGTCCGCTCCATGTTCCCCCTTTTCCAATAAAAGCTCCGCCTGGCGCATGATATCCTCGGGAAGTCCAGGGTTTACCTGGATACTGTAGGTTCTGAAGTCGGCATTTTTCTTATCCTTAAGCCTTACAACACTGAACTTGAAAAGCTCCTCCCGGGTTATGCTTCTGTAGAAACCGAAAAGGGCATGAGCCTCCCTCTTAAAACGGTTATAGTATTCCTCTGCTATCCCTGTGGATTCCAGAATCTTGTAAAACTGTTCCGAAACCCTTAAACCGCCTATGGGGGCCGTAGACTCCATCCTTTTTGCATCAATTACAGGAATGCCTATTACATCCCACTGTTTGGCACCTTCGGGGCCGAAGTTGCCTATGGTAACCTCGCCAATATTGGCGCCGATTCTTATCCTTATCTGGAAAAGGGCATTGATAGAGGAGGAGACCTCCAGGTTGTTCCTTAAACTGCTGATTATTGTAAAGGCGTTTTTTACTGCCTCTTTGGTGGACTGATCGGCATTCTCGTAGAGGAAGCGGTCATTGGCCTGATTGAAGAGGACGCAGATTCTCTGCATCTCCACACAGGTGTAGAAGAGCTCCCGAGCAATGTATTTGGTTGCCTCTTCATTGGTAAGATCCTTTACCCTGGGATCGATAAGCCCTCCATAATGGAACATCAGGCTGTCCCCTTCTATCTTATTAAGATAGCCGCCGTGTCTCTTAAGCACCCAATGGAAGGCGGAGTAGAGTCCGTTCAATACAATCTGGTTTTCCTTGGGGCTTAAGAATTTTGCCAGGTAGGTGTAATCGGCAATGTCTGTAAAACCGATGCCCACTATCGCTTCCATGGAGCTTTTGGGAATTCCGCCATTTTCGATTATGGCATCTATAAGCTGTTTCGGAAGGTAGAATTCCTCGATCTCCTTTCTGAAGATTATCTCCCTGGAGGCCTTTTCCAGGGCCTTGGAGATCTCTCCATCCCTGGAGAGCTCCTCTGTTTTTGGTTTTTCTAAGGAGATATCCGCGGGATTTGGTTCTGCAGAGGCTGTTTGCTCAAGACCCTTCAAAAGTGCAAAAGCCTCAAGGATTGGTTCTTCCTGGGACTCGCTGTACCCAGTATTATTTAAAAACTCCTTAAGATACCCCAGGGCATAACGAGGATTCTCCTTATAGATCTGTATCACCGATTTTACATGATCCAGGATCTGTTGCGGTGAAAAGATCCCTACTTTTTCTGATTCTATGATACTCACAAATTCCTTTCCAAGATATATACTTATTTAAGTATATTTTAATAAATTCAATATAAACTTACTATACTGAACACCAGATTTCAAGGGTATAATAATCCAGATTGATAGGCAGAATCGATAAAGATCCTGCAGAAGGCGCTCCCGAAGACTTTAATTTTTCTTTACCTGTCGTCTTTTTATACCTATACTTACCCTATGAATCTTCCTTCCAAAAAACGGATCCTGATAATAATCTTCCCCTGTTTTGGTCTGATCCTACTTGGGCTTTTACTCTTCTTCCTGCTATCCGGACCCGAGGATACCGATAAAAAGGAAGAGGATTACGCCCTTATTTTCCTCCCCTTCCATGATGAGATCCAGAAAGAGAGGATCTATCGTGTTCTAGACCGTTTCCATCAGCTGTACCCGGAATGGGAGGTAAAGCTTTCCACCCTCCCCTACAGGGATCTGGAAGCAGCCTTTTTATCCGGCGAGATGGAGAAGCTCAAGGTAGATTTTCTTGTAATCTCCAATCCCTCACGATTCACCCAGGGGAGTTTTAAATCTCCACCCCTCGGTTGGACGGGTTCTCTTTGGGGTCTCTACTACAACAGAGAGGTTTTAAAAGAGCTGGGAATCGATCCGGAAAAGGGGACGGATTCTCTTTCCAAGTCCTTAAAAGCCGGAACCCTACCCTGGCAAGAGTTTAAGGTCCTCCTGTCGTCCCTTAAAGAAAAGGGGAAAACTCCAGTTGCCCTAGGGGCCTCTCAGGGCTGGCCTGCCTTAGCCTGGTTTCAGCATATTACCGCTCTTATGGTTTCTCCGGAAATTTCTAAAAACCTCCTTTCCGGGGCTGTTCCTGTCGACCTTCCGGAACTTCAGGAGGTACGGGAGGAGTTTGCCTTTCTGATGAGGGAAGGCCTTTTCCCAAAGGAAAGCTTCGCTCTTACGTGGTCCGGCTCTGTTCGCATGGTGGCAGAGGGAAGGGCCGCTTTCTGCCTTATGAACGACCAATTCCTGGATGCCCTGCGCACCGGGGAGGACAAAAAGATAGGATTTCTCCCCTTCCCCGAATCGAGCCCTGCCGGTAATTCCTCCTGGGCTGTTGGAACCTTGCTATACCTGGTTCAACCTGTTTTTTCCGAAGACAGACCAATTACCCAGGAGCTTTTTAATTTTCTTACCAGTCCTGGTACTACAGAACTTTTAAGTGCCCAGCTTGGTATCCCCTTCTTCTCCCCTGCCCCTGGAGCCAGAGCCTCCGGCCATTCCCTGCCAAATCAGCTTATCCCCAGTATAACCCTGGATCCCGGCAGTCCTTATTCCAGGTCTCTATGGGAATCCCTAAAAAAATTCTAAATTAAGGGCTGCCAAATCCGGCAGCCCCGGAATTATTAAATTCCTTAATTACGGTGTACCCAGATAAGTTGCCTCCTCCAGATAGGTGCCGTTGTAACCTACTACCAGCTGGTTAGCTCCAGTTGGATTTGTAATCTCTATAAAGCTCTTGGCACTCTGGGGCGTGGTAACCGCCGGAACCAGCATAACCTCCCAAGACCCGGAATACTCAGAGGTATCCATATCCGCCCCGTCCGTTAAGCCGGCAAGGTTTGTTACAGGCCAGGCTACCCTTATAGCAGCCCGGGTTCCAGCATAGGTGGTGGAGAAGGTGGAAATAACGGGCCGGTAATCCGGGGCTGCCTCGGTGCCAAAGTTTCTGATGGCAATTCCATTGTACTGGCCGGAGGAGAACCGGGCATCCACGAGTACGGTCTTTTTCTCTGAATCATTCGCATTAAAAGTGGGAAGATACGTATACCTAAGGTAAGCCAGTTCGGAATCCAGATAAGCCAGGTGTACGCCTCCTTCCGGATCGATCTTCATTACTACATGGGAGCCAGCATTCTCCGCTACAGGAGTGGGACGAGTCTCCCAGAAAGTTGCATCGTCAACGGGGGTGGGGTTGTAGGCCAACCACAAATTTCCGTCCGAACCATGCCAAACTGCGATAGCTATACCGCCGATATCGGGGACATCCGCAGGAATAATTCCAATATCAAAGTGGCTTGCGTTGTCTGTGGTGATGTATCCCCTGTGATCCGCCGGCGTCTTAACACCTGTCTGTTTCTGCGTATCAGTTCCCGTTCCCTGATAGGCCTGGGTACGGTTCACGGTTTTAGTCAGATCGGCATACCAGGTCGGGGTGCCTCCAAGATTGGTGGTCTGGGTTACCCCGGTACCGGTGGAGAATCCGTAGAATACTATGCCTGCCGAGGAGGAAGAGGAGACATCCCTGTAGGCAACTAGGTTCGTGGTGCCTCCATCGCCCCCGGAGGTCACAAGACGCAGATCCTTGTACCTGCTCAGGAAGGCATTGTTAAAGGCGAAATTGGCATCATTTATAAAACTCATATTCCCAACCCCAAGACGGGCAGTGTTGGGAAGGTTCCAATTGTAGGCTGCATTGTTTTCACTCTCCGTTCCGGTAACACCCCTGCCCCACTGGACAGAGCCATGCCAGCCCCAGGCGGTCTGAGTAGTCCATTTTGCATTGTGCAGGAAGAGCCAGAGGAGTGTTCCATTATCGTTAAAGGCAAAGTCTCCGCCCTCCAGGGCAAAGCCGTGGGTCATATAAGCCGGGGTTCCTCCATTGGTGAACATAAGCCTTGTTCCGCCCTCGGTATACAGCCATTCGGCGGCGGAACTATCTGCATTCGTTCTCATCACCGCATCGGTCTTACCGGTAAGTCCTGTTCTGGAGTTAAAGCTCCAGAGAGCTATGGATCGGTTATCATTAAGATCGGGCGAGAAGCTGGAAAGCTCCCGGTTCTGAGGCAGGGTATCGTCATTTGTATTGTTCTGGCTTTCCACAGTATTTGTATACACCGTAAGGGCGCCGCCGGCGGTAAGATTGCGGGAGACTGTCACCTCCGTATAGGTTCCATTGACACTTATTACATCAGCATCCGCCACACCAATAGTAACATCTCCGGAGGTTCCGGTGGCAGGATTAAGGTTGTAGCCCTTAATCAGGAAGGTGTTTGTCGGGTGGGCGGCCAGAGAGTACTCTCCCAAAGCGCTCCGCTTCATGTACCGGGAGAAGCCCGAATCGAAGCCGGTGGTGATATCTGTGATATAGGGAACCACATCCACGGTCAGACCCTGCCTTGAGTCTGGGGGAGTCACATTGGGAGTGCCCGGTTTGGTGTCCGTGGCATAGACCCTGATCTTTATATCCTCCTTGGCCACGAAGGAGGTTACCCCATCGGTTATTGTCGCGGTGTTCCAAACATAGGACCACGAGTAGTTATAACCATCCTCTGCGTTCCCCGTGGGAGAACCGAGGGTAGCATTACCCAGGGTATACCAGGTTGTTCCGCCGTCAAAAGAGATCTCCAGGGTCACGGAGTCTACAGCTGTATCATCATAGGCAGTTCCTGTAACCCTGACGTTTCCGCTTAAGTCCGCCTTGGCGTCCAGACCCGGCTTAGCACCAGCTTCCTCCAAGTGACCCAGTAAGCCTGAAACACTTCCCTGGGTAAAGGGATAAATTTCAGCCGTCGGGACAAGGGAGTCGGCATTGTTTAGTAACAGGTAGAAATCCCGGGTTGTCAGGTTGCCATCCGTGTCTCTTACCTCTGCCTGGAAGAGGTACCATTTTCCATCCTCGAAACCTGCGTACAACAGATCCAGGTCCAGGATCTCCGCATAGCCGGAGGTTCCTCCTGTGCGGGTATCGAAATTCTCAACTCCTCCGGTGCCATAGTAGAAGGAAGTAAAGGCCTCCTCATCTCCAATGGTGTTATTCAATCCCAGGTCATACTTTTTAAGAACCGTGAGCTTGTAGGTATCGGTATTTAAACCTTCCGCATCCGCGGCATTTATCCTTACATCCAGCAGGCCACCCGCTTTGTAGGTTATGGTTGGGCTGTTCTTTGTTTCTCCATTAAGGACAAAACTCGAGATCGAGGGGGGATTGTTGGCAATCTGGGCCGGTGCTTTTCCGTAAGAGGTATTCCCCGCCCTGTCATACACTACATAGTAGATATCAATAGGCCCGTCGGGGAACAGGGTTGTATCAAAGTAGGCGAACCATTCGTCATGGAGGGTGCCGGTTTGTAAGTACTCCTGGAACCCGTCCTTATCCCCAATACCATCAACCTGGTCAAACTGAGCGCGCTCAAGACGGTTGTTAATGGATATGATAAAATCGGAATCTTCTGTAAAGGGAACATCTTCATCCAGGGTTCCATCCTGATTGTACAGATCACCATAGGTTACTGCTGTCCAGTTGTCAGGCTCAGCCAGACTCGGGCTGTAGAACCGCAGGCTTCCCCCAACATCCTTGACAAAGTATACATTTATCTTGTCTATACCGGAACCAGTACCATCCTTTGCATTGCCCAGCACTGTATAACTGGAACCCGGGATAGTGGCATTGCCCTGGTAGGTATAGGTCTCATTGGGAGGAGTTCCAACATAGGGAAGGGAAAGATTATGATTCCATATCCCTTCTGGTCTTTTGTTGTCCACATTAAAGTTTATATTCAAATTAGCCTGTTTAAAGGTTCCATCCGTTACCTGCACTATGGTGTAGATAATGCCGCTGGAATCGGGGAAAAATCCTGCCCCCGCGGTATCTATGGTATGGGTAAAGGAATAGGTTTCAAGATTACCAATTTTTTCCTGATAAGTGGTATTAAGAACCTGATAGGAGGATCCTCCGTCGGTACTTATCCTCATTCTGGAGGCTAGAAGCGGGGAGTCATCGGTAATAGTTCCTGTTAGGGTCACTTCCCCCTTTACCAGGGCTCCGCTAGAATAATTCGCATTTATAATACCAGGGGCTGTAGCGTCTATATAGATTCTTCTCTCTACACCATCCCCCTTGATCCCGTTTATGTCCACAGGAACCACGAGAAGGCGTATCCAAGTCAGGCCGGCACCGGATAATTCGTTGTTCTCATTAATTTCGGTGGACCAGACTCCATTTACCACATCTACAATCCTAGGAACAGTCTCATCCTCAAACTCGCTCTCAAAGAGACCATCCCCATCCAGATCCATCTGGAAATCGTACGCTTCGTCATCATTTAGATTGATGTACAGCTCCACATAATCTGGAGCATCATCATCCTGGGCTATTCCCTGGACCAGGATAGTCCCGGCCACACTGGCCTCATCATCAGGGGTAGCTATGGATAGGGTGGGTTTATCCGTGTCAGTATCTATGGTTATAGTGCGGTTTCCGGTTCCGAGGTTTCCCGCAGCATCCTCTGCGCTGATATTTATGGTTATGGACCAACGGTTATCTTCCAGGAAATCTGCATCAAGATCATTATTATATTCGTAGGAATCAAACTCCGCATAGAAGGAGCGGTTGTTTCCTGTATTATCCAAAGCCTTATTTCTTTTGCCCAGCGTCATGGTAAAAGATGAGATATCCCCGGCTTCGGTGACGGTGCCTCTTACCACAACATCGCCGTTTACAGTCGCTGCTGCCTCTGGTTCAAAGTATCCTATTACCGGTTCTGTAGTATCAATCACTACAGGGAGGGAGATCAGTGTAGGTTTGTCGAAATTATCCTTTACTTCTACCGAGATGGTCATATTTCCGTCGCTGGCTGGCGTTCGGGTAATAGGTATTGGAATAGACCAGGTCTCATCCCCGGCATTGTACGAAGCATCAGCCCAGGATGTTCCTCCGTCGGTACTTACCTTTACGCTCTTTATACCGCTGTCATCACGGGCCCTACCGTACAATGTAAAACCGTCATTAATAAGTACGTTCGGCACCGCAGGAACCCCGAGTCTCTTGCCCTCGCTGTAGGGGTCATCTATATCCAAGGTTGTAAAGGAAGCCGTGGGGTTAGCCCTGTCAATGGTTATATAATAGATGTTGGAAAGACCCATTTCCGGGGCCACATTCTGGAGCGGATCTCCAAAGTCCTCCCCCACATCATAGGCCACAATCTGGATACTGTAAGGCTCCTGCCTGTCCGCCAGGGCAGCCAGGGAATGGGTAAAGGTGACGCTTACGGAATCGGAGGTTAAGGGATTGGAAAGAGGTATCGGTTCTCCTCCGTCAATAATCACCCCTATGGTAGAAACATCCACCTTGTCATAATCCAGTATTGTCCCCAGCAAAGCGCCTCCAAGGCCAAACTGAGTTGGGTTATCCGGCACATTGGAAAGGGAGATCTGAGGTATATTCTGGTCCTGGTCAAAATTGACAAGCAGGGTTGCCGGTGCAGCGGAATTATCATTACCCGCATTGTCCACAGTTACAATGTATACTGTATAAGCGCCATCATCATAATCAGAGGTTCTTATCCTCTTGCTCCAGCTGAAGGTGCCGGAGAGTTTCTCATAATTGTCAGGATAAAGGGGAACAGGATCTGTTGGACCCCTTAGAGAAAACCATACCTCCTTAACCAGATAGTTGTCATCCGCCTCCCCGCGAATCAGCAGGGAACCGTCTACAATGGAATCCGGCGCAGGAAGGGTAAAGGTTGCACTTGGGGCTTCCGTATCTACGGTGAAATATCTATCCAGGGTTGTTACCTTGTTATGGATGTCTGTAATTATGACCTGGAATGTGACTGTTCCATCCCCGGAGGCTGTGTATTCATAATTCCAGTTTTCAAAGTCATCTTCCGTTAAGGTGGTAAAAAGGGTAGGATCCGATCCGAATTTAAGCTTAACATGTTTAATTCCGCTGGAATCCGAGGCTACTCCCTGGATGTTTACTACAGCACTGGGAATATACTCTCCCTGAGGGGGAGAATTTACATCCCCCTCGGGAGCTGCGGTATCTACAGAAAAGAGAATTTCTGCCGATTCCACGGAGGAGAACTCGCCCCAGGTCAATTCTTCCAGTTCATTCCTGTCGTTCTCATCCGCCACCCTCATCTGGTATTTATAGGTGCCATCGGTAAAACCGGTAAATTCATGGGTCCAGACCACCACCCTATTGTTTGACAGGGGAGGTTCAGTTATATCTCCATAATCAGTCCAGGTACTCCAGGAAGAGCCATCCCAGGAGGCGGTTCGTATCTGGAGGGACTGGTAATCCACATTGTCGTCATCCTCTGCCGTACCTGTAATCTTAAGGGTATTAGGCAGTAGATTCTCCAGGGCGGTTCCCGCCTCCTTCAGGGTGGTTACAGAAATCTGTGGCCTGTCGGAGGACTGGAGAATCGAAAAGTTCCGGCTTGCTGCAGGAGTGGTGGAATTCCCGGCGGCATCCAGGGCTTTAAGATGAACGGTGTATATTCCATCGGGATAATCAAAAACCTCGCCCGTTTTGCTGGCTGTATCAAATTCAAACTGCCAGGCATACTGCTGGTTCAGGGCCGTCCACAATTCCCCAGGGAATTGTGGTGCCGCTGTTCCGTCAGGAGCAATGTAATAATAGATATTGGAAAGCTGATAC